>ERZ1740070.41-NODE-41-length-101856-cov-15.448846_pt1 | contig 101856 bp, 83 predicted proteins | sample MGYA00581734_ERZ1740070 | MGnify/ENA primary metagenome ERZ1740070 (study PRJEB43018, sample SAMN04849744) | marine metagenome | isolation source: floating plastic debris | place: Pacific Ocean | collected 2008-09-01 | study: EMG produced TPA metagenomics... | reverse complement strand
TATGAATAAAAAGATTATTTATTCGGCTCAAAGCTTGTTTTTCAACATAGAAGATTCCTCCGTTGCCACTTCGGAATGACTTACAAGGTTAATATTTCGCTCATTTTCAAAAACATACTACAGCTATCGGATACAGAAATGATAATTTGAAATGTACCTCTTGATAAATGAAAATACTAATATTTCTCTGGCAAATACCTCCAATAGCGTTTAGGCACATGCTGAAGGTGTAACTTCATATTTTTTCTCTCCTTAATAGAAGTCGCTTTAAAATACTGGCTCCATAGTCGTTTAAACTCTTGCTCTCCTTCTTTAAGTACTGAGGGTTTAATTTGCTTGTGCCCTGCCCAATCCGGATTATTCAGTTTTATAAACTGAATCGTTTCCAGGTCATAATACAATCCATAATCACGCTGGGTGTCGTAAATCAACCACTGTTGATCGGCATATCTTTTTTTAAAATGATCTCCTATGAAGGGCATAACGTTAAAATCAGGTGCAATGGTAGCCGCATAAATATCATCCGAGGTTTTCTGGAAACGAACGAATGCATGCATACGATGTATCTCCCGGCCCATCATTTTAGTGACTTGCCTGATTTTCAACACTGGAGCTTGTCGAAAATCCCGTTCAATGTTTATTTTGTGGGCTATGGTTATTTTGGTGAAATGGTAAATGGTCATTTCAATGTTTGGTAACTCGGAGTGGAAGGCAAGATAAAGACCCTTAAAACCCTTGGGCGTAAGTTTCTTTCGGAGCCCCTTTAACACGCGTTCCGCTTTTTTGACGTCTGTAACAATATGCTGAGTGCTATCGAACATGCCGGGCTGAAAACAAGAGGCGTTAGTAATGAAATCCGGATTCAGTTTTCGCTTATAACAGTCAAAAATAGCCGTCATTAGTCCTTCGTAGGTGCCATCATAGCGTAGTGTCATAACGTGCTAATTAAACAAGGTCAGCTGTGCCTTTTTATCCTGATAAATAATCTGGTGCCGTATACCTTCAGGAGTGTCCGTGGATAACGGTAGCGGGCGTCCAGTCACCTGGATGAAGTATTTAGCCCTGTTCATGGCTGCACCCATCTTTTTAATGTCTTCGTACCGCACTTTCCCGTATTTTCTGGATTGCACGATCATACCTGCGGTTTTCAGGCCAATACCCGGAATCCTTAAAATCAGTTCATAGGGTGCTGTATTAATATCCACAGGAAAGAGATCAAGATTCCGAAGCGCATAGCCCAATTTTGGGTCTATCTTTAAGTCAAGGGAGGGCTGTTCTTTGTCGACGATCTCATCCATATTAAATCCGTAAAACCGATATAGCCAATCCGCCTGGTACAAGCGGTTTTCCCGTACAAGAGGAGCTTGATTTACAATAGGGAGTCGATTGTCCTGACTTACAGGAATGTATCCTGAATAGTAGACCCTTTTCAATTGTTGTTTCTTATAGAGCGACGCTGACAGGTTCAAAATGTGGTAATCGGTTTCGGGAGTAGCGCCCACCACTACTTGTGTACTTTGACCTCCGGGAGCAAAGCGCGGTGTTTTACGGTACTTCTTTCGATCCTCCCTGTTTTCCGAAATTTGCTCTTTCAATCAATTCATGGGACGGTACACATTACCATGATTCTTTTCCGGGGCTATTTTTTTTAAACTTTTTTCCGAGGGGATCTCTAAATTCACACTCAACCTATCGGCATACAGGCCGGCTTCCCTTATCACATCAGGGCTCGCTCCGGGAATGATCTTTAGATGTATATAGCCGTTAAAACGTGCTTCAATCCTCAATTTTTTGGCTATACGGATCAGTTTTTCATTGGTATAATCCGCATTCTTCAAAATACCGGAGCTGAGAAAGAGTCCTTCGATGTAATTCCTTCGGTAAAAGTTAATGGTAAGCTCTACCACCTCTCGCACGGTAAAGGCCACACGTTGAATGTCGTTACTTTTACGACTTACACAGTAAGCACAATCGTATATGCAATAATTAGTAAGTAATATTTTCAGGAGGGAAACACAACGTCCGTCTTCCGTATAACTATGGCAGATACCCATACCGGTGGCGTTTCCAAGCCCTTTATTGTGGTTGGCACGCTTACTGCCACTTGAGGCACATGACACATCATACTTAGCAGCATCAGCGAGGATTTTGAGCTTGGTTTCTATATCTGCCTTCATACAGTGAAATTACTAATATTATTTTATTAAGCTAAATATATTAGTAATTTGACTGACCTAATAATTGCTTAGAAGTGCTTTCTCAGGGTTTCGATTTTACGCCAAGACCCTGATTTTTTTGGAATTAAAAAATTTTTCTAAATTTGTACCGATTGGTCTAATTGGTCGTGGGATATAAATATAACAAAGAAAATATTTTAGAAACCGGGTACCACGTACTTAGAAAGAACGGGTATCATAAAGTGGGTATCAACGAGATCTTAAAAGAGGCGGGTATTCCAAAAGGCTCTTTTTACAATTTTTTTGAATCGAAAGAAGATTTTACGGTACAGGTAATTCAGCAATACGGGCGTAGCAACCGTCAGTGGATTGAGGAGTTTTTTCAACAAGAAATGTCTCCGCTCACTTTGATCAAAGCCTTTTACAAACACCTGATAGATATAAATGAGCAAGACGATTATGCAAGTGGTTGTCTGGTCAACGCCATGTCGAATGAAACAGGTCGCCTGTATGATGAACTCGCCAAGGCCTCAAATGAAAGTTTTGAAAGCTGGATAGAAGTAATTGCCGGGATCATAAAAAAAGGACAGGATAGCGGGGAAATCACAAAAGAGCACACCGCAAAAGAACTGGCGGAATTTTTACACACCGGTATGTACGGCACGTTCGCGCGAATGAAAGTAACAAGATCCCGCCAATTCATGGATCAATGGTTTGATATGTCGATGAAATTTATTGAGGGCTAAAAAATTTTAATATAAATAAACAGAACGGTCTAATTATTTATGAAAACATTTGAGATAAAACAATTCACTAATTCACCACTGCAGATTACAAAGAAGAAAATCATTTACGCTCCCATAGAACGCGTATGGGAAATTGTGGCTGATCATAAGGGTATGACCCAATGGATGCCTATGATAAAGCATGTGGATCTGGTAAAAGCGGATAATGACGGGGAATGGGGACAAGGTTGTGAACGTCATTGTCAATTTGGCCCGGATCTGCTAAAGGAGAAAATTGTGCACTGGGATCCTCCTTATGGTTATGCGTATAGAATCGAAGATATGCACCTTGTTAAAGACCATCTCGCTTACATAAAGCTTACTAAAAATGGAGGTTCAACAGAACTAGTTTGGGAGCAATATTATATCCCTAACGGGATTGCACCCAAGCGTTGGATCGCCAAGAATATCATGCTTCCGACCGTAATGGCAAAAGCACTGAAAAACTTAACTAAGAAAGCTGCCTAATGAAAAAATTGTTAATCATCACCGCTTCCATCGTAGTAATGCTGTCGTCTTGTAAGATGGCTGATGTACGCACCGATTACATGCATTCATCTCCTTCCAAGGATAACGAACGCAAAGGTCGTCAACTGCTGGAAGCCTCGGTCGAAGCTATGGGTTATAACGCACTCCCTGAGTTAGACGCTTACGAGGTAACCGCTTACTTCGATTGGCGTTTACCATGGAGCCTTATGCCTGTAAATAGTCTGCCCGGAGCCAAAAGAAATGAGATACGCTTCCGTTTTCGGCCTGATTCATTTGACGGGCAAGTAGAATACCTGGAGGGAAGGAAAAAAGGAGCTGTTTATGGGCTGCAGTCCTGGAAAACCTATAAAATCAAAGATAACTCTCCTGAACTACGGAATGATAAAAGAAGAAGCTGGGGACTGGCTACTTTTCACTACATTCTTGAAAGCCCCTATCGCTTACTCAACGCGGATATCATTACCTACGCCGGGGAAACAACTTTTGAAGGCACTGAATATGATTTGGTATTTGTTACCTGGGAGCGGCCGGAGCCCCATAAGGAGCATGATCACTGGCTACTTTATATCAATAAGGAAACGAAATTCATAGATCTATCCAATTTAACAATAAGGGACTTTTTTGCCCCTTTCCCTCCGAAGTTGGCTGAGGGTACCGCTCGTTTCATTGCGCGGGAAAAAACGAAATCGGGGATCTACTTTCCTTCCAATTTGGTGATCCAGTTGCTTGATCCTAAAAAGGAAAAAAAGCACATCTACCGGGTAACCTTCAAGGAGTATGAGTTTAACTCATTTGATGTGAGCGATCTGAATCCCATGAAGGATTTGAAAAGGTACAACGATGAAAAGCCCGGCAAATAAAATGAGCGAAAGTTATCACATCCTGGAAAAACCATCGTCAAAGCTGGAAACAGCTTATTTCGGTATGAATCCTTTTACGATTGAATACGATTCTGATAAAACAGACGAGCAACTGATTAGAGACATCCAACACGGCGATCGACAGGCGCTCGAGGAGCTACTCCTTAAACACCAGCCTTACATCTACAACATTGCCTGGAAGATGGTTAGGGATCCTCAAGACGCGGCCGACCTTACCCAAGAGGCTATGATCAAAATAACGGTAAGTCTGAGCAAGTTCAAATTCAAAAGCACCTTTCGTACCTGGGCCTATAGAATAGTTGTAAATCACTTTCTTGACGCGAGTAAGAAACGGAACGAGATTGCAATCAACAGTTTTGACGACATGGGTAGCGCCCTGCACAACACGCCTGATGTTGAGCTTAGCCCGTTAGAACGGGAGGAGAAGCAGGAATACATCCGTGAAATGAACCTCATGTGTATGTCAGGTATGTTATTGTGCCTCACGCGGGAACAAAGGCTTGTATACATTATCGGGGAAATGTTTGGGGCTAACCACACCATAGGCTCTGAACTCCTTGGTTTATCCAAGGATAATTTTCGAGCAAAACTCAAGAAAAGCAGAAAGGACATTCATCATTTTATGAATAATCAATGCGGGTTGGTAAATAAATCCAATCCGTGCCGATGTCATAAAAAGGTAACCTTCGCGCTCAATAACAAACATATAGACGCTAAGCATCTGCTGCACAACAGGGCTGAGTACTCTTCATTTAAAGCGCAAATCCGAACAGACGCGGATAAAATGATAGACTGGGTGGATGAGAAGTATGCTGAATTATATCAAGGAATGACCTTCAAAAAAGATTTCGACAAGAAAATATTCATCCGGGAAATTATGGACGATGCATTGGTGAGAAACAAGCTTCACTTGAATTAAAGAGGCTTTGCTACTCCCTGTTTCACCTTATTCAATAGACCAATGAAGTTCTGGCGTTCTTCCTTATTCAACTGGTTCAAAACCAGGTGGCCGAGCTCCACCTTTTTAGTGCCAAATAAATCGTGTAGATCCTTGCCTTTGCCGGTAAGCTCAACTAAAACAATTCGTCTATCCTCGGTAGAATTAAAACGATTTACATAATTGAGTTCGACCAGGCGATCTATTATACCTGTGGCGGTACTGAATGGAATATCAAAATGAATGGCAATATCCCGCATAATTACCTGCCCCTTGTCACCGACAAACCCTACGATAGAGAGGCCTTGTTTAGTGATGTCCTGACTCATGGCCACACAGGAGCTGTCCACCTCCTGTATTTTAAGAATAAGCCGTTCAAAGCTCTCGAAAAACTGATTAATCTCTGATTTTGTCGCCATGCAGTATCTCCCCAAGATAAATATTCCACTAAAATAACGCTTTTCTCGAAACCAAAGTTTGAAATTTTATTACGAAAATCGAAATATTTTGAAACCAAAGTAATTGCAGTGACGTTTCAACGTTCATATATTTCGAATAACGAAATATTTTAAAACCAAACAAAAACTAATACATACTATGTCTCCAATTTTAAATGATGTGAAAGAAGGGTCAAAGCGCTTTGGAGCCGCCTGGGGCGAGTTTGTCCTGAAATACCGCTGGCCGGTTTTGGGTGTGGCCATAGCCCTGGTTATGGGATTGGCCACAGGAGCTTCAAACATTGGCTTTGATGCAGATTACCGGGTGTTCTTTAAGAAAGACAATCCGCAAAGAGTGGCTTATGAAGCGCTTCAAAAGAAGTACACCCAGGACGACAATGTGCTTATAGTGATTGAGCCAAAAGATAACAAAGTTTTCACACCCTCAACACTCAGTGCAATCGAAGATTTAACTGCCAAGGCCTGGCAGGCGCCGTTCTCAACCCGAGTTGATGCCGTTTCAAATTTTCAACATACTTATGCGGAGGGCGATGAACTTTATGTTGAAGACCTGGTAGAAGATGCGGAGATTAAAGATGATACTGATATTGCCAAGATAGAGCAGGTAGCATTAACCGAACCACTCTTAGTTCATCGGCTGGTGAATGAAAGTGGAACGGTAGCCGCCATCAACATTACCGTCAAGTTTCCTGGTGAAGATATCACTGAGAACCCGCAGGTAATTAGTTATGTGCGCGACCTTACTAAGGCATTTGAGGAAGAAAACCCTGAGATAAAAACGCACCTATCGGGAATGGTAATGCTGAGCGGAGCCTTTTTTGAAGCCTCAGAAAAAGACAGTACAAGTCTTATTCCCTTAATGTTTCTGGTGATCTTGCTCACTATTTTCTTATCTACCCGAACGCTCTCAGGCACTTTCGTTTCACTGCTCGTTATTGTCTTCTCCATAATGGCTGGGATGGGCTTTGCCGGCCTAATGGGTATAAAGCTCACACCTCCGTCCGGAGCTGCACCAATTATTATCATGACCCTGGCGGTGGCCGATAGTATTCACATACTCATTACCATGATGCAAGGCCTAAGGAAAGGGCTGACCAAGAGAGAGGCCATTGTAGACAGTTTAAGGGTGAATTTTATGCCGGTGTTTATCACCAGCTTAACCACAGTCATTGGCTTTTTATCAATGAACACGGCAGAAGTACCACCGTTCAGAGACCTTGGTAACATAACAGCTGTGGGTATGACCATGGCGTTCATTTTATCGGTTACACTGCTGCCGGCTGTTATGTCTATGCTTCCGGTGAGAGCAAAAGTGAAAGATCCGGAATCCAGCAGGTCTCATAAATTTTACAATGGCCTGGCCGATTTCGTCATAGCTCGTAGAAATGCTACATTGGCTGGCTCAGCCTTTATCATAGGAATATTAGGCTACTTCGCCATCAACATCGAACTGAACGATGAGTTCGTCAAGTATTTTGACAACAGCATTTCTTTCCGTAATGACACTGACTTCATCAATGAAAACCTAACTGGCATTTATAACGCTGAATTTTCCTTAGGTTCGGGAGAGCCCGGCGGCATAAATAACCCGGAGTATCTCAAAAACCTGGAGCGATTTGAACGATGGTTAGAAGACCAGCCCGAGATCGTTCATGTCAATGCATACTCTGAAATAGCTCGCAGAGTAAACCGCTCCATGCATGGTGATGACGAGAGCTACTACAAAATTCCCGAAAACCGTGAAGAAGCGGCCCAGTACCTCCTGTTATATGAACTTTCTCTACCCTTTGGTTTGGACTTAAACAATCAGATAAATGTAGATAAATCAGAAACACGATTGACTGCCACCATGGTAAATATGCCCACACAACAAATGATCAGCTTTACCAAGCGGGCTGAGCAGTGGTTAATAGATAATACTCCTGAGTATATGCACGCCAATGGAATTAGTCCAACAATGATGTTTGCTTATCTTTCCAGAACTCAGGTGCTAAGTCTGATCAGTGGAACATTAACCGCGCTTCTGATCATTTCTCTGATTTTGATCGCGGCTTTAAGAAGCTTCAAGTTTGGGTTACTCAGCTTGATCCCCAATCTGACACCCGCTTTTGCCGGATTTGGACTATGGGCGCTATCCGGAGGGCAAATTAATGTAGGTATTTCCATAGTCTTTGGCATGACCCTTGGAATTATTGTGGATGACACTATCCATTTCTTGTCGAAATACCTGAGGGCCATCAGAGAGCACGGCTATTCTCCTGAAGATGCGGTTAGGTATGCCTTCAATACAGTAGGACGTGCCCTTTTAGTCACTACTATTGTTTTGGTGGCAGGATTCGTCATTCTGGCTCAGTCCAGCTTTGGAATGAATTCCGGGATGGCTAAAGTCACGTCCCTGGTCATTGTAACTGCACTAATTATTGACTTCTTATTACTTCCGGCTCTCCTCCTCATTACAAGCAGGCTAAGAAGACAGCTTGCCTAATTATCAAACTTTAAATCACATAAAAATGAAACCTATAAAACAAATCATAATTGCAATGAGCCTGGTTATATTCCTTGCCGGCACCGTTGCATATGCACAGTCAGCAGAAGAAAAAGGTCTTGATATAGCGAAAAAAGCCAACAAGGCAGACGAAGGCTTTCTCAGCTCTGAGGTTGACTTGAAAATGATCCTTAGGAATAAGCAGGGTCAGCAGAGTGAACGCTTCCTTCAAAACAAAACGTTTGAATTGATTGAAGATGGCGACAAATCGATGATTATATTCAATAGTCCTAAAGATGTGGAAGGCACTGCTACGCTCACATTCACTCACAAAGACGGGCCGGACGATCAGTGGCTTTACCTGCCTGCCATCAAAAGGGTAAAGAGAATTTCTTCAAGCAACAAATCCGGACCCTTCATGGGAAGTGAATTCGCATATGAAGATCTTTCTTCCGATGAGGTGGAAAAGTATACCTATAAGTTTTTAGAGAAAACCACGGTAGGCAGCGAGAGTGCGCTGGCGGTGGAGCAATATCCGGTGGATCCTAAGTCCGGTTACAAGAAGAGAATTGCCTATTACAACGACACTAAGGGCTATCGTCTCGAGAAAATCGAGTTCTTTGACCGAAAGGGCTCGCCTTTAAAAACGCTCACCTATTCAGGCTATAAACAGTATCTGGATAAGCATTGGAGGGCTGACAAATTTTTAATGGTCAACCATCAGACCGGTAAGGAGACCGAGCTTTTCTTTGAAAATTATACGTTCAAAACCGGTCTTGCAGAAGCGGACTTTAGTCAAAACGCTTTGATCCGTGCAGGAAGATAAGGGCGTTTTTAGTGTTGTTGATAGAAGACTGTGGGTCATGATACTCACAGTCTTCATTTCTATAAAAGCCGGACTAGCGCAGGATAAGATCACTCCTGATTTTCAATTGGAGTTGCAAATTGAGAATAGACACTTTCTTAAGGAGGGATTGTACCCGGGTCAGGAAAGAAACTTTTTCTCACTATCTGCGAGACCTGAATTAGAGTGGGAATGGGACGATGGCGACAAGGGTATTAAGGTCTCTTTGTTCGGCCGCTGGGATCAGCATGATGACCGAAGGACGCACTTTGATATCAGGGAACTTTACTACCAACAGGTAAACGGGAATTTGGAATTCTCAGTGGGGTTAAAAAAGATCTTTTGGGGAGTTACCGAGTCGGTTCATTTAGTAGATATCATCAATCAGACGGATCAAGTAGAAAGCTTTGATGGGGAACAGAAGCTGGGTCAGCCTATGGCTCATATGTCATACCTAAGTTCTTTCGGCACCTTTGACTTCTTCTATTTGCCGTATGCCCGAAAAAGACAATTTCCGTCGAGTGAAGGAAGGCTCAGGTTTCCTGTCGCCGTTGAGCGTGATGACCTGGTGATTGACTCTAGAAATGAGGAGTGGCGCCCTTCAGGGGCTTTTAAATGGAGTCACTATGTGGGGTTGTTGGATGTGGGAGTTTCTTATTTCCATGGTGTAGGTCGTGAGCCACTATTTCTTGACCTGCAAAGCGAGGCGCCGGGTCTTTTCTATCCTATCATCCATCAGGCAGGCCTTGAGCTTCAAGCCACTACCGGCCCGGTTTTATGGAAAGTAGAGAGCATTTACAGACATGCCGATGTCCAGGACTTTACCGCATTGGTGGCCGGTTTTGAATACACTTTCGGCAATGTAAAATCCAGTGGCATCGATATTGGCCTCATTGGCGAATACCTGTATGATGAGCGGGATGAGTTAGCCATCAGCAGCTTCGCCAATGATATATTCACCGGAGTACGTTTGGCGTTTAACGATGTGCAAAGCACCGAGTTTTTGGCAGGCGCCATTTTTGACCTCGAAGAAAGCACAAAAGTATACAGCGTAGAAACGAGTCGAAGAATAGGCTCCAGCTGGAAGGCAGAGGTAGAAGCCAGGATATTCGAGGAGGTGGCTCAGGAAGAATTTCTGTACTTCTTTCGTGAGGATAGTTTTATAAGATTTAGCGTTTCAAAATTTTTCTAATCTCAACCTAACACGCGTAGATGAACCCAACTCTGTTTGGAACCCATTAACAATATCGCTAAATGAATTGTTTCTCTAAATCCCGGGTAGGCTGACTGTGCGTGACCCCCAAGTGATACCATAATACCATAAGGGCTCACTTGAAAATTCTTCAAGGCACGGCGGGGAGCTTGTCCACGAATAGCGCGGTTCATTCAGGGCTTGTGGGTAGGCAAGCATAAGGGGTTGGTTCTGAGCGTTTTGCGGGGAGAATGGACTTTATTCGTGGCGCCCTTTTCTTTTGTTTCGTTTTCTTTTGGGCGAGCAAAAGAAAATGAAAACCTTACTTAAAACCTCAAAAACTAACTAAAACTGCTTGTTTTGAGGTTAGTACATATCTATAAAACCATCAGAAAATGTCTGGATGACGCTGAAATGCGATTTCATAGACAGAAAGCAATTATCAAAGATACCCTAGGTGAGAGGGTAATTATACGGTGCGCAGAGACTAAACCACCGAACTCAGTAGGTAGGCAAGCCTCATTTATTAATACTTCTTAAGGCGCGTTTAACAATATAATTGGTCTCCTTGGTATCCGATTGATCCTTCCAGGTGTCGCATACGGATCTTACCCATTCAGGATTTGATTTAGAGGCGTCATTCAACCAGTTAGCTACAGAATTTTGAACGTATTTCGAGGCATCACTCTTCAAAGGCGCCAAGAGAGGAAGGCCCATTTCAGGTGTTTCCTGAAGTTGGGTAATCTTTTTAGTCCACACCCCGACGGGTCGGAGTACCTCAGCCGCATAGCGCCTCACATTCTCGTCCTCAGCACTAGTCCAGCCTGATAAAATATCGATTGAAGAAACAAGGTCTTCGGCAAGCCGTTCTTTAGTGGCAAAAATCACTACTTCGCGTACTCCAAAATGGGTATCCGCAGCATAGCGATACATAGCGGTAAGTAAATTGGAGATAGCGTTTTGTTGCATGCTTTCAGCCCAGCAACCCCAGCACCTTACCACATCGGAAGGATGAGACCGAAGGAACTCAAACACTGCGGCATCTTCATAAAGCAAGCCAAACGTCTGACCGATAAGTTTTGTATTGCTGTTAGCCGTGGGTTTTTTCTGTATTCTAATGGGTTCGGTAAATGAATTAGAATCATTACCTTTACCCATTCCATCCAGCACGACCCCGAGCAACTTTAATTGATCTACAGCGAGCCACTCGGTAAGGTTTGCTGTTTCTAAGCGCCCTGTATTCAGTAATTTAAGTACATCCGCAGGTATATCTTCTGCCTTTCTAACCCCTTTTCGATTTAAAATTTCTTCGCTGATTTCTTGCATATCTTCTGTTGCGGTTTGGCAAACCAAAGATATTGATAATAAGATGTGATCGTGCGTTATTACAATTATCGTTTGGACCGAGGCTAAGAAAATAGTCTGACCGAATTTTGCCCATTATACCCGCATTCATGAGATTTTTTTTGAAGTGCTTAGTCACAGTTTTCCCCTCTATACAGGGCACATTTCGCTTCAGAGGGAATCATTGTAACTCTTATTCATAAAGCGAAATGACCATTTTTTTGGCTATCCTTTCACACCTCCGTTATTCTTCCGTCTAACTGTCATAATTCAAAATCAAACAAATTATGACAAATCAAGAAATCGCAAAACGACTGCATGAATTGGTGAAGGCAGGTGAATACAATAGGGCCTACGACGAGCTCTTCAGCCCTGAAGCCACTGCCAAAGAACCACAGCTCGCTGAAATGGGCTTCGGGGAAGTAAAGGGTATAGAAGCCGTCAAACAAAAGGTGACTGCCCTAAGCGAGGGTATGGCCGAGTTGAAAAGCAGGACTATGTCAGAGCCCATCGTTACGGGTACCCACATTGCCTTTACTAACATCGTCAACGGCACACTGAAAGACGGTAATGCTTTTAACCTAAGTGAGATCTGCCTCTACAAGGTGGAAGGCGGGAAAATTGTATCTGAAGAATTCATCTATTAAAAAAAGAAAATGGGAACACGAAAAAAACTTGGCCTCATGCTGGCCTGTATCGCATTTACTATTGCGCCTACTTACGGACAAAGCATGAGCAAAAAGTATAAAACGGTACTATCAGAAAAGGTAATCAATGCTCCTGCCCGCCACGTTTGGGAAGCTATGGTATTGGACTATGGGGAGATCTCAAATTTTTCACCCTACATCTATACCTCCAACTATGCGTCCGGTTCGTTGAAAGGCGAACTAAATGCAGAAAGAAAATGTGCATTTAACGAAAGTGGTAGTAGATGGACGCATGAAAAGATCGTAGAGATTGATCAGCGGAATATGGTGATGAAGAATGTGGTAATAGATGCCCAGAAGTTTCCACTGAATACGGATAATTCATTTGCCTATTATCGCGTGACGGATAATGGTGACGGCACGTCTACCGCTGCGTATGAATTCAGGTATCGTACCAAACCGGGCTTTATGACGGGTATGGTAAAAGGAAAATTCCAAAAAACCCTGGACGACACGCTGACCGGCTTAAAACACTACATAGAAACCGGAGAAATTGTCAACGCGTCAAGTGGTAACTGGAAAGAGGTCAAGAAAAGGTATTCATCTAAAAACTAAAGCGTATGAAACTGAGGTTTGACAAAGAGATAACGGTGGATGTCCCCTCGCAAAGAGCCTGGGAACTGTTAGCTGGTAAATATGAATGCGTAGGGGACTGGGCTACCATCATTCCTGAGTCTGCACCCCGAATGAAGGACGGTGAGCTTATAGGCAGAACTTGTTCGTCTACTTACGGCGACGTTCAAGAAATGATCACCCACTGGGATGAAGAAAATTTGACTTATAGTTATGAAGCTGATGGGCTACCCAGCATGTTCAAAAGTGGAAAGAACGTATGGAAAATACAGCCGATTGGTGAACGGAGGTCCCAAATAAGAATGAGCTTAAAAATGGAAATGGCGCCTTTACCTGGATTCTTAATGGGCTGGATGCTAAAGTCAAAAATGGGGAAAGACATAGATGGCCTTATGGAAGACTTTAAGCATTATGCAGAAAAAGGTGTACCCCATCCCAAGAAATTGAAATCCTTGGCAAAGTGGCAAAAACATAACGCCAGGAAAGCTGCTTAGACCTATTGCTTAAGTAGGGCTGAAATTCGAACATCCTCAGTTGGTTACCGGAAGGTTTGAATATCTCCCTACTCTTCCCCTTTTAAAAATAAATTATGGAGTGATAGTACCTGGGGTATAATCATTTCTACACCATCGTTAACAATCACAAAATCTGACCTTTGCAGACGCTCATCTTCCGAAAGCTGCTTCTCAATGATCCCCTGTATCTCCGCTTTGGAGCGAAAAGAATCCCGATCCAAAACGCGTAGTACCCTTAGCGCCTCCGGAGCAGAAACGTTCACTACGTAATCAAGCTCCTTATATGAACCTGATTCGAACAAAAGAGCCGCCTCTTTAATTGCATAAGGTGTTAATTGTTTTTCTTGCCAGGCCTTGTAATCATCTCCAACGGCAGGGTGCACCAATGCATTTAGCCTTGCTAATTCGTCAGCATCATTGAAAACCTTATCAGCCAGATGCGCCCGATTGACTTCTCCATTTCTTGTATAGGCTTCACTGCCAAAACCTTCCTGTATGGCTGACTTTAAATCTGGCTGATTATTCATAAGCCACCTTGCGCGGGAATCCGCATCGTAAGTAGGAACATGAAGATCAGAGAAAATCTTGCATACCAAGCTTTTGCCAGATCCGATACCCCCAGTGACCCCAATTTGAAGTCTATTCATTATAAACAACCTTGATCACGGTTGAATCTAAAGTAACATCTATTACGGTTTCAGGTACACGACTTAGGGAAGGAATAACCGTCGAGTCTGAGGGGTTCAACTTTTCATATTCAGCTATAATCTCAAACTGATTTATATCAATATTACCGGCATCTTCAACAGGGATCACATAATTGATAGTGATATCTGCAGGAACCAATTCGCTGTTCTCCGGAAAGCCTACGGATGAGATGCCTACTAATCGACTGCTTTTAGTAAACTCACTTACTGTAAATCCCACAGCCACAGTAGGTGGGTTTCTTGATAAAAGACCAGCCTTTGAATGGTTGATTGTAACCGGAATAATTTCTTCGTAATCCTCATCAATATCGCGTTGAGGCAGATTCAACGCGATCGTGTCGGGCAATTCGTTTAATACATCTACCGGTCCATAAAGCCTTATTGTATCCGGTGAAATACTAAGTGGCGAAACTATTTGATAGTCGTTTTCCAGATCAATTAAGGAGCTGTCAATAGCAACATTTATTAATCTATCACCCCTGAGATCTATATGAATATTAAGTGTATCGGTGATTACAAAGTTGAGATCAAATTCATTGAGCTGGTCTGCCAGAAAAACCGGCATGGCGGATCCGCTAATCTTTTTGATTTCCAATGGATTTTCCAGCGGCACCCGAATGGGTGTGACTTTAATGCCTAAATTATTTCGCAAGAGATTCCACCCTAAACCACTTACATTGAGCTGAATATCCTGTGGCAGCTCATCTACGGCAACATACTTTTCAAAATCATAAATAAACTCAAGTGGGTATCTTACAGTAGCCGAATAATCTTCATTTAACGCATTGAAAAACCAGAATGTACTCGCAGCTAAAAAGCAAAGCACAATCACCCTGTACCGGTAAGCCCCTTCAGGTTTAATTGCTCTTGCTATTTCAGATAGTTTACTCAAGCCTTCTTCCCTTTTTCAGCTGTTGGGCGACTTGCCTCTAAAGATATCGAGCTTTTTTGCACTTTCATTTTCACACCCTTATCCACCTCAAGAGATACCGCATCTTCTTCTAAAGTGAGTACTTTACCGTGAATGCCACCAACGGTTATCACCTGGTCGCCTCTTTTTATTTCCTCAATGAACTTCTTCTGCTCCTTTTGTTTCTTCTGCTGCGGTCGTATCATAAAGAAGTAGAATACCAGGGCAACACCTCCAAATAAAATTAAGGATGATATGCCACTACCATCGCCTGCCGCCTGTAAAAATATAGTCTTAAACATTGCTTGATTTTAAAATTTCGATCAAAAGTAAGCTTTTAAAAACAAAACATCCCAACCTGAAATCAGGTTGGGACGCCTTAAGAAAACAATATTTTTATTGGCCTATTTTACAGGGCCACTAGCATCATCCGTAGGGGCTGGTGTTACCATCGCCTTGATTCTGATAGTAGACGTTTTAGGCCAGGTATTGGCAGTAATCGTAACCGTTTTGTTTTGAACATTTGGCTTGCCTTTGCTATTAAACTTCACTAACATTTCGCCAGTTTCTCCAACACCGATTGGCTCTTTTGGAGGGTTAGGCACAGTACAGCCGCATGAACCTCGAGCGCTCTGAATGATCAATGGTGCATCGCCTACATTCTTAAACTTGAAGATATGTTCTACAACGTCACCTTCATTTATGGTGCCAAAATCAAATTCTTCTTCCTCAAATTCGAATGCAGGAAGTGGGCCTTCCGGCTTAGTTTCCGGCTCGACAGGTGTACTTGTAGGTGAAGATAATGACGTGGAACTACCTTCCATTTCTGCCAATCTACTCTCTAGCTCTGCTATTCTCTTTTCCGCATCTTTGTTACCGCATGCCGCAGCAACTAACACTATAAATCCAACCAGCATGGACAGTTTTAATCCTTTCATTTCTAACTAAATTTTAATCTATTATTCTATACTTCAATTTAAATTCAAAACAACAAAGGCCTGAATAAAAGGTTCTATTCTTTATCTCCAGACTTTATATGGTTTATAAGCTCGTCCACATCTTCAAGTAACTTCTCCGCTTTAACCTTAGCATCATTCACTACCTGCTCTCCATGGCTTTTAGCTTCGCTAAGTACACCGTCCTTATTAGAGATTAGATCATCTAACAGGTCCTCCAATGTTTTTTTGTACTTATCTAAGCGATAGCTTAGCTTATCTCTTGTATTAGAACCCTTATCAGGAGCATAAAGAATGCCCAGCGCCGCTCCGGTTGCAGCGCCTAGTAGGAAGGCCAAAAATGTATTCCCAGATTTGCTCATAACTTATTTATTGTCAATTAAACCTCTTCCGCTTTTTTTAACATCACCGCTAGATTGTAATTCTTCAGCAATGACATCAAGCACACCGTTAATGAACAATTTGCTCTTGGGTGTACTGTACTTTTTTGCGACCTCAATATATTCATTAATAGTCACTTTTATTGGGATACTTTGGAAATTAATCATCTCAGCAATGGCCATATCAAGGATAATTTTATCTGTTATGGCTATTCTATCAATCTCCCAATTTTTAGTTTTTCTGGCAATCAGCGCCTCATATTTAGGCTCAACCTGATTAGTGTCCTCATACAGCTTTACAAAGAACGCTTTGTCATCTTCCCAATTGTAAGATAACTCTTGTAACTCGAAATCATCCAAGTTAACTTCCTCAATAGACTTAACCGTTTTTGTAACCAGGCTCTTTATAATCGCCCGATCTTCGCTCCAGTTAAGATCTCTGTCCTCCATGAACTTATCCACCACATCGCTTTTGAAAATTACATCTTTCACAATGTGGCTGACAATGGCCTTGTCATCTTTGAAAGATGCATTTTTCAGGTCAATGTAATATTGATACTTTTCATCGCTCCTGACTTCTTTAAACCATTGACGAATTTCTGATTGATATTCTGCCCAATCTAGATTCTTTCGCAAACTAATAGTTTCACGAGAAGGATTAGATTCAATTGCTTTGATTAACAAATTTTTAACAAAGTTCGAATGATCTCTTTTGCCATCATTATCAGCGATTACCTTTAGGTCAATCAGCAGGTTGAGCATTTGAATATACCGGTCATAGACTTTTTCAGCCTCATTTATCATCTGAGTTCTGTAAAGCTTCAGATCTTTGTTGTTTTCCCGGTAGTAGAAGCTGATAGCGTCATTAACTACATCATTAATAACATCAGCGCTCCCCTCGTTACTTTTAAAGGAAGTGTTTGAATAGTTTAAGTTGAATATCTTAATCGCTTCTTTTGACTGCTGTTTTAAAAGTTCTTTATCCTGCAATTCCATTGAATTAAGATCAGGAAGGAAACTATCGCGTACATAAGCCTTTGCCAATTCTAAATTAGCTTCTCTACTTTGCCTCACAGCAAAAATAGTTTGCATGGCCTTTATACGTAGTGTGCGTCTGTTAAGCATCTAAAAAATAAAAGAACGAATAATCAAATATAATTAAAAAAGCAGCTTAAAAACTGCCTTAAATATCACTACAAAAATAATAAATCCGTTCGCTTAATGTGGCAATTTTATTTTCCCTATAGCCGCTATGCGATTTTCGGCCATTTGAATGGCGGCTTCCTGCGAGGAAATGCCTTCGTCTTCGGCCAGATTTAGGATTTGAAGACAGGTTTCATAGATCTTTTCAGCGGTAGTATAGGTTCTTTTTCGGCTATAGTCGCCGCGGTACTCTTCGTATACATTAATTAATCCTCCGGCGTTAATCAGGAAATCAGGAGCGTAGGTAATGTTTCGGTCCATGAGCATGTACCCATGTTTCTTTTCTTCCGCCAGTTGGTTGTTAGCGGCGCCGGCCACGATCTGGCATTTTAACCTTGGAATAGTGGCGCTATTGAGTGTTGCGCCTAATGCGCAAGGAGCATATATATCCATGTCCAGATCATAAATATCATCCATGCCTACCACCGTGGCGCCTGAGGCAGATGCCACTTTTTTAAGCTTTTCCTGGGAAATATCGGTTATGTAAACTTTTGCGCCCTCTTTCACCAAATGTTCAACCAAATACATTCCTACCTGACCTACGCCTTGTACGCCAACCGTTTTACCCTTCAAATCCTCAGTACCATATACTTTTTTAACGGATGCCTTTATGCCCAAATAAGTACCATAAGCCGTTACCGGCGAGGGATCGCCACCACCACCCATAGTTTCCGGAAGGCCGGTGACATATTTGGTCTCCATACCAATGTATTGCATATCACTGGTCTTCATATTCACATCCTCAGCTGTCCAGTATTTACCTCCTAGACTGTTTATAAATTTCCCGAATCTTCTTAAGAAAGCCTCTGTTTTTTGCTTCGAGGCGTCTCCTATTATCACAGCCTTTCCGCCGCCTAAATTTAGGCCCGTAATAGCGGCTTTGTAGGTCATTCCCCGTGACAAACGAAGCGCATCCGTTAAGGCTTCCGTGTCCGAGGCATAATTCCACATGCGTGTACCCCCAAGGGCAGGCCCTAAAACCGTATTATGAATACCAATAATAGCCTTTAAGCCCGTCGATTGATCATTACAAAAAACTACCTGCTCATGACCCATTTCAGTTATTTGACCAAAAACCGAATTATCTATTTTTTCTAATTCATTTACGTCCATTGCGGCACAGGTTAAAGTATTGTTTTGTAGTTTTGAACGTTCTAAATACAAACGAAAGCCAGCTTTTTTTTGGCGCAAAAGTATAGTATTTTCTATCTTATTTCAAATCGAAATCGTTTGCGAAAAACTTATACGACTATCCGACATTGTAATGACAACATCAAAATGTTCGATTCGTAGGCCTTTATCAATTAATCAATGAAAGAACTCAGCTACCTTAATAAGTACCTATTAAAATATAAATATCACCTGCTTCTGGGGTTGGTCTTCATTATTATTTCAAACGTCTTTCAGATCATTCCAGCGCCGGTAGTTCGCTATGCTATTAACCTAATCACGGACAATATTGATGTGTATAACTCTTTCCAAGAACTTGACCTGAAGGAAAACATTTATTCAGTTTTCACCTCAAGCATTTTAATTTATGCCGGACTCATTTTGCTGATGGCCCTGATGCGCGGCCTATTTCTTTTCATGGTGCGTCAGACCATTATAGTAATGTCAAGATTAGTGGAATATGACCTGAAAAATGAGATATATGCTCATTACCAATCGCTGCCACTTAGTTTTTATAGAAGGAATAATACAGGCGATATCTTAAATCGTATCTCGGAAGATGTAAGTAAGGTGCGAATGTACCTGGGGCCATCTATAATGTATGGATTAAATATGGTCACTCTTTTTGCCTTATTAATTCCCTATATGCTTTCAATAAATGTCACCCTTACACTTTATGCATTAATTCCACTTCCCATACTTTCCATTAGTATTTACTACGTAAATAATATCATCAACAAGCGATCAGAAGAAATCCAAAAAAGCCAGTCAGGGCTTTCTACCTTTGTGCAAGAGGCTTTTTCCGGTATTAGAGTGCTGAAATCATTTACAAGGGAAGATGATTCTAATCAAAAGTTTACCGAAAAAAGTGATGAATATAAGTATAAGTCGCTAAGACTCACCAAAATACAAGCGCTGTTCTACCCCCTGATACTGGGATTAATAGGACTTAGTACCATCCTGACGGTTTATGCTGGCAGCGCCCAGGTAATCAAGGGAGCGCTCACTTTTGGTAACATTGCCGAATTCATCATTTATGTGAATTTACTTACCTGGCCGGTTACCTCCTTAGGCTGGATAAGTAGTATTACCCAAAGAGCTGCAGCGTCGCAAAAGCGTATCAATGAGTTTCTAAAGACTAAAAATGATATTGTAAGTAAGGAGAATCTAAAGAGTCAGATTACCGGTAGCATAGCGTTCAAAAATGTTGGTTTTGTCTATCCTGACTCTGGTATTGAGGCGTTAAGGGATATTTCTTTTAATGTAGAACCAGGAGAATCATTAGCTATAATTGGTACTACAGGTTCTGGCAAGAGTACAATAGCCAATCTTATTACCAGAATGTACGATTGTACAAGTGGCAGCATCGATATTGACAGTAATAAAATTGAAAACTACGATGTGGTCAACCTTAGAAGCCAGATAGGTTATGTACCACAGGATGTTTTCCTTTTCAGCGATTCCATTTATAATAATATTGCCTTTGGGGCTAATGAAGCTGTTGAAGAAACGGTGCTACAAGGTGCAAAAGATGCGGATGTCTATAATAATATCGTCGATTTTCCAGATGGTTTCGCGACGATGTTAGGTGAGCGCGGCATTACACTTTCAGGTGGGCAAAAACAACGAGTTTCTATTGCACGTGCTATCTGCCGCGATCCTAAAATTCTGATTTTAGATGATGCGTTATCAGCTGTGGATACAAAAACTGAAAATGCAATCCTTCAAAGTCTTAGCAAGATAATGCGAGGCCGAACAAGTATAATTATTTCTCATCGTGTTTCATCAGCGAAACTTGCGGACAAAATCATCGTTTTAGACGATGCCCAAATTGTAGAAGAAGGTACGCACAATCGGCTTTTGGAGGCTAATGGAGTTTATAAAGAGCTTTACGAAAAACAAGTAACTGCCGAAGAAACACTGGAAGAATAAAACTACTATCGGGTTATAAGCATTGAAATAATATGGTGAGAGAAGAGTTTCCTTTGTAAACTTCATAAGATACTTCGAGCGCTGGCTGAAGGCCTTTATTTACGGCAAATTCCTCAGCCAGTATTTTTATATCATCCGGCCGGGGCATGACTAAATTGTGTGCTTTTATCTCGGTGGCAATATACTCACCAGCAGGAATCCAAACAGAATCCAGGCTTGTACTTGTTTTAGGCCCATTAAGTGTACCAATGAATTGCTTTAATGGCGTCTGATCCTGGTCATAGCTGATTACAACGAGTTCATGGCCGGTTTCTTTACTTCGCTCCCGAGCATCAATAAATAATGCTTCCAGCCTTTGCTCCGAGGGTCTACCCTCAAACAGCTCACCATACACCACTTGCAAGGGTCTGTTTTCCAAGGAAAATACTGGCTCAGCGTTACCTCCCAGAATTAAATACAAACTGACACCCGCAACAAACATGATGGAAGCGGTAATTAAAACATATTTTCTCATCTAAAAAGCATATCTTACTCCCATTGCTGCAAATAAGCGAAAATTCAAAGGTTGATCCGCCAATTCCCCGAAAAGACTGAACTCTCCAAAACCAACAATAGGAAAGTCTTGTAACTCGTACTCCATACCAATTATACCCTCAAGGCCCAGATCAAAGTTGGTGCGTTCATCAGTAGTCAAACTTTCAGACGCATTAAAATATGTGTATTCTAACGTTGACAACCGAACCTGGGCCCCTACTCCCCAATACCAATCTAATCTGCCTTCAACATTGGCAGGGAAAGAGTAGTGTAACAAATACCTACCCTGCGCTGCTAACGTAAAATCTAGGGTATGATCAGTGTAGCGAAAACCATCAAAGTCTCCTATACTTTTAAACTTGTCTTTGTAGTATGCACCGTGCCTATTTGGGGATGTTGTTCCCAATGTAAACTCAAGCGCCGTTCTATTATTTCGATACTGCTTGTAGGAGATACCAAATGGATCCCCCACCCTTAGTCCGACACCCTGATCAAAACGCTGAGCAAATGACGAACTTGTTAGACATAATAAGCCAATAAGACAGACAGCCATCTTAAATATTGAAAACATGAATCGATTATAATTGATATTAAAAAACTACCCGCAGACCTATTCCTCCTTGAAAGCGCATCCAACCCGGATCCTCAACAACATCAGTATACATTTCAACCTCCATAAAGGCTGATAGCGGAAGCTGGAAATAAGCATATTCAAAACCAAAAACAGCCGTTGGGCCCATTGTAGTATAATCAACGTCAAAACGACCGGTTTCTGATGTATTGAAACTAACATCTAATAAATATTCATATTCGATATCCAAACGGCGCCACTGTAAACCAGCGCCAATGTACCATTGGAGCCCTTTTAAGAGTTTGGTGGCATCATGCTGATAAAGCAATTTTCCTTCTACAACCCACTCCGAGTTTACCACATGACTCAAATACGAAATGCTTTGAGCCACACCCAATGTGTCCGGCCGAATACCATTTTCAAAGTTATCAGTATGATATTGATTATATAATCCGCTTGCAGCTTTACCGGCGTCTATGGCGATGGCAAAGTTTTTATGGGCATAAAATTTATAGGTAAGCGCAAAAGGGTCCCCAAGTTTTACTCCAATACCTTGATAAGGATACTGACTTTCTTCAAAAATAGGACAAACAACACGAGCCTTACCTTTGGATATTTTTATAGGTTTGAATCTTTTCTTTACTACATGACGCTGTGCCCAGCTACTTGGCGCAACTGACAAACAAATGAAGATAAGCATGGCAAGCCTGGCAAGCTTGTGTAAATCAGGCATTTATATATATAATAAATACAAAAGGCAAATTGCGAAGATGTAAAATCGCAACCAAAAGAATTAGATAATTTCTTTATACTGCATTTTATGCAGTTGAGTGTAATAGCCACCCTTTGAAAGCAGCTCATCATGGCTACCGGATTCAACTATTTGACCTTTTTCCAGAACGATTATTCGATCTGCCTGCTGAATGGTAGATAATCTATGCGCAATTACTATGGACGTTCGCCCAGCCATCATTTTATCTATAGCTCCTTGGATCATCTCCTCAGTCTCCGTATCTACAGATGAGGTGGCCTCGTCAAGCACGATTATTCTGGGATCATAAACCATCGCCCGCACAAAAGAAATTAGCTGACGCTGACCAACCGATAGTGTTGATCCCCGCTCCATGACGTTATACTGTAAACCACCCGGCAACCGTTCAATAAATTTTCTGGCCCCCACCAGCTCCGCGGCATGCAGAACCTGTTCTTGGGAAATATTCCGGTTACCCAGAGTGATGTTTTCGTAAATGCTATCTGAGAACAAGAAAACATCCTGTAATACCACGCCAATCTTACCTCGTAGATTGGTAAGATCATAGTCTCGCTGTTCCTTATCATCAATAAAGATAGAACCTCTGTTTATATCATAGAACCGATTGAGCAAGTTGATAATGGATGATTTACCTGCTCCTGTGGCGCCAACTAGGGCTATTGTTTCACCTGGTTTGACTTGAAACGAAATGTCCTTCAGTATATAATCTGCATCATTATAAGCAAACCACACTTTCTTAAATTCCACTTTACCTTCCAGATGACCCGGAGCATAGGCGCCATTGTCAGGTATATGGTCATCATTATCGATTAATTTCAAGATCCTGGATGAACTTACAATTCCTAACTGAAGGGTATTGAACCGATCCGCGATGAGCCTAATTGGTCTGAAAAACATTTGAATGTACATAATGAATGCAATTAGCATTCCTAATGTAATATCAGTATCTATTTGATGAAACACTCCACGGCCGCCATACCAGATCAACAGGCCAATTCCTGCTGCGCTTATTACCTCGGCTACCGGAAAATAAACTGAATAATACAAGACCGATTTTAAATTGGCCCTGCGATGCTCACGGTTTATTTCTTCAAACTTTTTGTATTCACGCTTTTCGCTGCCGAAGATCTGTACAATACTCATTCCGGTAATGTGTTCCTGAACGAAGGTATTTAGATTAGAAACTGCGTTACGTACATCATTAAAAGAGATTTTTATTTTCTCTTTAAATATATAGGTACTGATAAGTAGGAGCGGAAAAGTAGATAAGCTGATTAAGGCCAGGCGCCAGTTTTGTGAGAACATGAACCCTAAAATGAATATCAGCTGAAACAAATCCCCTACCAGAGCCGCTAACCCTTCACTAAATACATCTGCAAGTGTTTCTACATCGGAAATAGTGCGCGTTACCAATCTTCCTATTGGGGTCTTGTCAAAAAACTTCAGCCTCAGTTTAACCAAATGAGCATATAGCTTTGTGCGGATATCTTTAATGATATATTGACCTAACCAACCACTGGTATAAGTATGCAGATATTGAACCGCCGATTGCAAGACAAGAAGCGCTATTAAAACCGCAATCATGACTAAAAGTCCATTGTAATCCCCAGCAGCAACTTCCTTATCAATAGTAAGTTGTATTAAGAAGGGGCGAAGTGGGGCAAGAACTCCTAGCGTAATAGTTAGAAAAATCAGCAGGTAAAATCGAAATTGATACGGCTTTACAAATTCAAGCAAGCGCTTGAGTACTTTAAAGTCGACTATATTGCCGCTATTAACATTATCTTTTTCCATCAAATAGGCCTAGAAGCTCGCGAAGGTATGTTCGTAATTAATCAATTTTTTTATTAAATATATTGATACAATGTAGAATACCTGCAAAGAAACGATTAGTTATGAGAATAGTTTTAGGAGTTGCTATCTTATTGAATTCAGACGAAAATTGTTGAGGGATATTGTACTGACCTTAAGAATAATCCATGGGCTGGAGCTGCCGCACCCGCTTTCCTTCGGTCTTTTGAAAGAATAATTTGTTGAAAATCTTTCAATGACAAGTTGCCCTGGCCTACTCGTAAAAGTGTACCGACTACAGCGCGCACCATTCCTCTTAAAAACCGATTAGCCGTTATATCGAAGAAAACGTTATTCTCTTCTTTTTTCCACCGCGCTATGGAAACAATGCATCTGAAATTGTTTACTTCTGTTTTCACTTTGCTGAATGATTCAAAGTCATGATCACCTACAAGAAATGTACACGCTTCATTCATAAGCTGAATATTCAAAGCCTTTGGAAAGTAATAGCTATATGGCTTTAAAAAGGGGTCTTTCTTCGTATTTATTTTGTACTGATAACTCCTGGCGATTGCTGAAAACCGTGCGTGTCCATGATCTTCTACTCGTTTAATACTATTGATACTGATATCTTTTGGCAGAAAGCTATTCAGTTGAAAGGTCAACTTTGCTTCATCAACGAACTCCATGAAATCCGCATGAAAAAACTGCTGTTTACAGTGTACTCCAGTATCTGTGCGGCCGCTACCGACTATCGTTATTTCTGTTCTCAGAATAGCGCTTAAGGCCTCTTCTAAAACCTGCTGAACACTTACCGCATTTTCCTGCCTTTGCCACCCATGGTAATTTGTACCGTCGTATGCTGTTGCAAAAAAGTAACGCATCTAGTCTTGGTTAAGAAGCTCCTGAAAGTATTCTACATATTGCCCCACATGATACCCATCCATTAATGCATGATTGACATGGACCGACATCGGCATTTTCAATTTCTCTTCCACCCTTTCCAGCTTGCCAAAAGTGATTTTAGGGACTGAATCGGAATGTGACAATTGACGGGCGTGAGAGTTAGATGTAAAACTAAGCCAAGGTAGGACTGAATATTGAACCACATTAGGCTGAGTAGAAGGATCCAGGTTCGCGCTTTTTTTGACCTTAGCCATAGCAGCTGCACCTGCTTGGATAAATTTATCGTAGTCAGAATGAAATTTAAAAGAACTAAAACCAAAAGTATCATCTTCCCTCGGTACTGTAGGTGCAGGATCGACTTGATCATATACAGCTACCTTACCTTCTTCTATCCGATAACGAAAATTTTCGACCTTGTTAACAGCTATCAAAGATTTATATAAATAGGTAAGAAAAACGGGCTTTCCCTCTCGTTTCACCTTATTGTAGACAGTGGAACAGTCAACTTCTACCGTAACTCCAAAAAAGGGCTCGGAAAACTCCTTAAAAAAATCAAAATGATTTTTTCTAGACCATGTCTTGATATCCAGGTAGTGTTTCACTTTTTTAGATGAGGCAAAATAGATGTTACTTTATCCAGGGTAAGAAAATTGTGTTCTTTGATGTCTTCTTTATCAACAATTTCATGCTGCCAGGTGATTTCGTGAGGAATATGCATAGCATTGCCCCCGATATTTAATACCGGTACAATGTCGGACTTCATTGAATTTCCAATCATCAGAAACTCGTGCGCTTCTATATCTAAATGACCTATCAGGCGTTTGTAATCCGCCTCCTTCTTTTCACTCATCACCTCAATATGGTGAAAATGGTGTTCTAATCCCGACTTATTCAGTTTCCTTTCCTGGTCGATTAAGTCGCCTTTAGTAGCCAAAATAAGCCTATAATCTGTCTTAAGAGCTTCGAAAACCCTTTCTACACCATCCAATAATTCGACCGGTTTATTCATCATATTTCGGCCTATTTCAAGGATTTGTTGGATCTTTTGAGAAGAAATTGAATCTTTTGAAATTGTAATTGCCGTTTCTACCATTGACAGCACAAAACCCTTGATCCCATAACCGTATATAGCCAGATGTTTCATTTCATGGGAGAATAAAACATTTATCGCCTCCTCTTTAGGAAGGTATTCACCAACAAGCTGAGCAAACTGATCTTCCGCTTCTCTAAAGTAGCGCTCATTATGCCAAAGTGTATCGTCAGCATCAAACGCCACCACTTTTATCTTGTCTATGTCCATTGGCTAAACCTTTTCGTAGATGACTGCCGCACCTTGCCCAACGCCAATACACATTGTAGCAAGGCCGTATTTTACACTTTCACGCCTTTGCATCTCATGAATTAAGGTAGCTGATATTCGGGTACCACTTGCCCCCAAAGGATGCCCAATAGCGATGGAACCTCCGTTTACATTTACTATATGTGGATCTAAGCCAAGATCTCTGATACAAGCCAAGGATTGCGAAGCAAAGGCTTCATTTAATTCAATGAGGTCAATATTATTAACAGTAAGACCTGCTCTTTTTAAGGCCTTTTTGGTGGCTGGAATAGGCCCAACACCCATGCAATCCGGAGAAACTCCGGCTACGGCCATTGAAACCACTCTTGCCATGGGTTGAGCGCCCATCTCATTCAGGGCAGATTCATTTACGATAAGCGCTGCCGCAGATCCGTCGTTGATGCCCGATGAATTTCCGGCAGTAACTGTTCCTCCTTCTTTAAAAGCCGGTTTAAGCGTGGCTAATTTCTCAATAGATGAAAGTCTGGGATGTTCGTCTTTATCGAAAGTAATCGGGTCACTTTTTCTCTGAGACACTAACACAGGAGCTAATTGAGACTCAAAAAGCTGGGCTTCATGTGCTTTTTGATATTTTACTTGACTACTATGTGCAAATCTATCTTGCTGTTCACGGGTGATATTCCATTTAGCAGCTACATTTTCTGCTGTCTCACCCATTGAAAAAGGATAATGAAGTTTAGCAAGTTGCGGATTGATGAACCTCCAGCCAATGGTAGTATCATAGGTTTCAACATTTCGACCAAATGCCACTTGAGACTTCCCCGTTACAAAGGGTGAGCGAGTCATACTTTCAACACCACCCGCTATGTAAGCCTGACCTTCACCTAACATTAGCGCCCGAGATGCATCCATGATTGACTGGAGGCCAGAGGCGCAAAGGCGATTGACAGTTACACCACCAACTTCAATGGGCAGCTCTGCCAATAGTAATGCCATGCGTGCCACATTACGATTATCTTCACCCGCTTGATTAGCGGCGCCAAATACAACATCTTCCAACAGTTTAGCGTCCAAAGAACTATTCCTACTCAATAAAGATGTAATTACATGAGCAGCCAAATCATCTGGACGCATGGACGCGAGGGTTCCTCCAAATTTTCCGACCGGTGTTCTTACGATATCAACAATATAGGCAGCTTCCATAATTCTTGTTAAAAGAGTAGACTTGGCTTTCTTGGCATATCAAATTTAGCCATAAGTACTATGTTTCGACACCATTGTCCACAAAATCCCGTTCCAGGGCTACTTTGTATGATTTGAGAAACCATGCAAACCAATATTGCCCCCAAAACTTGTCCGGTTTATTTAAGATGAACGGGAACAAGACAAGAGTATGTTACATTTATAATATACCTCTTTGGATCAGGCTTATATTTCGAAATTTCATACATTAAGAGCAAACCTGAATTTGACCTTAAAGCGAGTTAGGCATCCTTTTCTGACTCACCTCTTCTTAACCTAAGCTAAAATTTTTCGATTATGTCATAATCTAGCTATACTTTTTAAGAGAAGTATTAAAATAATTGAGTGAAGTGAATTAAAGCTATCTTTTTCTTTATAAAGTTATCACTGGCCACATTTTTTTCGTAACTTCTTATAACTGTTCAGAAATCACCATGGAAGCAAGGATTGTTGTGGTTGAAGATAATCATGCCGTTAGAACTGCTCTAAAAGAACTGCTGGTGAAACATGGCTTCGATGTCTACTTAGCTGATGACGGCTTCTCCGCTCTCAACCTAATTGATAATATACAGCCAAGTTTGGTTATCACCGATGTAATGATGCGTGGCATGGATGGCTATGAATTTGTTCAAAAACTAAGAAAAAAAAGTAAGACAGCAGCCATACCAGTTATTATGTTAACCGCCAAGGCCGATCTACAGTCAAAACTTAAAGGGCTAGAGTTAGGTGCAAATACCTACCTAACCAAACCTTTTGAATTTAAAGAGTTGTATTTGAAAATAAACAATTTCTTGGAAATGCGGGATAACATTGAAGCTAACGCATTACGAAACAACACTATTGACCCTTTAACTGATAAAAAGTCTTTTTTAAGGACAGTGCACTTAATAGTTGAAGAAAACCTAAACACTAAACACTTCAGAATTCAAGACTTGGCAGACGGCATGAACATGAGTATCTCTTCTCTCCAACGTAAGGTCAAACAGTACACAACTAGTTCCGTCAGTGATTATGTCAAAAATTACAAACTGACTAAGGCAAGGCAATTCGTGAAGTCTGGTTATGGTAACCTTTCAGAAATAGCTAGTAAATGCGGTTTTACCAGCCTTTCATATTTTTCGTATGTATACAAGCAGAAATTTGGCATACCCCCAAGTAAAGACGGCTTGAAATCAGACAAGTTTTAGAAATACGGTCATTTTATTTAGAAATAGGGTCAAAAGGGTACTGTAACTAGGTTCGTTTAAGAACAATTATAACTTTCGAATGTGTATTATCTGTTGAGTTTATTAAAAATTGTCTTATTCAATGATTATATAGAACAAGTAAAAAGTCTCATTATAAAAAAGATGACAGAAGCTAAAGATCAGCAATTTGACTACAATGAACAGAAACGTTCCCAGGCGCTCCGAGATTACAATATGGCGAGTACTATCGGGGAAATACAATTTGATGCTTTAGCGGAGCTTGATCAAACAATATGCGATACTGAGATTGCACTCATATCATTTATCGATAATGACCGCCAATGGTTCAAATCAAAAATAGGTTTAGATCTAACTGAAACTTTAAAGATATATTCATTTTGTCAGTACACTATCAAAGGAGACGAAGTTTACGAAGTTCGGGATGCTACGAAAGAACACCTTTTTCGTAATAACCCACTTGTCACAGGTGATCCTTATATTCGATTTTATGCAGGGGCGCCGTTAAGAACATTTACCGGTTATCGCATGGGTACACTGTGTGTCATAGATTCACGCCCTAAATCCCTGACTAAGCAGCAAAAAAGAAGTCTAGCGCTGCTTGCCGATCAAGTTGTTGATCAGATGGAACTGAAGCGGTCACTGGCCAAGCAAATGGAAATTAGTGAACAGAAGGAGAAATTGGCGCTCATGGTAAGCCATCAATTTCGTAATCCCGTGACTGCAATTCAGTCCAACACGGAATTGATCAAACTAAGTATTCGTGAATTAACATCCGAAACTGAAATAGACATCTTATCCTATTGTGAGAAAATAAATGAACAAACAAAGGATATGGTTGACATGCTTGACGATGTCCTGCTTTTTGGCCAAATAACATCGGCTAGTTCTGATAAAAAACTGAAATCGATTGGAGTCCAAGCTTTTTGTAAAAAGATAGTTAATGACATGAATGTGAGCCGGGCTGATCGGCGTAAAGCACAGTTAGATCTTGCAAAGCATCCCTTAAGCATTGAAGCAGATGAGAGGGAGCTTTCGCACGTGATCAAAAACTTGTTATCTAACGCGTTTAAGTACTCATCTGAAAGCCCTGTTTTAAAAGTCTATCCAAAAAAAGGTCACCTGGTCAACATCGAGATCAAAGACAAGGGTATAGGTATTCCGAAAAATGAGCAGGAGTTTTTGTTCCAACCCTATTTCAGAGCTAGTAACGTGCGTGGTATTATGGGAACCGGTTTGGGATTGTCCATAACAAAAGAACTAATTCAAAATAATGGGGGCGAAATAGATATCACAAGTAGCTCAAACAAAGGGACTACGGCCATCATCACATTGCCAACAACCAAAAACACACAAAGTTGATGCGAATGCCAGAATCACATATTAATATTTCTAATTCTGGACTCCTGACTGTATTCCATCGGCTGGTTCTGAATGAAAAAGTTCTCAAAGTCCAGAATGAATAAAAGCTATACCATATTATGCTTAGAAAACAGTCGCTCGGATTTTCTTTTAATCCAGCGAGAGCTTGGAAAATCAAAGCTCCGTTTTCACTTAGAACAAGTTGATACTAAGCAAAAGATACGAGCTTGTTTAAACTCGAATGAAATTGATTTAGTGCTAATTGATAATAGGCTACCGAGCGTTATTGGCATCAAGGCCTTGGAGATCATGCAAGAGATTGATTCTAATATCCCCTTCATTATTGTTTCAGGCGCCATGATTGAAGAGCTAGACGTAAATGGTATGCGCTTAGGGGCGAGTAATTGCATAGAAAAGGACGACCTAAATAGGCTATTACCCGCAATTGAATCAGAAGTCCGAGATAATGAGCTGCGACAAAAAGAACGGCAGAATAAAAAGCAGCTCATCTTAACTGAGCTTCGATACAAGTTTCTGGCTGAAAGTATCCAAGAAGTTTTTTTTGCATTAGACTTTAATTTCCGTTTTACCTATTGGAATGAAACTGCCAGTAAAGTTTTTAAGAAAACTGACGTAATAGGTAAAGATATAATTGAAGTGTTTCCCTCCTGGACTGGAACTGAAATGTTCTGGGCGCTATCAGAATCACTGAAAACAGGACGTGTAAAGCCATTAAATTTCACGCATAAGTTGAAAAGAATTGAATACTTTAAAGGAAAGGTGTATCCATCTAATGAGGGGATGTGCGTGCTTCTACGCGACGTTACTGATGAATCCATTACTCACCAAAAGCTGGAAAGGCTTAATAATGAGCTAGAAACGTTACTTTACCGGATATCACATGATCTTAAGGGGCCTGTAGCCTCCGTTTTAGGGCTTTTGAATATTGTCAATTGTGATGATTCAATATCCAAAGAGCAACTTGCTGTTATGATGAAATCCAATATGGACAGGTTGAGTTTAATACTCTCTGAGTTGCTGGATATAACAAACATAAAAACAGGTAAACCTCAGGTCGCGGCTTTTGAGATCTTACCCTGCTTAAAACAAGTAATTAAGAACCTTGAGCGCCATAAAGGGATTGAAGAGGTAAATTTTCATTTAAATCTAGATGAGGAGTTGACTGTTCATTCCGATGTTGTCCTATTCAAATCCATTTGGCAAAATCTTATCGAAAACTCGATTAAGTACCGTCAAAAAGGGAGCCCTAATAAAGTAATAATTAATGGGCAATTAGAAAGAAACAACGTGCTACTAAGTATTACAGATTCTGGCCAAGGGATCTCTGCTGAGGTTAGATTAAAAATGTACCAAATGTTCTTTCGAGGAAATGAGAGTTCTGATGGCTCTGGGCTTGGGCTATATATTGTGAAAAATGCACTCGAAAAACTTAAAGGCACAATTGAATATGATACTAGTTATAAACATGGAGCTCGGTTCCTAGTCACAATCCCGTCAAAAACAACAACCCCTGTTTTAAATGGATGAGACAAAATCGAATATTGCAGATTCCAAAACAGCCAATATTCTCATAATTGAAAACAATTTGGACGACTATGACTCGTTGGTTCGAACAATTAAGCAGTCCGGTGTGGACGTAAATTCTAAAAGGATAGAATCAAAAGATGAGCTTTTGGATCAATTTGATTCTGGAAAATGGCAACTCATTATTAGTGATAATAGCCTAACTAATTTCAGCCCATGCGAAGCGTTAAGTTTAATACGTGAAAGGGATGAAACAATACCATTTGTGGTTGTATCCGGTACCACAGATGAGGAAGAAGCAGCGGTTGAAGTGATTCGCGCCGGTGCGAACGACTACATTTCGAAAAATAATACTACCCTGCTTGTTTCCGTCATAACAAAAGAATTGCGAAAATTCGTCCAAAAAAAGGAACCTAGTAAGATTGAAAAAGAATTTGCCAAAATTGAGCGTAATTACAAACTTCTAGCCGAAAATGTTCAAGATCTTGTGTGTGTACATGACCATTCAGGAGAATGTCTTTGGATCAGCCCTTCAGCAGAAAGAATATTAGGATATACCTCAGATGAGCTAAAAGCAGCAGGCTTTTTCAAAGGTCTTCACAAAGAAGATAAGGATTCAGTTAAGGAAAACATCAATTCTCTTTTAGCAAAAAACACTCAAAACAGAATAGGTAGATTTAATTACCGCAGAAAGCGCAAGGATGGCATCTATATATTCCTGGAAACTATTATCAATGGAATATATGAAGACAATTCACTCAAGAAAATAGTCAGTATCAGCAGGGACGTTACCGAGCAAATGATGGCTTATCAGCTTCATGAAGAAAATGAAGCCAGGCAAGCAGGAATATTTGAAAGCCTTTCCGAGGGTATTATACTCCTCGATGAAAAAGGTAACCTGATCACATATAACAGAAGCGCAGGTAAAATTCTGCAAATCAAAGGTAAGTGTACGATATTTGAGCTTTTAGGCGATGGCGATTTTATAACCAACAAAGCTAATAAAAGGCTTCTTCCACAAGAATTACCATACATACAAACTCTAAATTCAGGAGTTGCAAAATACAATCAAATTATAGGGCTAAAACAACAAGACAAACAATTTTGGATTTCCATGAATTCGGTTCCCTATTATTTGGCGGGAAGCAAAAAAGGTATTGTAGTTTCATTCTCAAATGTTACACAACAAATTGAAAACCAGAAACGCATCAAGCGATTTGCTCAAGAGTTGGTAACGCTCATTGAAAACGCAAATGCACCAATATTCGGAATTGACTGGGAAGGAAAAATCAGTGAATGGAATCGATTTACCTCACAAATTACTGGGTACAGTAAGGAGGAGGTGGTGGACACATCTTTGGTGGATCGCTTTATACCAGATAGTCACAAAGAGCTGGTTAAAGCGCTGTTCAAGGGAGTTTTACGCGGACAAGGTGCGGTCAATTATGAACTCCCGATAATAACAAAAAAGAACGAAATTGTAACTATCCTATTCAACGGAACCCCACGAAAGGATTATGCCGGAAAGATTACAGGAATGATAGGAGTAGGTCAGGACATCACTGAACTTATTGAATACAGGGGTCGGCTTGAGTTAAAGGTAGAAGAGCGAACGGAAGAACTAACGCAGGCCCTTGAAAAACAAAAAGAGCTAGTGTCGCTGAAATCAAAGTTTGTATCTATGGCTTCACACGAATTCAGAACTCCACTTACCACCATTCAGTTTACCTCTGACTTTATACGTAAGTTTTATAAAACGTCTGAAAAAAGCAGACTGGAGGAGAAATTTGATAAAATAACCCGACAGGTCAAGAACATGACATATCTATTAGATGATGTGCTTACTATTGGGAAATCACAGGCAGGGGCCATTAAATTAAGTCCAAACCTTATTGATATAGCTAAGTTCTGCAATGACATCTTCAATGAATTAGAAGCGGGAAGCAATGATAGTCACAAGATACTGAGTTCAGTAATCGTAGAGTCAGACACATTATACTTAGATGAAAAGCTTTTAAGGAATGTCCTGGTTAACTTGCTAACAAATGCGGTTAAATTTAGTCCAGAGGCCGATAAGATAAAGGTTGATGTAACTGTCAGACTGAGGGTGTTGAGCATTATTGTTCAGGATTGGGGTAACGGCATTGACCAGACAGATAAAGACAAGCTATTCGAGGCCTTTCATCGAGGGTCTAACGTAGGAACTATTGAGGGAACCGGGCTGGGTCTTTCTATCGTAAAAAAGGCTGTAGAGATACTGGATGGAAGAATTGAACTAGAAAGTCAACTTAATAGAGGAACCACATTTAAAGTGAGTATCCCTGTTAAATATGAAAAAGATATTGGTGATTAATAACACGCTACACGTTCTTGACGAGGTAAGAGATATTCTCGAAATGGAAGGGTTTATAGTTCTAACAGCCTTTAATGCTACCGCAGGCTGGGCGCTTGTTCTAGCGAAGGATCCGGATCTAGTGGTTACCGATCTGTACATACCTAAAATCGATGGCTTCGGCTTCATTAATTGTCTAAAGGCTGACGCTACACTATCAGACCTTACCGTAGTAGCATTTTCTGCCAAGGTAGATCCAAACACTCATAAAAGAGCAAAAGATTTAGGCATTCATACATACGTTAAAAACCCATGCTCTTCAGAGGAGCTGATTTCTTCGATTTCACAAAACTTGATCTAGGATGAAGAAACTAAAAGTTATACTTGTAGACGATCACGCCCTGTTACTTGAAGGAATAGCGTCGTTGCTAACAAATATTGAGTATATAAGCGTTGTTGGCAAAGCCTCCAGCGGTGAAGAATCGATTAACCTGGCCAACGAACTAAATCCCGACATTATATTAATGGATATTGTCATGCACGGCATGACTGGGATAGAAGCTACCCGTTGGATTAAAGAGTAAAACCCTCAGATAAAGATAATCCTACTTTCTAGTGAGGTAAATGAGGATTATGTCACACTGGGGGTCAAAGCCAGGGTTGACGGCTACTTACCTAAGGATGTGGAGAAACCTACCTTTTTGGAAGCAATCAAATGTGTTGTTAAAGGCGATAAGTACTTTGCACAACCTGTAACAAACATTATTTTAGACAGTTTCTACAATCAAAGCAATGGCAAAAAAGCCAACTCCAGCAATGAACTAACCAAACGTGAGAACGAGGTACTCCGGCAAGTAGCAATTGGCAAAACCAATTCAGAGGTTGCAAATCAACTGTTCATAAGTGTCAAAACCGTAGAAACTCATAAAACCAATATCCTTTCAAAACTTGGCTTAAGAAATACAGCCGAACTTGTAAAATATGCCATCAAGCACAAGATCATAGATATTTAATGTCGAAGCATTGACATTTTCCTAAAGAACCCCGATGCTTTAACAGTTATTTTAAACTCAATGCGCACTACAGGGGTTCTTGCTGATTCCCTGAATTTTCAATCTCGGTGAAACCCCTGGGAAAATCTTCACTGTTCCTTGCAATATTTGTTTTGATAAAAACAAGTCATCGTCTGACGAAGGTATTTAGCTAGAGCGTCCAACTCTTGTATTTATCATTTATTTAACTGGGCTTACAGCAGTATTAACGATCTGAGTTTTATGGAAGAGGTCAATGATAAAAATAGAAAATGGAGTTTTAAGTTCGACCAAGGTGAACCTCAAAAAGACGGCAATCAGGAAAACTTCTCAATTAATTTCAGGAACTTGTATCGTGCGCTTGCGCATGGAGCTGACTGGTCAGGTAAAGATAATCTCTTCGTTACCAAATCAATAAGGCAGGACACTGCTTTCATTTCTCATAAAGCAAAAGTTACTGCTATACTTAGAAAACTCATGAATCATGCGGTTACTAAAATCGATCCCAATAAGCTAGAGAATATAATTGACCTTGAAATAGAAGTTAGGGAAAGTGAGGCGCTAATAGAGATTGTTGATAACGGAAGAGGGTATACCAAATCAGAACTGAAAGTGTTACAGGACCAGTCCGAAAATCCTCCCTCATCCATTTTAAGTTACATTCAGCATTGTGTTAAAAGTTTATCCGGCTCTATAGGTATCGATTCTTCGTATACCGTAGGGACTCACATTGTGATAAAGCTCCCTAATAAGAATACCGATTAACTAAGGCCTCAAGTGTTTATGGAAGTCCTGCACTTCGGCAGCTTCTTTATGTATTTAGCCCTTATTAACAAGCTCAGGGTTCTCCCCGATATCTAGGCCCTTGCCCTTACGTCACACGGTATAAGTTACTATTCTAAAAGTACTAAATCCAAAAAAATGCTTAAAAACATTAATTAAGTCATTTTTTGGCTGAATCACTGATTTTTTCAAATCAGTTTTACCCTGACTTTAATGGCATAAAAGTCTTCAATATTTATGATGCAAATAACTCTACCCTCATGAAAAACATTGTTGTTTTTGTGATCGCTTTCGCGTCACTCGGTAATACGTCCGTAGCACAAGACGTCAGATTCTCTCAATTTTATGCTAATCCAATTTATCTTAACCCATCGCTTGCAGGAATGGCTAGCGAAATTCGCACTATACTAGTACATCGTCAGCAGGGAAATAGCATTAATGGTTTTACCACCTCCGCATTTTCTATTGATGGAACTCTTGGAACTTCCTCAGGTTATGGTTTACAAATTATAAAGGATGTTCAACTTAATAACGTCATAAACAGCATCCGAATAGCAAGCGTTGTAGGCCACAGAATTCATATAAGTAAAACCGCTGAAATTGGCATGGGGTTGCGAGTGGGTTACTTCCAGCATGTTTTAGATTTTGGCAAACTAATTTTTGAAGATCAGCTTGATCAACGCTACGGAGTAACCAACAGCACATACGAACAATTAGAGATGACCAGTATATCGGGAGTAGATGTATCCTTGGGAATGATATACGCTACAAAGGACTTCTATGCCGGAGCTACGGTTAGCCATCTCAATAAGCCCGCAAACAATTTCGGCGCTACAGGAACATCTAAATTACCCATTAGATATACAATTCATGCCGGAGGTTTTTTAAGGACAAACAATTTTAGAAAGAATGAATTTAAACTCTCTCCTAATATAATATTTGAACAACAAGGCAGGTTCAACTACCTCCATTTGGGCGTTTACTTCGGCTCGGAAGTTTGGACATTCGGAGCATGGTACAGGGTTAACGACAGCGTGGTATCATCACTGGGTCTCAACCTTAACAAGTTCAGATTCGGTTATAGTTACGACCTGCCAGTCACTGAGGCCGCCCCAACATTAAACAGGGCTCATGAGCTTACAGCGGCATATAGTTTCAAGTTATCAAAGAAGCGTAAAACAAAAAATAGATATAAAGGCAAATGCCTGCCATTTCAAAAATATCTTTTTTAACAGACTTATCTAAAACCAACAAAAATGAAAGCTTTAATACCATTAATTACTACAACAGCTCTCTTTGCCGTAGGAGTCAAAGCTAACGCCCAGAGTCAGGCTTATAAGTACCGCATCTTAGCAATAAATGCGGCAGATAGCTCGGTGCAAAGCATTTCAAACGAAATAAATCTCTATTTACCCCTGAGGATTTATATACCTACAGCATTCTCTCCAAATGGAGATGGTCTTAACGACACTTTTGGTCCTGTGGGCGAAGGAATTAATGAATTCAAAATAACCGTATATGACAGATGGGGAGAAGTGATATTCACTTCTCACGATATAAGTACTAAATGGGACGGCCGTCATAAAGGATCTCCAGTACCCTTCGGAAGTTACAACTATGAGCTTGTGGCATCAGGAAAAGAAATTGGGCAAGTACAAAAAGCCGGCAGTGTTACCTTGATAAACTAAAAATAGGAGATCGTTTCAGCTATGAAAAAAATCTACTTTGCTTTTTCATTAACGACGTTTTTTAGCATATCTGATTTATTTTCTCAAAATATAAATGCTAATAAAACAGAAGGATGTGTACCTCTATCTGTTTCCTTTTCCTTTACTGGAACTAATGTTTTCAGTTATTCCTGGGATTTTGGCAATGGTAATACATCCACCGTAAGCGATCCGGCTATTTTATTCGACTCAGTTGGAGAATTTGAAGTCGCACTCATAGTAACCTACACAGACAATACCATAGACACCGTCAAGTTTGATAAACCTATACGGGTTATCAATCGACCAACCTCCAATTTCGAGATTTTGGAAAATACTGTTTGCGAAAATGGACTGGTAACGTTTAAGAATACATCAAATTTGGCTACAAGTTATTTATGGGACTTTGGAGATGGAAAAAGCTCCGAAGACTTCAGCCCACAACACGCTTACGTCAACGGTGGAGACTACACGGTCACTCTGATTGCATTTAACAACCTGAATTGCTCCAATGTTAAAATTGTAAACCAAGCTGTTAAAGTAACCGAAATAGATAATCTCGATTTTGATAGCGACAAATACAATTCTTGCAATGAGGGCAGCAAATTTAATTTCACCGGCCCGTCGGCGTTGGCATCATGGAAGTGGCATTTTGGAGATGGAAATACATCCACTGAGCAAAATCCATCGTATTCATACACCTCTCCCGGAAAGTACAGTGTTTCCCTGCTGGTAACAGATGAAAATGGCTGTACAGCCGAATTAGAAAAGAATAATTTCATTGAAATCTTTGAGATTCCCAAAATAAACGCCATACTCCCCGATTTACCTGTGTGTATTAATAATCAAAGCACATTCGAAAATACTACAACTGCTACTCTCGGAGCCGAATGGGTCTTTAGTGATGGGTATAGAGCAAATGGAAACACGATTTCAAGAACCTTCCCATCAGTAGGTGTGTATTCTGTCACCTTAATTGTCACCAGTAATGACGGCTGCTCTAACCAAAAAAAGTATACTGATGCAATCAAAATAGTTGACGCATCCAGACCGAATATTCATATTTCCAGTGTTGAGGGTTGCGTACCCTTCCATGTGGAAATGAGCAATAATACCCCAGATCTAATAGAATCAATCTGGGAAATTGATGGGAACTTGTACAACTCACAAAATATTACGCATACTTTCGAAAGAGCTGGCAAGTATGGAATTAAAGTAGTTTCAAGGCACATGAACGATTGTGAGAGCATCACAGCTTATGACTCCATTATTACCGTTCATAAATCGGAAACCCTAATTCTGGTCAGCGAATTTTCAGGTTGCTCACCCTTTACAACCAATTTCGGTCTATCTAATTCAGCTATATCTAGAGTTGCCTGGGATTTCGGCAATGGACAAACTTCTGATGAGCTCAACCCAACGGTATCTTTCAACCAACCAGGTAGTTATATGGTAACTGCCGAATTAGTAGATGAATTTGGTTGCACTCAAGCTATTGAACTTAATGGAAACATTGAAGTACTGAGCAATCAAATCAGTTATACAACCCCATCTCCAATAAAAACCTGTGCGGCTGTTAACGTATTTTTCGATGGCGGAATGGGTCGCGATTTTTGGATCTGGGATTTTGGCGATGGAAGTACCGCTACAGGTTTGAACGCCACGCATTTTTATGAGGCGCCCGGAAACTATACCGTATCATTAACCACCAACAATAATAGCGGATGCACAGCAACCATACCCACATATAACCAAATAATCGTAAATGAAGTGGTTTCCGACTTTCAAGCTGAGTTAAGTGAACATTTGAGCTGTCCTTATTATGCGGTACAATTTACTAATCGATCTTCTGGTATGGACAGTGTTTTATGGGATTTTGGCGATGGGGTCGCTTCCAATCTACAGAATCCCTCGCATGTTTTTGAGGGCCCGTCCCAATTCAGCGTAAAGTTAACCGTATGGGATGAAAATGGTTGTTATTCTTCTTCTACCCAAATTATCTCCCCCCCTTCTATGTGTATATCTCCAATAGAGGGCATCAATCCGCCTTACGACTATTACTACAGAGAGTTATCATATTGTACAACACCTGCACTAGTGGAATTTGCCAACCCAGTTCCCATGGCTATAGAATGGGAGTGGTTTTTTGATGACGGCACTTCTTCAAATGAACAGAATCCTCGGCATATTTTTACTGACGAGGGAAGTTACCTGGTAGATATGATGTATATGTTACCTGATGGAACACAGGATACACTTCAAGACTTTACCCTGGTAAAAATTAAAGCTCCGGAAATAGATTTTACCCATGACCTTTCCGCGATTTGCGCAGGCACTGAGGTATCCTATCGTCATCAATCTAAGGAGGTTGAAAGTATTAAATGGGATTTTGGGGATGGCGAGGTTTCATACCTTGAAAGCCCCACCAAGATTTATACCACTGCCGGAGTTTACCAGGTTCGGCTTTCTGTATCAGATTCATCGGGCTGTCAAGTCCAAACAGTAAAAAATGTTATTATTGGCAATCCCTATGTGCAATTCGACTATAATCCGACTTCTTGTTCTGGAGACACACTGTCCGTAATACATAATATTGAAGGTTATAACACATATGAGTGGGATTTTGGGGATGGGCAAGCGAGTTCACAATTATATCCTGATCACACCTACTCGGAAAGAGGTAAGTACTTAGTTAATCTTACTGCCATGGATACAGAAGGCTGTTCAAAGGTTTTTAATCTACCCGACTCTGTGGTTGTTCATAAACCCATTGCCGGTTTTGAAGCCCATAAGGACGCGATTCATTGCAATTTACAGGAAGTATCATTTGTAAATACATCAACAGGTAGCGAGCAATATCGTTGGAACTTCGGAAATGGTACTACCAGCACGCTGGCGAACCCAGTTGTTTCATTCGGGGTTGGCTCATTTGATGTTTCATTGACATCCGTCCAGTCTATTTGTGAAAATACTATTGTGGTAAATAAACTGGTAAAGGTAGATTCTCTATCTGCAAACTTCAGCTTTGCTCAAGATGACGAGTGCCTTCCTGCTGAAATTCGTTTTATCGACGCTAGCCATGGTGCGGATTTCTGGCTATGGGACTTTGGCGATGGTAATACATCCACAGAGCAAAACCCTTTCCATATCTATGAAAAGCTCCCCTCAAAGGGAGTCTCTCTTACAGTTACAGGTCCATCAGGATGCAAAATCAGCAGATTAAATGACAAAATGGACTTTTTCGCGCCAGACTTTACGGTTCAGTCATCTGTAGGATGCTTGCCCTTTGCAGTTGTCTTCAACAATAGGACCAATAATAGCCTAAACTGGATGTGGGATTTTGGCGACGGCAACACCTCGACTGATCGGAATCCTACCCATACCTATACGTCCACAGGTACTTACTCTGTTCAACTTATTACGCAATCAACTTCCGGATGTTATGATACTCTTGTCAAAGAGAACTTTGTAAAAGTAGAAGATGTTAAAGCCTCCTTTAATGCAGACGTAAGTGCATTGACCTGTACACCTCTACTTATTAACTTCGAGAACTCATCAATTGATGCATCTGACTATTTCTGGGATTTTGGCGACGGCTCTAGCTCCACAGTTAAAAACCCTTTTCATATTTATTCTGCAGTTGGTGAATTTGACGTAACGCTAATTGCGACAAATGAAACTGGATGCAGTGATACACTAACTTATAAGGACTTAGTTTCAGCCACAGGACCACAAACCAAGTTCTCTCTTTCTCATTCAGTTGTATGTCATAAGGATACCATTCAGTTTCAAGACCTTTCGGCATCTGCTACTCAATGGAATTGGTTCTTTGGGGATGGTAATTCTTCTACAGAAAAGAATCCTAGCCATGTTTATAATTCGCCTGGAAGCTATTCCGTCTCCTTATTAGCATCTGATACACTTGGATGTGAACAACGGTTCAAATTTGATTCCATTTATGTCCATCCTGTTCCAAAAGCACAATTTCAAATAAAAGATTTTACAGAATGCCTGCCTGTTGCACTGGATATTACCAACTCATCAAGTAACCTACAAAATGAGAAATACTTATGGGACTTTGGTGATGGCAGATCCTCAGATAAGTTCGAACCTGAAGTCATATACAACACCCCCGGCAGATACGATTTGTCGATGATTGTAACTAATGAGAACATATGCTCAGATAAAGTTATTTTCGAACGAAAAATCGTAGTGTATGATACTGCCAACCTGACCGAACCCAAAGTGTTTAGATTGTCAGTTGAGAATAACACTAAAATAAGGGTTGAATTCAAACCATATGGTTATAACAACTTTAACTATAATCTAGTCTGGAGAAAGGAGGGTGATGAACCCAACTTCATAGCCTTTGATACACTTTGGGCGGCTACAGAGGTATTATACTTAGATGTACAGGTGATTCCAAGTCACAATTCATATAATTATAAATTCCAGTCCCACGTGCGCTGCCATGATCCAATAGAGGCAAGCCAACTGAATGTGTATAAGTCCATTAAACTTACCTCGACCGCAGTAGATAGCAGCATTTTCCTTAGTTGGACTGAATATAAAGGACATAAGTTCGACCATTACTCCATATTACGAAGGCCAGAGGGAGGTAGTTGGAAAGAAATATGCCGTGTTAGCTCTAATAGTACATCTTTCGTTGACGGCGAAGATCTCTGTCCTTCAAATTATGAATATCTTGTAAAGGCGATCAATCTAAACGGAAAGAAGTTCGACTCTGAGAGTAATAGCGCCATCTCAAGGCCTAATTACAATGTATTTCAAAATCAGTCAGTTAGAATCATCAGGTCTACGGTCGAAGACAATTCATCGGTATTTACCGAATGGAAAATCCCTAAAATTGGACCTGACAAAGTCGTATACTATCAAGTTAGCAGATCCGTTAATAACATTGATTTTGAACCCTTGGCTAAAGTGCCCGCCGAGATAACAAATTACCTAGATACTGAAGTGAATGTACAAGAAGAACAATATACCTATGCCGTAGATGTTGTAAACAAATGCGATATAAAGGCTCAAAGAAGTAACATCGGCACATCATTATTGCTGCAAAAAGAAACTATCGAATACTTGAATATATTGAAATGGACACAGTATATGGGATGGGTGGAAGGTGTTTCACACTACTTTCTCCAGCGCCTTAACGGGTCTGGTGAATGGGAAACTTTAGAAATTCTTGACAAAGATCAAATAGATACAAAAGTTGACCTGTCAAGCCGGCAGGAATGAGTGGTATAATGTATTAAGTTAGCTTGAACCGCATCCAGGCTCATCCGTTTGATCTCTCTTCAACTTTAGAACACTATTAATTATTAAAAAAGCCGCTTTAATCAGGAAATGCACGAGAGCCTCTCCAAACTTTCCTACCGGTGTTCTTACGATATCCTACTATATGTGCCGCTTCCGTAATTCCTTGGTAATAGTGCGGGCTTTAACTTTCTTTGCAAAATCAAGTTAGCCATAAGCCCTATGTTACAAAGGATTCAAACTGTATTTCTATTATTGGTAGCCATCTGCATGGCGCTTACTTTTCTCCTTCCTTTTTGGACATATGTGACTCCGGAAGGCGGAGTTGGATACAGCTTACATTCGCTTTATTTCGAAGAAATCAATAATGAGGAAGCGTTGAAAACCTTTTTTCCATATACTTTTATAGCCGTTTTAGCCAGCGCCGCCATTATAGTGGCAATATTTGAAATAATGAGATTCAACAACCGACTTCTTCAAATCAAGCTTGGGGCGCTCAACTCTCTGCTTATAGCGGGATCTTTGATACTAGCGGCCTATTTTGCAACAGATTTCATCAAAGAGCTCAACGTAGTCGGAAGTTACGGACTAGCATTTTTCATGCCTGCCGCTGCTCTTTTTTTTAACTTATTGGCAAACCGGTACATCCGAAAAGATGAGAAACTAGTTAGGTCTGTTGATCGAATTCGATAGTTATAACTTTAAAAAGCGGAATTTTTGATTGTTGACCTGAAGGAAATAATAACCTGCACCAAGATTACTGGTATTTACTCTAACTACTTCTCCTATTAATCCCTGAAAATCACCTGTTATTCTAACCTTTCCACTAACATCACTGACCGTATAAAAATTAGATCCGTCTTGGGTTAATCGTAAATACAGATCATCCTGTACCGGGTTTGGATGGAATTCACTTATATCAAACCACCTATCTAAGGGCTTTTCAAACAAAAACGAGACACTGTCTGAACATGAGAGTGAAGATATTTTAAGCGTAAACGTACCCGGTTTGTCCATTACAATTTGATCAACACCTTCTTTGATTAGATCTCCCTCGAAGTACCATTGCTTGGAGAGTGTAGATGATGTTTCCAATATATTCAACCCCTTCAGTCGCACACTTGCCATTGTTTGCTTGTTAATATTCACAACTACTTTGGATCGCGAGGATTCACAGCCAAACTCATTGACAAAAGTCACGTAAAATGATTCCGCCGAATTTATGTCCCTTGATGAGTAAGAGTCTGTTTGTAAAAAAGGAGTGGTATCAACTTCATTCAAATACCAATTAACCCTGTAGTCTGAAACAAAGTCAAACACTACTTCTCCCGGACCACATCTTTCAAGTACAAGTGGCGATGGCGCTAAATCAACTTTAAAAAGTTCAACATAAACTAAAGATTCAAAAGAAATTTCTGAGCACAATTCCGCTAAACCGACAACCCGAATCTTAACCAAACCTCCAATTAAACCTGTAGTTTCAATGTCAAAGTTCAGCAACCCATCTGTCCCGAAATCGGAGTCTACAAGGGCATCTCCGATATATACGGAATAGAGCACTTCGCTTTTTGAATCCGGTATCTGAACCGAAACAACATCTCCCTCACAAACATCACTGGCAAAGGCCTTAAAACTAATATCATCTACCTTTTCAAAGATCAATGAAAAACGACTGCCTCCCTGAGACAGAGGATTGTTAGAAATGGAAAATGAATACTGCAAACTATCTTCCACACTTGTATACACACTTTCATATGCATCCACCAACGTGACTTCATAATGTGGAAAAAAAGAATCGATACCTGAAAAGTTCAGGTAGTAGTTTCCCGCCTGGGCATCTTGAATTTTCAACATTAATGTGTCACTACAAGAAAGCTGTTCCGTAGAATGTATTACCAAGTCTGCATCTGCGGTTAAGAAGCTAAGATTAAAAGTTTCATTTTTAAGCTTTCTAGCATCATAATCTGACTCGTAGCTTTTCGTGGCGCCGTCAGTTATCCTAAACACCGCTTCATCGCGTTCATTTTCGTTCCAAAGGGTAATTCTAAGTATGTTCCGCTCTGCTGCTCTTCTAAAGAAAGTGGCTCCCTGGACAGATTTAGAAGTTTCCGAAATAGACAAGATAGGATTGATAGCAACACTCTGCACCCAGAATGCCTGACCGGTTGCAATTCTTCCGGTTCCCCCGTTTGTGCCTACGCCACTAACGTAGGAGGCAACAGTAGCATTTCCATTATCTCTAATGTAAACCGCATCTGCAAAGCCCACTTTAGTCCAGCCAGGTGCTGACCAGTCAATGGGCGAAGGGTAGGGATTGCCTAATAAATTCCAACCATCGTCCGTTGGTGATCCGGAATCAGTAAATGAAACATTGAAATTGAAATCTCCCTGGTAAACAGGCCCAATCATATCTATTATGGTGGAAGCCGTAGCTTCCCGAACAAAACCTGCATAACCCGTACCTACCGTAATAGGATTCGAAGCTGCAGTCCCCGATCCGGGATAGTTTACCGAACCTTGCTGAATATTACCCGTTGCGGTTTCGTCATAAAAGTAAAGCGAAGGACTGTTCGGACGAATAGGCATACCGCCTATAGAGCCAGAACTGGGATCATCAAACGTGCCGGTAATGGGAAAATCATCTTGCCATGAAGCAACTGTCGTGTTGGTTACAGGACTGGCTAAATAACGATAGATCCGACCTTCCCCAGACATAAAGCGTTGGACATTAACATCTCCCGAAACAGATGCCGCTGTATTCAGGGTCCCGATACTTCCATTATTGGTTTCACCGTCAGAAGTAGAGACTAGTGTAAGTTGATTGTTGGTATTGAAAGTGGTTGACGAGTTAACCTCTAGCCTGTTCAACATTGATAGCGGCTCTACTAAGTTTACATCACCGCCTATTTTGTTTACAGTGAGGTTATATAAAGTATCTGGTTCAAGCTCTTGATCTAAAGAACCATCCAGAGTAACATTTAGAAATCCCTCGATAAACGGATCTGATACTGTGCCTCTTTCAATCCAGTCTCCTGCCAACTGTAAATTGTTACTTCCTATGGTCATATCAAGTACACCTGATTCTTCAAAGATGAGATCGCCGTTAATATCCAAATCAGAAAGAGTAGACTTGCTACCTGTGCCAGCAATTACAATTGTATTGTAGGCATCCGCGGGTGTAATAATGACCTGCGTGGTTCCAGTATATCTAAATAAATTTCCACTGTTATCGGCAAACAGTTGAATATCAGCATCAGGAGTACTACCGGCATAATTCCAAACTCCACTATTTAGGTTATTGAAAATTCCATTGATATCTGTTTGAGAAATATCTCCAGCCTGATTTACTGTTCCTGAATTATTCAATGTAAAGCTAGTCCCAAAAAAGGTCAGAATGTTAGTCAAGCCAAGAGTGGCCCCAGAGTTGTTGGTAAACACCGATGTATTCTCCGCAGCCAGAATATCACCAACAAGATTGATCATTCCATTATTTGTGAAGGTTGCGTTAACGATATCAAGTCCGGCGAAATTGAAAAAAATAACATCCCCACCAATATCAAGCGATCCATTATTAATAATGTCAACATTGTTACCATCAAGACTTGCATTCCCATTGATATTTAACGCTGTCGTCAAGTTGTTGGTAAACGTCTCATTATCACCATCAAGTATAATAGACTCAAAAACGACACTACCTAAACCCGAAACAGTCAAATTCGAACCAATGCCATTAATATCAAGATTACCACCTACAAAAGTTCCGTTGACAGTTAAATTAAAAACCTGACCGTCATCTTCCGCCAGGTCAAAATCAGAATCTACATTGCCATTAATATCAAGTATTCCTCCTGATTCTACCACAATATTTCCATTGTTAAACACATCCATTTCAAAAACACCACCCCAAACTAGCCTACCACTATTCCGAATAGTTAAATTTTGAACATCTATGTCGGTGTTAACTGTTATAATATTGTTATTACCAATTATTGCCGTGGTTGACCTCCCAGGATAACACCCACAGGATGGCCCAGAGAAACTACTCAATGACCATGAGTCAGGGTCGTTCCAGTCTCCATCCTGTCGTGAGAAAATGGTACTGCCAACACCGGTGATTGTTATGTTATCAATCGCTATAAGCTCATCATCCGAGTTGTTTCGAATTCTAGCCACCACCTGTAACGTGTTTCCACTAATCTGCGGAGATGAAGCAGTTTGAAAAACGTTACCAAAGTCATTTCTAAAAATAGCAAACTGTGTACGGACACCATCCAAAACGTAATAAAGCCTTATTAAATCGTTGTTCTCTAGCGTTCCTACCTCCGCATAATCCACAAAAACCTGAACCGATGCAAACGCTGAAATATCGATCGTTTCTGATAACCATTCAGGCGCGCCATCGACATCAACGGTTTCAAAAATTGTAAGCCCATTATTTATGCGCACTTCAAAGTGATCATCAGGAGCCCCGAGTGTGGCGTTTCGAAGATCTCTGGACCAGGCCGTAGCGCCGTTGTCCACGGTGGTTCCGGAGGTGTTATCTTCAAAATCTTCCAGATATAAATTCTGAGAAAATAATCTTATCGAAAAAAATACAAATATTACAGCTAGCCAATTCTTCATAATAATTGTTTGGCTGCCTTTTTGCTTTAGTGGTTGTTTTACAAAGTTAAGTCTGGATTATCGGCTGGGAATCAGCCATTTTGCGTATTTTTCTTACTGTAGAAATAGGTATTTTTACCTATCAGTTTTACCTCCAGTAAGTGATGGCACGTTTCCAAGTCCACCCTTTAATCATCTCATTTGTGTTTGCGCTGTCGGAGAGTTATTCACAAAAGCATATCGACGAAATTCCCAGCTTCCAGAATTTGAGTTTCGAGTCCTCGCCAAGTCACATCGAAGGTAACCTTGAACTTAACCTAACTATTTCATACGGATTAAAGTACTACAAGTATCGAAGTAAAAATTATAAAGAAATTTATGGCCTAAAGATTCATTTCATGAATCTTGGCTTTAGAGATGATAAACTGGAGTACCTTGATATTTATTTTTCAAAGCTAACAGCCGCCGATTTCCAGGTAATAATTGATTCATTAGAGTGCTGTTTTGGCGAGTCAGAGAACTTCGAAGCTGTTGAAAAAGGTATTATCGAGGCTATCCGTTGGCAAGGTTAAGACACCGTCTTAGACTTTTATTATATATGATTCGGAAACCATTGATATAGACGATAAAAACAAGTCCGTAATAGCCATTTCCCGACCTATTAATTAGGATGATTTACCGCCGCCCGTGGCGAAGTTACTGTCAATCTGTCATTCTTCACCGTATGGAATGGTATTTGAAAACCGGGAGGCAGACTAAAAATTCATTCAAATCATAAATTGACATGGCAGAGAAAGGTACTATTTCGATTCACACCGAAAACATTTTCCCCATTATTAAAAAATTCCTCTATTCAGATCATGAGATCTTTCTAAGAGAGCTAGTATCCAACGCAGTAGATGCAACACAGAAGCTAAAGCGATTGTCCTCGTTGGGAGAGCTAAAAGAGGATATTGGAAGTACGCGAATTGAGGTAAGCTTCGATAAGAAGAAAAAAACAATAACGGTAAAAGACCGCGGCATCGGTATGACCGCTGAGGAAATTAAGAAGTATATTAATCAGATAGCGTTTTCCGGCGCTACAGAGTTCGTAGAAAAATTCAAAGACAAAGGCGATGCTAAAGATATAATAGGAAAATTTGGCCTTGGCTTCTATTCTGCCTTTATGGTAGCTAAAGAAGTAGAGATCGTTTCTAAATCTTATCAAGAAAATTCAGAGGCGGCCAAGTGGGTTTGCGACGGTTCTACAGAATTCGAAATTAGTGTAGCTAAGAAAAAAGACCGTGGTACGGAAGTTATTCTACACATAGCTGAAGACTCAGAGGAGTTTTTGGATGAGTGGAAAATTAAAGGCATTCTTGACAAGTATTGTAAGTTCCTGCCGGTAGAAATTCAGTTTGGCGCCACTGATGAGAGTGTTGAAGATGGTAAAGACGACGATGGCAAGCCTAAGTACAAAACAGTTAAGAAAGACAGGATAATCAATGAAACAGAGCCACTTTGGACGAAGTCTCCATCTGAACTGAAGGATGAGGACTACCTCAAGTTCTACCGCGAACTGTATCCCATGACCGATGATCCATTATTCTGGATCCACCTGAATGTAGACTATCCGTTTAATCTTACGGGCATATTGTACTTCCCTAAAGTGAAGAACGATTTTGAGGTTCAGAAAAATAAAATTCAACTTTATTCAAGACAGGTTTTTATTACAGATGAGGTAAAAGACGTGGTTCCCGAATTTTTGATGCTACTACACGGTGTCATCGACTCACCTGATATTCCGCTTAATGTATCAAGAAGCTACCTACAGTCAGATAGCAACGTAAAAAAAATCAACTCTCACATTACAAAAAAAGTAGCCGATAAGCTGGGTGAATTATTTAAAAAGGACCGCAAATCGTATGAGGAAAAGTGGAATGATATTGGGATTTTCGTGAAATACGGAATGCTGAGTGAAGACAAGTTTTACGAAAAAGCTAAAGACTTTGCTCTCTTCAAAAATACTGATAACGCCTTCTTTACGCTGGATGAGTATAAAGAGAAAGTAAAGGACAATCAGACGGACAAAGACAAAAACGTTATTTACCTCTACACCACTGATGAAGGTAAGCAACACGCGTATGTAGAAGCAGCAAAGAAAAAAGCTTATGATGTATTGCTAATGAATACCATGATCGACAGTCACTTTATCAACTTCATCGAACAGAAATTGGAAACTACTCAACTTAAGAGAGTTGATGCCAGTACTGTTGATAAGCTAGTAGATAAAGACGAAAAAATCGATAGCGTACTTAGCGAAAAAGAAACTGAAAAAGTTAAAACTATTTTTGAAGGGGCAATCAGTAATGAAAATATGAAAGTGGCTATTGAGTCACTTTCTCCTGATGAGCTGCCTGTAACTATTACCATGTCTGAGTTTATGCGAAGGATGAAAGATATGTCGCAAACCGGTGGTGGAGGCTATTACGCAATGATGGGTAACATGCCGGATCAATTTGATGTGACTGTAAACGCAAATCATCCTGTTGTTTCGAAGATCTTAAAATCAAAAAAAGAGGAAAAGAAGCAACAATTAGCGAAGCAAGCTTTTGACCTGGCAATGCTTTCTCAAAATATGCTTACTGGAGCTGACTTGACCAATTTCATTAACAGAACTGTAGAGTTGGCAGCTGAGTAAGTTTAAAGCGAGTATATTGTCCTTAGGATAGCATAAAGTTGTCTAGTGGATTTAATGAATGAAAGATGCCTGGCGGTTGGTCAGGCATCTTTTTGTATGGAATTAGATAACTTCATAAGTCAATCTGTCAGACCGATGAAAAAAATCGCTTTGACCTTAGCAAGCTCGGTAATTACTGTAGCAGCCTTCACACAAAGATTTACCCAGAGGGGAAAAGTTATAAAAGCGGTTGAAGACAAAAGACTTTGAGTTTTTAGAGGAAGTCGTAAACATCATTTCGAGGGTATAAAGGAGGTTGATGATGCCTTTGATGCCTTTGATGCCTTTGATGCCAAATTCAAGGAAATTGGCTTCACTACTACATGGACAGATCAATTAAAAGTAAATAGGGCCGGGCGCCTCTTCGCTAAGATCAAAGGCAATAACGGTAAACGGTTATTGCTCATAGGTCATTTAGATACTGTTTTTAATAAAGACAGTCCTTTTCAAAAATGTGTCGACCAGGACACTATTGAACTTGGGCCAGGGTCCAACGATATGAAGGTGGAAAGGTAGCTATTCTTTAAGCTTTAAGTGAAGTGGGAACGCTCGAGGGAGTCAAATCATCGTTGCGCTGCATGGTGACAAGAAATCCCCAGTAAACCTAACAGACTTGAGCAAGTGGGATATTATCGCGGCAACTAAAAAGAGCGACGTCGCTCTCGGGTTTGAAACTTACACAGATTTCAGCCACTGCCGCCCGACATAGCTCCAATGGCTGGAAATACAGGGTAGGCAAGCACATTCATCCTGTATTTTCAATGAATGAGTAGGTGTTGGGGCAGTATTTGAGGCCTCAAGAATCTTAAGTGAGTTTTATAGCCAATTGAGTGAAGAAGAATATTTAACCTTTAATCCAGGTACTATTGCCGGAGTTATATAAGTGGACGTAGATACTACTAATTCCACCATGAGCGCTTATGGAAAAACTTATGTTGTTGCTCAAAAAGTAATAGCAAAAGGTGGGTTACGTTTTATTTCTGAACGCTACAGGTTGTAGGTAAAAATCTGCCTCAAACTTGGGCTACCATTACTTTTACGGATAGCTATCCGGCTATGCCACCTACTGAAAGGAACCTCGCACTTTTCAAGTAATTGAACCAATTGAGCCTTGATCTTAAACAAGGTCAAGTACAAGCCTACAACCCTGGCGGAAGAGGGGCGGCAGACATTTCATTCATTGTCGAATACGTAGATGGATTAGATGGACTGGGTACCATGGGCTGCGGAGCACATTCCTCCAGTGAATATAGGGATTTAAGAACCTTTCGTGATCTGGTAAAAAGAACTGCCGTGTTTATCTATAGACTTACCCAATAGTTCTCTAGCCAGACATTAATGTCTTGTAGTCTTCAATGGCCTTATCTACGATTTGCTTAGCAGTATTAGAATCCTGAAACTCTTCCACCTGTACAGTCTTATTTTCAAGCTTTTTGTAATCCTCAAAAAAGTTCTTCAGTTCTCTCATGAAATGAGGTGGAAGCTGACGCACGTCATCGATATGATTAACACTCATATCGTTTTCTGCCACAGCTATAATTTTATCATCCATTTCTCCGGCATCCAGCATGCGCATCACTCCAATCACCTTAGCGGAAACAATGCAAAGTGGAACAATTGTAATTTGAGACAAGATCACAATATCCAATGGATCTTTATCATCGCAATACGTTTGGGGGATAAATCCATAGTTGGCCGGATAGTACATGGAAGAGTACAGTACACGATCCATCATTAACAGACCGGAATCCTTGTCCAATTCATATTTAGCTCTGGTATTTTGAGGAATTTCGATTATACCGTTAACAATATCCGGGCATTTTTCACCAATTGAAACCTTATGCCATGGGTTACTCGGTCTTATTTCCATCTTTTGCAATTATTTAATATTCAAGAACGTCAATATTCTCAGACTGTCCTAAAGGTCATTAAGAAACTCTTGTTTTTTTTTGACTACCACTCGGGTAAACCAATTACACCATTTATTTTTGAATATATGAACAAAAGATAAACCTATGAGAAAACTGTTTTTGATACCTTTGATTCTTTTTGCCTGTACCAAATCCTCTGAATTGAGTAACGCGAGCATCCAAGGCTTAGCGAGTGTTCCGGCACACGCAAAAAAAGAGCCTTATGCGGATAATCCAAACTTGGTGAAAGTAACTATTGAACAAACCCCAGGGCTACCTTCAGAGCAGGGGGATTATCTAAACGGACAAAAACATGGTACCTGGACCGCTTACCACAACAATAATCTAGTAAAATCGATCACTACCTACTTGAATGGAGTCAAACAAGGGACCCATATTGAAATTGATGACAGGGGTCAGTTGCTCTTAAAAGCTTACTATCATAACGATGAATATGATGGTAGCTACCTGGCCTACAAGCGTACAAAAGTGGTTGAAAGACGATTTTACAAAGACGGAAAACTTGAGGGTACACTTAACAAGTACTATGATAACGGCAATATTATGGAGGAGAGTATCTATCAAAATGGTAATTTAAATGGTGTTGCTAGGTGGTACGACCAGGAAGGTAACATAACTCTGGAATACGAATATCAGGACGGTCAGCTCATAAAAAAGTAAAAAAGTCAGTACAAAAACAGACATTATGTCTGTTTTTGTCAATTCATACAATTAAAATAGTGACACAATTTCCGACTTTTGTCTGTTTAGCCAAATGGCATTTCAATTGATATTGGTGTATCAAAAGTTAAAACAAAAATATAAAAGGAGGATATTATGACACTTATTAGAAGAACTAACAATGATTTGTTTCCTGCATTTTTTGATGATTTCTTTGGCAAGGATGTGTTTAACCCGGGCTTGACCAGTCACCTGAGGTCTATCACACCGGCAGTAAATATTCGCGAAGATGAAGATGCATATCATGTAGAACTAGCTGCTCCCGGAGTAGACAAGAAAGATTTCAAAGTTGAGTTAGACAATGATCTATTGACCATTTCTTTTGAAAAGAAAGAAGAAAAAGAGGAAAAAGGTGCATACACCAAACGTGAGTTCAGCAACCAATCATTCAGCAGATCGTTCAATTTGCCGAAGAGTGTAGAGAACAGCAAGATAGCGGCAAAATACATTGATGGTGTACTAAATCTGGATATTCCAAAAAAAGAAGAAGCAAAACAAAAGCCCTCTCGATTGATCAAGATCGGATAAGGTAGAAGTTCCTTGATTAACGCCCATGGTATATCGCCCGGGCGTTAATTTTTGTTAAACGGCACAACATTTGTCTATACCTGCCGTATTTAATTTTTACTTGTACCATGGTCTTTCGATCATGAGGTATTATTACCCAAAAGTTTAATTTTTTAACCAATTAACTGAAGTATGAAAAAATTTGGTGCGTTAGTGGTAGCTTCCATTCTTGGAAGTCTTGTTACGGTAGGAAGTTATGAGTTAATAAAGCAAAATCCGAAAAGTGAATCCATAGAATTAGTAAACCAAGCCCCCGTAGTGCAGGCATCTTATTTGCCCGCAAATAGGGAATATGCACCTTTGGATTTCACAGGGGCAGCAGAGAAGGTAATGCCAGCGGTCGTTCATATACGATCCACTCAGCGGGGGGGATACTCTACACAAAACCAACAAGTTCCGGATCAGTTCAGGGAGTTTTTCGGGCCATTCTTTAGAGACGACCGGGGTGGCCGCCAGGCTCCCAGGCAAGGCACCGGCTCCGGAGTATTGATAAACACAGATGGATATATTGTAACCAACAATCATGTAATTGATGGCGCAGATGAACTTGAAGTGACGCTTCACGACAACCGGAGTTTTAATGCCAAAGTAATAGGCACAGATCCTACAAGCGACCTGGCGGTAATCAAAATCGATGAAGAAGATTTACCTCATTTGTCATTAACAAACTCTGATAATGTAAAAGTCGGCGAATGGGTACTGGCTGTTGGTAATCCGTTTAATTTAAATTCTACAGTAACCGCGGGTATAATAAGCGCTAAAGGAAGAAGCATTAACATTATAGGCTCAAACCTGCGTCGAAGCCCGGGAGATAGTTTAAATACAGCTATTGAGTCATTCATTCAAACAGACGCAGCTGTAAACCCGGGAAATAGCGGTGGCGCGTTAGTTAATCTCAGTGGCGACCTAATTGGCATTAACACTGCAATTGCAAGCCCTACCGGAGCGTATTCAGGCTATGCCTTTGCCGTGCCTGCTAATATAGTTGGCAGAGTGGTAGAAGATCTAATTACCTATGGTGTTGTACAACGTGGGTGGCTGGGAATAACCATCAACAGCGTGACCAGCAGTTTTGCCCTTGACAATGATTTGGAAGTAGATGCTGGAGTGTACGTAAGCGCTATCTCATCTAAAAGTGGCGCCCTCGATGCGGGTATAAAAGAAGGGGACGTAATCATTCAGGTAGATGACATTAAAGTAAATAATACACCTCAGCTAATCGGCTATATAGGTGGTAAACGACCGGGCGATGTTGTAAGAGTGAAAGTGGACAGGAAAGGTAAAGAAATGTCGTTCAATGTTACCCTTAAGAATCGTGATGGCAGTACGGATATTGTAGAGAAGGCCCCAGAAAACGTGTTTACCGTTTTAGGAGCTGATCTTGAAGACTTAGATGCTAAAACACTTAAAAGGTTGGATATAGAAAGCGGAGTAAAAGTTACTGAAATTGGACCTGGCCAGATAAGAAAGCACACCGACATGCGCGAGGGCTTTATCATTACAAAGATTGACGATAAGCGTGTGAAGTCTAAAGAAGATGTAATCGATATACTAGAGAGCAAAAAAGGGGGCATACTCATGGAAGGGGTATATGAAGACCAACCTGGTTCTTACTACTACGGTCTGGGCCTTTAGAATCTCAGGGATAAATTTTAAGCCAAATAGTTGATCGTAGTGCAAAAAATTACGTAAACTTATATTAAGATCTTTGAAATTTTGAATGCTTATGAAAAGACTCTTCAAGAAAGGAGAGCGTGTGAGAAACGCACGCGATGGGCGAGTGATGGAAGTATTGAATTACATTAAAGACAAAAGCTCATACCTAGTAGAATGTGCCTGGTTTGATTTAGATAAAAAAGAAATCAGAAAGCGCCGATTTAAACAGAATAACCTTTTAAAAGTAAGTTAGATAAAAGAAGCTGTCTCAAAAGGGTCAGCTTCTTTTGTTTTATATCATTTACACTTCTTTTCTACCAAAACGATCTAAGTGAAGTATTGATATCGAGAAAAAAGCTTTACCTCACCTAAGCAGCTTTCTTAGCTAGATTATGTGCGATTGCGAGTAATCCGGTTTCGATAGCAACTTTATCAAGCCCTCTGAGATGGAATCGTCTAAATCCTTTGTTGTGTTATTTTGCTCCAAATACGGCTTCTACATAAGTAGATCCTTTGGATCGACGTTTCTTACCTTCTTGGAAAAGTAGTTTTCTCTCGCTTTCTTCTTGTAGCTACTCAAATTATGGTTGATCTCTACAATACGATGATGAGTAAACTTTCCAGCCGGACAGTCATTTATGCTGTAGAGATCCGAAAAAACTAAGCAGGTAATCCCAGCTCACCGGTCCACCCCAATGCCCACACCAGATGCAAAAGGCTAACGCACTTTCATATCTTAACCTTTTCACAATTCAATCTTGTATCTTTGACGCCCCATGCGAGTTGTTCTGATCTTACTTTTACTCATCACTTCCTCGGCCGTCTCGGCTCAGGAATATGAGCAGCTGCCTTCCGAATACCAAGAAAAACTCAGTGGTATCAAAAACGAGAAGAAACGTTTAAAGAAGTATCATAAATACCTAAAGAAAGATTCCGTCAGGCGTAACAAGGTACTTCAAAACGTTAAGGCTAAAGGCAAGCAAACTGCCCTCAATGAAGGAAGTAAGTTGAATGAGCATCTTCCTGCCGCAATTGAGCAAGACAGCTCCATAGCTAAAGATGTTTCCGGCAAGGCCATTGAAGTACTCAATGATTCGCTCAGGCAAAGTGGAATTGAAGTGCCTCAAATAGATTCCACTGCATTTGACACAGCTAAAGAGAAGGTTAAAGGCTTAGCGAACCAGAAAGTTAAAGATGAACTGGGAATGGACGTACCGGATATAACCTTAGATTCTACCATGGTTGACCAAGGAAAGTCGGAGCTTCGTGGACAACTGGATGAACTTGGCCAGGAAGAATTGGGTGTAGGCCTAACGGATGTTCAGCTGGATTCTGCCGGCCGTGCTAAACTGGCCAACGATTTGGAAAAGCGTGCGGAACAAGAGCTTAAAAATGTAGATGGTTTCGACCAATTGGGTGATAAAGCAGAGCTGGGTAAGTTGGACGAGTACAAGGGGCAGCTGGAGCAAACCCGTCAGCAGATGCAACAAAACCTGGCCAAGCAACAGATGAAAGAAAAGATGGCATCACAGGCCAAAGAATACATTTCAAAAAATGCGGATAAGCTGCAGCAGGTACAGTCGAAAATGGGGGAGCTCAAGAAAAAGTACAGCTACGTGCCTAACAGTAATGATCTGAGTACTGCGAAGAAGAGAACCTCTTTAGAAGATGAACCCCTCGGCAAGCGGCTTGTTTTGGGAGGGAACTTTAATGTAACTGAAACTAGTCCGGTGTCTATAGATCTGGCTCCGGTAATAGGCTACAAGATTAATACACTATTTGAAGTAGGCATCACAGGACTGTATCGTGCGCAGTTTAATGCGGATCGAAATGGAGTAAATGCTGAAGATGAAAATACATATGGCTATTCAGTCTTTGTCAATCATATGGTGTTTAAAAACTTTTTTGGCTATCTGGAGGGGGAAAACATCAGCAGGGTGAAAACCTTGCAGGATAAAACGAAAAGAGAGTGGGACCAAACCCTTTTACTGGGAATAGGTCGAAAGTTCAATATTGCCAAATGGCTTGAAATGCAAGCTATAATTACTTACAACTTCCTTCACGAAAATCAGGATGGGGTGTATAACAGCCCGATTGTTTTTAAAACCGGTGTTAGAGTAAAACGTTGATTCATTTTATTGAATCGATGGGATTAGGGTGGATAAATGAGTAATTCAAAACCGATTTCAGCTTTTCAGAACTTACAATCTTAAATGAGGCGGACTGATCTGAAAAGGTAGGGGGTTCGAATTCTCGAACTAAGGCTGCTTTTTTATAAAATTCTTTACGAGTGGGATGCACGTCAGAACAAGCATTAAAAGTTTCTCCCCAAACATTCTGCTTGATAATCTCGGAAATAATTTCAACACAGTCGTCTTGATGAATAAGGTTAACCGGGCTTTGAGCACCTCTTAAATTAGACTTCCCTGCTAGAAATCTTCCGGGTTCCCTGCCCGGGCCATAAAGCCCTGCAAATCGGATAATGGTAGTTTGAAAGCCGGTGCAATTTCGAAACTGATCTTCGATTGAGAGCATCGTTACACCACTGTGTTGCGACTTTATATACTCTGCATGACGCTCGACTACTCCCCTGTTTAAATTAGGATAAACGGAAGTTGTGCTGACAAAAACCACCTTTTTAACCTTATGATTTTCGAGTTGCTCTATGACCTTTTTGATTTTTTCCCGAAATAAAGGGATTGATGGTGGAATCGTTACCACCATTACGTCGCATAAGAAAAAATCATCAGGAGAGTGATCGGACAGATCGAGGAGGTAGGCTTGTATTTTAGCCTGCTCTATCAAATCCAACTTAATCCTGGTTGTAGTAGATCCCTTTACCTGAAAATACTCATTTTGGGCCATTTTACGCCCTAAGGCCATACCTAGCCATCCGCAACCGAGAATACTTATTACCATAATGTAAATCTATTGATTGACAGTAGATTAAGCCTATCTATCCGAAGCAATCAATTAAAATAAGGTCGTTCTTAGCATTTTTTTTACGTTATCAGTATCATTATAGCAGAATTGATCTACTTTGCGCAAAAAAATATAGCGTAAAGCATTTTTTAAACTATCAAAACCACCATGTCTAAGAGAAATTTGAGCATTCTTTTTTTGCTCACGTTAAGTATAGCCACTTTTTTTATTCTTCCTACACTAGACCACAAAACTCCTGTAGCGGTGGAGCCTGAAATAGAGAGGGATACCATTACCCCTCTTCCTCATGAGCCGAGCGTGCTGTATGGGATGGTAATAGATTCAATGGTGGTTATTGAAGATAAGATCAAGAGAAATCAAAATATTTCTGAGATATTAACGGCGCATAATGTTTCGCATCAGGACATATTTAAACTCGCGAATATTTCAAAAAATGTATTTGACGTAAGAAAGATCGTTGCCAATAAGAAGTACACCCTGATCTGCGAACCGGATTCTCAAAAGACGGTACGCGCTTTTGTCTACGAGCATAGTCCGGTGGATTATGTGGTGTTTAATTTGAGGGATTCTATCACCGTTGAAAAGAACCAAAAAAAGATAGAAATTCTTGAGAAGGGCATTTCAGGCGTCATCAAACCAAGATCGAGCCTGGCCGTTACCATGAGTGAACTTGGCCTTTCTCCTCAGCTTACCAATGATTTTGTTGACGTGTTTGCCTGGCAGATCGACTTTTTCAGGCTTCAGGAAGGAGATCGCTTCAAGCTGGTGTACGAAGATCATTTGGTAGAAGGGAAGTCAATTGGGACAGGCAAAATCAAATCCATACTTTTCGAACACTATGGTAACGACTTTTATGCTTTTCATTATGATCAAGGAGATGGGATTGACTACTTTGATGAAAATGGTAACAGCCTCAGAAAAGCCTTACTAAAGTATCCGCTTGATTTTACCAGAATAAGCTCTAGATATTCGGGGAACCGTTTTCACCCTGTGCAAAAAAGGTGGAAGGCACACAGAGGGACAGATTTTGCAGCTAAAAAGGGCACTCCTATACGTGCAGTTGGCGATGCTATCGTACTGGAGGCAAGGTATGGTAAATACAATGGGAACTATGTGAAACTCAAGCATAACGCCACCTACACTACGCAGTATCTCCACATGTCTAAAATTAAGAGCGGTATCAAACCAGGAACTAAAGTGCGACAAGGCGATATTATTGGGTACGTGGGAAGCACAGGTTTGGCTAAAGGGAATCATTTGTGTTATCGTTTTTGGAAGAATGGCGTCCAGATAGACGCGTTGAAGGTTAAGCTTCCCCCTTCAGCTCCTATTTCCGATGAAAACCGTACAGACTTCGAAATCAGTAAAGTGGCCATGATGGCCAAACTGGAAGGTGTATCATTTCCGGCAGATGAAGAGCTGATCTTTGCCAGTATCAAATAGATAAATTCCTTTGTTTTAATGGGTTTGTGGGCAATATTTCTATTGCCTTTTTTGTTAGCTTTATCATAACATCAAGGTCAAGAATGTTCAGGCTAATTTCTCTTCTATTACTGCTTACCCTCTATACGTCTGCTTTGGCGCAGCGAGTAGGGCTTGTACTTAGCGGAGGCGGGGCAAAAGGCCTTGCCCATGTGGGTGTCATCAAAGCGCTTGAGGAGAATAATATTCCTATTGACTACCTGGTAGGAACCTCCATGGGGGGTATAATCGCCGGATGTTATGCTGCGGGATACTCTGCCGCGGAGATCGAAGAGATCATGATTTCTGACGATTTCAACAGATGGGTAAATGGAAAATTTGAGAAAGGGTTCAATTATTATTATAGTAAGGAGGAGCCTACATCGTCTATTTTGTCCATCAGGCTGTCACTGGATTCTGTGTTTAACGCGGCGGTAACCTCATCTATCGCCAGCGACTTGTCGTTGAATTTTGCTTTGGCTGAAAAGTTTGCGGTACCCAGCGCTCAGGCAGGTTATAATTTTGATTCCCTTTTGGTGCCTACCCGGATAGTAGCGGCAGAAATTTTCACGCAGCGCGAAGAAATTATCAAAAAAGGGTCGCTGGGGAATGCATTGCGTGCTACACTGTCGGTACCTTTCTTTTACAAGCCAATACGTTTTGATGATAAGTACCTGTTTGACGGAGGGATCTATAATAATTTTCCGGTGGATGTTGCGCTGGAGGAGTTTGCCCCAGAGGTAATTATCGGGTCAAATGTTTCAAGCAAGATATATAATGAATATCCAAGAGAAAAGGATGACAAGTTACTGGGCAGTTCCCTTTTATTCATGATTTTAGACAAGTCTGATCCGGACAAAATCCCCGAGTCCGGCGTATACCTTGAACCAAGTCTGGAAAATTATACTGCTTTTGATTTTAACAAAGTTCAGGCATTAATAGATAGCGGCTATGTGGCTACCATGGCTAAGATAGACGAGATCAAATCAAAAATCTCCAGGCGTTCTTCTGACTTGGATCTAAAGGTCAGGCGCAGTAAGCTTACGGCAGGTAGGAATCCTGCATCGTTCAGTGGGATTGATTTTCATGGATTTAACTCGAAACAACGTAAGTATATAAGACATATTTTCAGATACCAGAAAGGCAAAACACTCACTTTTGATCAAATTAAGAAAGGTTACTTTAGGCTGATGTCAGAAGAGTATTTTGAATCTATTTATCCGGACATCATTTTTGATCCTACGAGTGATGCCTACCGCCTCCAGATCTATGGCAGGCCGGAAAACAACTTTAACATAGGTGTAGGGGGTGCGATAGCTTCCAGGAATATAAGCCATATTTTTGTCGGTCTGGAACACTACTATTTTGATAATTACCTGCTTAAAAACAGCATGAGTTTTTATTCCGGTAGCTTTTACAAGTCCGCCGGACTTAGAACGAGGCTTAACTTACCTGCGCTGGGACAGTTTTTTCTTGAAACCGATTTGCTCTATAACAAATGGGATTACCTCAGCGCTGATGATATTTTGAGATTAGAAAATTCGCCGACCATACTAGACCGGACTGACAGGAAATATGGGTTGAATATCGGGTTTCCGCTAGGATCGAAGCTACGTGCAGTACTCAATGGCGCCTGGATTGACAATTTTGACGAGTTCGCAGATGATGCTAACATTACCAGTCCGGATACGCTAAATCGGATTGAAATTGATGGTTTTAGGTTTGGGTTCACCTTTGACAGAAACGATCTGAACCGAAAGCAGTATGCTAACGAAGGAAAATCGTTTCGCCTTAGCGCCGATTATTTTGTTTTGGAGGAAAAGTATATGCCAGGTTCTACGATACAAGAGCTGGCCGGTCGACAAGATCGTAGTTGGATAAGAATAAGGGCAGACATTGAGCAGTATTTCAGGTATGGAAAATTTAGTACAGGTTACTACATTGGCGGTGTACTATCTAATCAACCCTCCTTCATTAATGAGCGTGCAACATTGATCTCGTCTCCTACGATAGCTCCACTTCAGGACAGTCGTACGCTCTTCCTTGATAATTTCAGAGGGCATAACTTCGTTTCTTTGGGTTTACGTAATGTCTTTTCAATAAGAAGAAATCTCGATTTTAGGATAGAAGGCTATGGTTTCAAACGTTTTGATACGCTTGACAGTGAAAGCGAAACTCCTAATACATTTGGAGAAGAAGATAAAGTTTACGTTGCTGCAATGGCCGGTATTGTGCTTCAAAGTCCCGTAGGTCCCGTAAGCCTAAGTCTAAACTATTATGACGATGAAGAAACAAAACTTGGCGTTCTTTTGCATGCCGGGTTTTTGTTATTCAACCGCAATTCGATGGATTAGAGGCACAAAATTATAACCTAGTTAATACGGTGTATTTCAGAAGCCTAACTTGGTATCAATATGAAAATTTGAGTATGTTTACTTTTTTAATAGCCTTCGATAATACCAAATAATATGAAGAAATTATTACTCGTAGCAGTATTAGCCATTCTTACCTTTAATGTCAACGGTCAAACCGTTCAATGGGCGTCCAAGGTCGTTGATTTCTCGTCTGAACTTACCCCAGTTCAATATTCAGCTAATCAGCTCATAGGGAAGCCTAACGTACTTCCTTCAGGTGGCGAGAATCCAAATGCATGGACACCTGAAAGGGCAAATAAAAAAGAATACGTTAAAGTGGGTTTTGATAATCCTATCCAAATCCGACAGATCGCCATAGCCGAGTCGTATAATCCAAGCGCTATTTTTAAGGTATTTGCCTACGATGAAACCGATACGGAATATCTAATAAACACGTTCAGCCCAAAAACGATTCCATTAAAGGGACGTATGCTCAATGTTTTTGTGGAAGAAACACCCTATAAAGTGGCGGCGGTAAAAATAGAGTTTGACGGGGCCGCAGTTCCGGAATACTACAGTGTCGATGCTATTGCCATTTCAGATTCGGATATACCTATAATCGCCCAAATTGAGCTGCCGGAGTTCCTGAATTCCGATATGAACAAAGAGCGTTTAAGTAAAAATGTGAATAGTGAGTATCGTGAAATGAAACCCTTGCTGTCACCCGATGGTAAAACACTTTATTTCTCAAGAAGAAACCATCCTGGCAACGTTGGTGGTGTAAAGGACAACGAAGATATCTGGTATTCAGAACTTGATGAGAACGGGGAGTGGCAATTGGCCAAAAACATTGGTGAAACACTTAATAATGCGGGCCCCAACTTCGTGAGCTCAGTTACTCCAGACGGTAAATCCGTTTTAATGGTATTGGGTAATCAGTATCTAAAAAATGGTAAAATGGCCGCGGGGGTAAGCCTAAGCTCTAACGCAAGCGGAAGTTGGTCTGAACCGGTTGCGTTAACGATTGAGAATGATTATAACTATTCCGAAAAAGCCAATTTTTTTCTGGCTAATAATCGCAAGGTCTTGATTATGTCTGTGATGCGAGAAGATTCAAACGGAGGCAGAGATCTCTACGCTAGCTTTTTAAATGAAGACAGTACCTGGTCTGAACCTTTGAACTTATCCAATAAAATAAATACGGCAGGAGAGGAAGCATCGCCTTTTTTAGCTGCGGATGATAAAACGCTTTATTTTTCGTCAAACGGCTACAGCGGGTTTGGTGGAAGCGATATCTACATTTCCAAGCGGCTCGATGATACTTGGACGAATTGGTCTGAGCCGGAAAACCTGGGCCCCACCATAAATTCTCAATATGAAGATTTGTTTTTCAACATACCAGGGAACAGTGATTTTGCCTACTACTCACAAGGAGTAAATGAAGACGATTTGGATATTTTCAGAGTGGCTATGCCTGTTTTCAAGAGACCTGACCCTGTCATTTTAGTTAAAGGGAAACTACTTGATTCAAAAACTGGTGAGCCCATTGAAGCCAAAATTGTTTACGAAAGACTGTCGGATGGCAAGGAAATAGGCCAAACTTCTACGAATGCAGAAACAGGTGAATATGAGTTGCTACTACCCGCAGGTGAAAAATATGGTATCCGCGCAGAGTCTGACGGTTACATCGCGCAAAGCGAAAACATAGACTTGACAGGAGTTACCGAGGACGGAGAGAAAACGATGTCGCAAAAAGATCTACTCCTTGTACCGATAGAGGTGGAAGCTACCGTTGTGCTTAATAACGTATTCTTTGATTTTGACAGAGCTACATTAAAACCTGACTCTTATCCTGAATTAAATAGAGTAGCGGAATTAATGGAAGAAAGAAGTGGGCTACGTATTGAAGTAGCAGGCCATACGGACAACATTGGCCCGGATGCCTATAACGTAGGGCTGTCTGAGCGAAGAGCCAGATCTGTTGTTAATTACTTGATTGGCAAGGGAATTGATACGTCAAGATTTGAGATCAAGTATTTTGGTAATACTCAGCCCGTTGCAGATAACTCATCAAGAGAAGGACGTAGAAAGAACAGAAGGGTAGAATTCAAAATACTTGAAGATTAAGCTAATGTGAATATGAACTATTTGAAAAATATCTGTGGTCTTTTGATAGTCATTTTGTCAGCAATCATTTGTTATGGACAAGATGAACTAGCTCCAATTCCTGTTAATGGAAAGATCGTTGATAAATTTTCAGAAGAGCCCATTACAAGCAAGATCTACTATGAAAGCTTGCCTTACGGGAGTAAAATTGGTGTTTTTCGCGGAGATGCTTTTAGTTTTAAACTTGAGGGCGGCGCGGAATACTCCATAAAGGTAGAGGCTGAAGGCTATTCTACCTACTATGGCAAAGTGAAACCTGATGACGCCAAAAATGGTTTCATAGAAGCCCTTGTGGAATTAACTCCAAAAGGTGCGAATCAACTTATTCGACTCGACCGTTTAATATTCGCTCTAGGTAAAGATGAGATCACTGAAGTTTCTCACGATGAATTGGATGAATTAGCATTAATGTTGGAGGAGAATATAGAAATGGTCATACAATTGGAAGGTCATACGGACTTTAGAGGGAACGCTAAGCAAAATATGCAACTGTCAGAGCGAAGGGTATTGGCTGTTCGCGATTACCTGGTAAAAAAGGGAATTAAAAAGAAAAGAATTCGGACAAAAGCCTTTGGCGGCACTAAGCCACTTTCCAGAAGTAACGACGAAGAATCAAGAAGTAAAAATCGGAGGGTGGAAGTACGTATACTGTCGAGTTAGATCCGTTATCTGCTGGCCAGTGTTGTACTACTGTGAAATAGACGTTGAAGTTTATTGACGTAACCTAGCTTCGAATCCTGATCCAAATCATCATCTTTCATTACGGCTTGAGCGATCACCAGTCCGAACTCAGTGGTCCGGGAGTGGTTTCGAAAAATTAAACCCTTTGAGAGCAGATTTATGGCATTCTCATAGTGTTGAGCGTTAAAGGCAGCCACGGCCAGATTGTAATACTGTAGTCCAATAAGTTCTTGAAACGATATCTTATCATTCACTACGGAAGTAAATGAATAAGTATTTTCTACTGCAACGGCGTCTTTATCAATCTCATTCAAGCGTTCTTCTATCTCATTTTGTCGATCTACAAAGCCATAAATAGGATCGGTACTTTCAATTAGTAAATCGCCTTCATCCGCATTTATTTTAAGATAGATATGGTAACTGGTTTCGATTACGCTGTGATCGATACCCAGTTCGCTAAAGATGTAGGAATATAAGGATGTGGCCGAAAGACAATCGTACTTTCCACTTTTTGAAAGAGAAGCCAATGAAGTGAAGGGGGCATAACGCTTAAGATATTTACGATGCGTTCTATAAAAAACAAACGAAATAAAGTCTTTGTTTTTTTTGGTCTTGGCGCGCTTGATTTTAAGTGAGTTGATGTAATCATCAAGTTCCCGGTCAAATTGAATATATTCATCCATTGTCGCCGATTCATCAGCCATAAGCAATTGTGCCAGTTGATTCTGAGGTTTACTGAATTGATCTTCTTCAAATTCGGAATGAAAAACTATGACGTTACAGTCCTGTGCATCAACACTAAAAAAAAGACCACAACAAAAACAAAAAAATAAATTCTTAACCATCACAAACCTCCTCGAAATAATTTTGATAATATTAAGATAATATTAAATTAACAAATAACCAATTACTGTTAACATTAAGTTAACATTGGAATTGTACCTTTCCTACCATTTCAAAATATCATGCAGGATTTGTCCGATAAAACCATCTTGGATCGCGTCAATCACATTTTTGATAGACAAAAGAAAAATTCGCTCATACTTCGTGGAGAATCATTGTCGAATAGAATTAAGAGGCTTAGATCATTGAAAAAATGGATCGATAGCAATGATAAGATGATCCAAAAGGGCATTTATGATGATTTCAAGAAACCGGCAGGGGCTGTAGATGTCTCTGAAATTTATCCTGTTTTAACAGAACTTAAAGATGCGATAGCCAACCTAAAGCGCTGGGTGAAAGACACTAAGGTAGATACGTCCGTCGCATATTTGGGTACAGCGGCAAGTGTGAAATATGAGCCAAAAGGAGTGTGTCTGATAATCTCACCCTGGAATTTCCCTTTCCTTTTAACGGTTGGTCCGTTGATTTCTGCATTGACAGCAGGCAATACCGTCATTATTAAGCCTTCAGAGATGACACCTCACACCTCGGAAATCATTGATAAAATGATCGGGGATCTTTACAAAGAGGATCATGTGGCTGTTTTTAAGGGGGACGCAGCGATGTCGCAAATGCTGTTAAAACTTCCATTCGATCATATTTTTTTCACCGGAAGCCCTCAGGTAGGCAAAGTAATAATGCGAGCTGCCGCCGAACACCTCACTTCTGTGACATTGGAGCTTGGTGGAAAATCCCCCACAGTAGTCGATGAAACAGCTAATATCAGGGATGCCGCTCAAAAGATTGCCTGGGGTAAGTTTATTAACAATGGACAAACCTGTGTTGCTCCTGATTATATTCTGGTACATGAAAGTATACAAGATCAATTCTTGTCAGAATTAAGACAGTATGTTTCGAGACTTTTCGATGCCGGCAATCAAGGTTTTAAGCAATCTGAGGACTACGCAAGAGTTGTAAACCAAAAACATTTAATAAGATTACTCGAATTAGTAGATGATGCCGTCTCTTTGGGAGCAAAGCTAGCCATTCCTAAAGAGGTGGATGAAGAGGACTGTTACCTAAGCCCGGTCATACTCACTCAAGTATCATTTAGCGCCCGGGTTATGCAGGAAGAAGTATTTGGGCCGGTACTGCCGGTGCTAACGTTTTCATCCCTTGATGAGGTAATAACACAAGTTAACGAACAACCTAAGCCATTGGCATTCTATTACTTTGGCAGGTCGCGCAAAACATGTAAAAAATTACTTTCACAAACTTCATCAGGTACATTCTGTATTAATGATTGTGTATTGCAATTTGGGCATCCACACCTTCCTTTCGGAGGTGTAAATAATAGTGGAATTGGAAAGTCACACGGCAAATACGGTTTTCTGGCGTTTTCGAATGAGAAAGCTGTACTTCGTCAGCGAGTCGGGCTTACAACAACAAAGCTCGTTTACCCTCCTTATGGGAAGCGGACGCAACTTATAGGCACACTTTTAAAGAAGTATTTTTAGTACTAATTACAATCTGCCTGAGCCTAACGCGTTTCATAAGTCATGAAGAAAGTGTGGTACTGTGTTTTTTTGGTGAGTTTCGCCTGCGCAGTCAATGAAGAAGCAAAAACCACCTCGTTGGCAGGACAATGGGAAATAGTTTGGAGCTTGAATGATATGATCACTTCAGGTAAAATCAGCTTTAGCAGCGACGGAGCAGCTAAAATTATTACCGCCGAAACCCCCAATGACTTGTTAGACCCCGGCTCTCATGAAGCCGATTTTAAATGGTATATTAAAGAGGAAATACTGACGCTTCAACGAGCCGATAATGATTTTGAGCTGAATTACGAAATTATCTCACGAGATAACAACGCCCTGATCATGAAGTATGCGAATGAAATTCGCGTAAGTCTATTTAGGATAAGATAAACTACATATAAATCCAGTGATTTCTTTACTAACTTTGATATAGCTTACCGTTTTACCCAGATCATAAAACAGCAATAATGAAAAAATTTCTGATCGTATTTGGCGTTATTTTCATATTTATAATAGCCGCCGCCCTGATTGTTCCGGTTGTTTTTAAAGATGATATCAAAGCTGCTGTGGATGATGTGCTGGCCGAATCTGTGAATGCGGATATCGTATGGGACACAGAAGATTTTAACCTCTCACTATTCAGCAATTTTCCTAATGTAACAGCCGGACTTAACAACTTTGGAGTGCTTAACCGGGCGCCATTTGATGGTGAGATCCTCTTCGCAGTGAGAGAGCTTGAAATAGAGGTCGATTTACTCAGCCTCATGGATGATCAGATCAAGATCAACGGTATTCTATTGAATTCTCCTGAAGTAAACATAAAAGTGCTGGAAGATGGTACGGCTAACTATGACATTGCCGTTCCCAGCGAAGAACCGGCGCCCGCTGAAGTTACCACCAGCGAAGATGCTGTAGCTTACAATATCGGAATCGACCATTGGGAAATTAGCGATGGACATATTATTTATGATGATGCCAGCCTACCCTTCAGTATAGAACTTAAAAAGTTACAACACAGCGGAAGCGGAGACCTGAATCAAGACCAGTTCGATTTGGATACGTTTATAAAGGCCGATTCGGTAACGATAGTTTTTGATGGTATAGAATACTTTTCTGACAAATCTTTGGAAGCAGATGTGGTAATCAACATCAGTGATGAATTTGGAAAATACACGTTTAAAGAAAATACGATTAAGGTCAATGAATTTGGACTAAGCTTTGATGGCTTTCTGGCGCTATTGCCTGACGGAAGCATGGACATGGACATCAATTATTCAGCGCCTGAAAGCTCCTTTAAGAGTTTGCTTTCACTTGTTCCTGGAGTATACACTCAGGATTTTGGAAGTATAGAGACGGATGGGAGCTTATCATTTACAGGTAGTGTAAAAGGGAAATACGATAGTTTGACTTTGCCTGCTTTTAACGTAGCCTTGAATGTGGATAATGCCATGTTCAAATATCCTGATCTGCCGACCGCTATTACCAATATTAAGATGGATCTGTTGGTGGATAATAAAGATGGCAACATTGATAATACCGTTGTCGACCTCAAATCATTTCACATGGATTTCGGCCAAAATCCCATAGATGCTACTATGCGCATTAAAAACCTGGTTAATTATGATATGGATGCCAACATGAAAGGGCAACTCAATCTTGCCGAGCTCAGTTCCATGTTTCCTATGGAAGGTACATCACTGCAGGGAAGCTACTCTATTGATCTGACGGCCAACGGGATTTATGATAGCTTGAAAAACCAGGTACCTACCATTTCCGCAAATATGAGCCTTGCCAATGGCTATGTGAAGAGCGCTGAGTTTCCCTACGCCCTGGAGGATTTGCATTTTAACGCACTTGTGAAAAACGAGTCAGGCAATATGGATGACCTGTATGCAAAGGTAGACGACTTTACTATGGTTATGGATGGCGAACCGTTTAAGGCGGATCTAATATTTGAAAACCTGGCCAACTACACCTGGGACCTATCAGCCAGTGGAGGGATAGACCTGGAAAAGATTACTAAAGTATTTCCATTAGAAGGCATGCAATTGAAAGGTCAGGTAAAGGCGGATTTAACAACAAAAGGCAACATGGCCGCTCTTGACGCTGAAAAATACGATCAATTGCCTACCAGCGGGGCAGTGTCTATTGATAATTTTGAATACGTAGATGCTACGCTACCCTACAACGTGACTATTTCAAAGGCAGTGGCTTCCTTTGATCCAAGAAATATCACGATTGAATCCTATCAGGGAACAGTTGGCAAAAGTGATATGACCATTACCGGGTCTGTTTCTAATTACATTGCTTACATGTTTGGTGAGAATGAAGTTTTAAAAGGTACCATGACCTACAAGGCCAGGCTGCTCGATCTCAATGAATTTATGGAAGAGGAAGAAACGGCAGATCCTGTTGACGATGGCGGTAGCGCTGAAGAGGAAACCTATGGGGTAATACCCGTACCTGACAATATAGATTTTCTTATGAAATCTTCTATTGACAAAGTTGAGGTTATGGACATGACCATTACCAATGCGGCCGGAGATATCGTAGTCAAGGATGGAGTGGCCCGTTTCAATAATATTAAGTTCAATTTACTGGAAGGAGCCTTTGCTATGAATGGCGCGTATGATACACGGGATATAGAAAAGCCCAAATATGATTTTGACCTCGGTGTGCAGGATCTTTCCATTCAGAAATCATTTAATACATTCAGCATGATCCAGTCTTATGCCCCTATTGCCAAGCTTGTAAATGGAAAAGTGTCTACTGACTTTAAAGTTTCAGGTTTACTGGATGAAGAAATGATGCCTGACCTGGCTTCAGTGAGTGCCGAAGGGTTACTTAAGATAGCGCAGGCTACCCTGGGGAGTTCGAAAATCATGAATAGTATCAGTTCGCTTACCAGCCTGAGCAGCAGTAATGCCGATGGAGTAACTACATTAAAAGATGTACTTATGTCGGCTACTATTGAAGACGGCAAACTAAAAGTAAAACCCTTTAATGTGAAGTTGGGAGATTTTGAAACGACGATTTCCGGATTTACATCCCTGGATGGAGGTATTAACTACAACCTGAAATTTGATGTTCCCGCCAATAAACTTGGGTCTCAATTTACCGGACTGGCTTCGTCATTGACAGGCGGTAATGTTTCTGATGATACCATGATACCAATTAATATAGGATTGGGTGGAACCTATGACAATCCCAAGCCAAAATTACTGATGGACAACCAAAAGCAACAAGCCACCACTGCCGTTAAAGAGAAAGCCAAGGAAGAGGTAAAAGATGTGGCGGGCGATCTACTGGATAACGTAAAAGATGATAAGGCAAAAGATCTGATAGGTAGTCTATTAGGGGGCGAGGAAGAGGCGGACACGGTTAAGGCCGACTCTACTCAAGCCGCAGATCCCAAAAAAGCGTTGGAGCAGGCAGCAAAAGACAAGATCAAGAATCTATTTAGGAAGAAAAAAAAGAATTAGATTTTTAAGTTCGTTAATGTCCAATTTTCAGGTTAACACTAGTGAGATATCTAATTAAGAGACCAGCGCCAATTTTTCTTCTGCTCCTTTTATGTACTTGTAATAAACAAAAACCTTCGGAGCATGTAAATGAAAAAGAATCGACTCCGTATTTAAACATCTCTTACATCGATGAGTATCCCCATGATACCGATGCTTTCACTGAGGGGCTACTTTTTCATAAGGGGAAACTTTTTGAGAGTACCGGCGCCACTAGCCTGCCACAGACACGATCACTTTTTGGCGAGGTGAACCTGGAAACAGGTAAGATTGAGGTTAAGGTTGAGCTAGATCGAGAAAAATATTTTGGTGAGGGGATAACATTTTTAAATGGTAGAGTTTTTCAGTTGACATATAAATCAAGAACGGGCTTTGTATATGATGAACAGACTTACCAAAAAATTCGGGAATTCACTATTCCAAGTAAAGAAGGTTGGGGGCTGACTACTAATGGCAGCATCCTTATTATGAGTGACGGAACCGACAAATTGACTTTTCTAGATCCTATTTCTTTAAGTGTCTCTAAGGAGATTTACGTGAAAGAAAATGATTATGCCGTGCATAATTTAAACGAATTGGAATATGTAGACGGCTACATTTACGCCAACGTATGGATGACCAACGAGATCATTAAAATTGATTCAAAAGATGGGAAGGTAGTAGGTCGAATAGACCTGACATCTTATGTTAAAGATGCTAAAAACTCATTCCATGATTCGCTTGAAATGAATGGTATTGCTTATAATCCTGAGCGCGAAAGCTTTTTTATAACCGGTAAATTGTGGCCAAAGATCTATGAAATAAAAACTGAAATGTGATGAACTATGGCAGACAATGTTAGGATCTATGAAACATACGCCTCAAGACGGATTTCCATACTATTTTGAGCTGATAAGAGATGAAGACCTGCATGCCCTCTTTTCGACATTATCGACCTTTGAGTTTTTAGAATCAATAGATGAAAAAACAGGCGCTCATCGCTCTTCACTCGATAAATGGAGTATCAAACAAATTGTCGGGCATATAACTGATCATGAACGGATTAAAATGTTCAGAGCATTTCAGCTGAGCAGGAATGAGGGGGTGGAATTATGGGGCTATGATCAGAACTCACTGGTTCAAAACGCGCGATTTGATGAATTAACTATGAAACAATTAATTGAAGATGCTTTTAACGTAAGGAAAGCTTCTTCAAGTTTTATTGATGCTTTATCCGAAAAACAATTAAGGACAACCGGTACGGCAAGGCAATATACAATCACCCTTGAAGAATTTCTTAAATCAATAATCGGTCATGAAAGACATCATATTAACATTATCAAAAGAAGATATTTGCGTGATATCTAGTTTAGTTCATCTTCCTGTAAAGTAATGCAAGACAGGTATTCCTGGTAATTTGATAGCCCGGGGAGCCTCAATTAACAGTATTCGATTTATATTAACTACGGGTGTGTCTTTGTCAGATAGCCCTTTTACTATTTCTGGCAGGTTTTAAACGTCATAAACACATCTTTCATTGATTAAATGCTTTATGATATTTTACTTACTTACTAATAAGTAAGTATATTTGGCCCGTGCCCTTATCAACCAGAGAAAGTATCATAGCGCTAGCAGAGAATCATATTCAGCAGAACGGCTACAATGCCTTCAGCTATTATGATATTGCCGTACAATTGGGCATAAAGAATGCTGCGGTACATTATCACTTTCCAAAAAAGGAAGACTTACTAAAAGCAGTTTTAGACAAATCGGAACAGCATTTTCAAAATATGGTGGAGCTCTCCAAGCACAACGATATCAACTACATGGATAAGCTAAATCGGTTCCTCAAGATCTATGATGACAATCTCAATCGGCAGAATAGAGTATGTTTGATGGGCGCATTGGCGACAGACTTGTTTACCCTTCCTGCTCATTTACGACCTGCGTTGAATCAATTGGTCGAAGCCATGAAAAACTGGTTGACACAAATTCTGGAAGAGGCGCGGAATGCAGGTGAGTTTAAGTTCGACGGAGTAGCTTCTGATCGTGCAGCGCTTATTTGTTCATCCATGGCCGGGGCTTTGCAGTTGGCCAGGGTACTTGGAAATAAGGAATATGAAGTAATAAAATCTCAATTGATAAAAGATCTGATAAAATGAAAAGAGTTGTAGTAACCGGTATGGGAGTCCTGACTCCCATTGGTAATAATGTTGCTGAATTTTGGTACGGCCTGAAGTCCGGAAAAAGTGGTGCAGGCCCAATTACCAAATTTGATCCAACTGATTTCAAGACAAAGTTTGCCTGTGAGCTGAAGGACTTCCGTTTGGAAGATCATTTTGATCGCAAAACTATTCGTAAGAATGACCCATTTACCCTTTACTCACTCATTGCCTCGAAAGAAGCTATGGCTGATTCCGGGTTGAGCCTGGAGAATGTAGATGCAAATAAATTCGGTGTGATCTGGGCATCTGGGAATGGTGGTATCAGCACGTTTGAAAGTGAGGTGATCGAATACGCCAAGGCTGGTCAGGGACCGCGATTCAGTCCATTCTTTATTCCTAAAATTCTTTCGGATACACCTTCCGGGGCAGTGGCCTTGAAGTATGGTCTGCGAGGTATTAATTACTGTACCGTTTCCGCATGTGCTTCCGGTACTTCTGCTATTATGGATGCTTTTAACTATATCCATTGGGGTAAAGCCAACCTGATGATAGCCGGTGGTTCTGAGGCGCCCATCACGCAAGCGGGCATTGGAGGGTTCAATGCTATGAAAGCTCTTTCTACAAGAAATGATGATCCTTCCACGGCCTCTCGGCCTTTTGATAAAGAACGCGACGGTTTCGTAATGGGTGAAGGGGCAGGTGCTTTAATTTTGGAAGAATTGGAGCATGCACAAGCACGAGGCGCCGAGATTTATGCTGAAGTAGTAGGTTGCGGTATGTCAAATGACGCTTACCACTCCACGGCAACGCACCCTGAAGGCCTTGGCGCCAGATTAGCCATTAAGATGGCTTTGGAAGACGCTCAGATAAGTCCCGAAGAGATTGACTACATTAACCTGCACGCTACCAGTACACCCGTGGGTGATCAATCGGAACTAAATGCAATTACAAGACTTTATGCTGAAAGTGACAAAACCGTTAGGGTGAGTGCGACAAAGTCCATGACGGGTCATCTGCTTGGCGCTGCTGGGGCCATAGAAGCCGTAGCCACAGTCATGGCAATGAAAAACAATACCATCCCACCCACGATCAACACTACAGATCCGGATGATGATCTACCGACAGGCATTGACTTAACATTAGGTGAGGCGGCGACCCATGAAATCAACTACGCTATGAGTAACACCTTTGGTTTTGGTGGCCATAATGCGATTGCTCTGTTTAAGAAGTGGGAAGAATAGCGAATTCACCTTCGCAGATGAAAAGGAGAATTTGAATAAAAAGTAATCTTCTCACTTCCTAATTGCATACCATAGGCGCGCTTGTAATAGAGCACGTTTTATTGGTTGTAATTACTTGATGTATCTGCCTGAATTTCTTTTGCAGAACATCCTGCCAAATAAAATCGGCCACTTGAACGCGGTATTCTTTGAACGGTCTTTCGGCCCAATCATGGTTATCATTGCAGCCTGTTACCAGGTAATAACCTTTATTGAGGTCTTTTAGCTTTTGTGCGATAGCTTGTGCACCATGTAATATCAGATAACCTGCTTCGCCTTCATTGCAGTAGTGATGTGGTGCTGTGCCATAGGGCATCAGGTCGTCACAAGTACCATGAAAAAGTTGTGTTGGAATGGCCGTTTCAGCATTGATAAGGTCAATATCATGTATGGCCCCGGCCATGCTAACAACTCCTGCATAGGTAAAACCAACTGGTAGGCTCGCTCTCGCTTTATTTTGATACGCGACGTGAAGTACAGCTTCCGCTCCAGCGCTGCTCCCAGCCAATACTACTTGTGAAGTATTTATCCTCAATTCTTTTTTGTGTTTGATCAAATAGTTAGAAGCGGCAACTATTTCATCGCTTACCGACTGGAAGGTATTTAGCTTATTAGCTGCTGCCTGATCGCATCCAAACGATTTCCCCTTCATTACTAATACATATGATATGCTAACTGCTACTATTCCACGCCTGGCCATGTTTTTGCAAAAATCAACGATTTCCGGCTCATCTCTTGCACCGCCTGCAAAGCCGCCTCCATGAACATAGAGCAGAACAGGTCTATCTTTTTCTGTATCTGCTGTGGCCTGATAGATGTCCAGTTGAAGGTCTTTATCTTCCAGGTAGCTGACTGTTTTTCTGGATACTTGGTTAAATATTTGGTCGCGATACCGCTGACTAGCTGCGCCGAAGATCACTAAAGCATTTAGCAGAAAAGTAAAGATAAGCCCCTTCATTCAATTGTTGTTGGTAGTGTTACTCGAAAATATTCACAAATTCCGTAAGATTCAACACTAATCTGAGAGACAAGGTAAGGCAATTAAAAATGACCGAAACCCCACTACTTTTGGTAGGATCTTAACGCTCTTACATAATAGACTCTTCATAATTTCCTTGCATATTTCCCTTTTACCGCCTTGCTAAGGTAGGCGCTAAGACCGAACCCCTCTTCGGCTAAATATTTCATATTTTCTACATGCTCCTGGCCTGGAATAACATAATCATATCGATAAGTGTCACCGGTAACAAAAGCTACGATAATGAAGTCGTCTCCTACGTCATAAGCTTTTACACCTGAATTACCACTAAGGTTTTTATAGAATTTCAACATTCATTAATTAATAAATTATCATTATAGTGATCGACGTTAAACACATTGAAGTTTAACTAACACCTGATTAGCCTCCATGCATAAGCCCATTTAAGCAATTGGACTGTATTATCCGTTGCGGTCAGGCATTTGTATTAGATTGAAAGTTACTGGATCTAGCGTTTATGGGTTTAATTATCTCCCAACCATCCCTTAAAATCACTGGCTTTTTCTGCGCTTACCGTAATCGGCTCATCCGTTGGAAGTATCAACTCAACAAGTAATTTCCCTTTATGGAACTTGTGTACTTTTTGAATGGCTTTGAAATGAACAATAAACTGCCTGTTAGCTCGATAAAACTGCTCCGTATCCAATTGAAGCATAAGCTCATCTAAAGTAAAATCCATTAAGTGATCTTTAGCGCTGTTGGTTACCAAATGCACAACACCATGGCGGGTATGAAAGTAGGCAATTTCTGATATTTCAATGGAGTGAAGCTCATCTCCTTTTTTAACCAGGAAACGAGTTTTATATTTCCTGTCGTCCAATCTTATTTTACGAATTAAGGAATTCAAGTCAGGCGCCTCAACGGCTTTTCCAAATACACTTCGAAGTTGCTTGAACTTGTCTAGGCTTAACAATAGTTCTTCCTTTTTAATGGGCTTGAGCAGATAGTCAATGCTATTTACCTTAAATGCTCTAAGCGTGTATTCATCAAAGGCTGTTGTAAAAATGACCGGACTCGTGATTTGTATTGTTTCGAATATTTCAAAACTTATTCCGTCGCTCAATTGGATATCCATAAAAATCAGGTCGGGCGGATGGTTGCTTTTCAGCCACTCCGTACTGGCCTCCACGCTGTCGAGTACCTCAATTATATCAACGCCTGGCTCAACCTCTTCTAGTATTTTTTGCAACCTGCGAAAAGCCGGCGCTTCATCTTCTATGATTACAACCTTCATCTTAAACTGCAGGCGCCATTAATTGCTCAGTGTCACTCTTAATATGCAATAATGGAATCGCCACTAGAAAATTATCACCCGTAGTTTTAATTTTGATAGAATCATACCCGAAGTATGCATACCTTTTTTTGATATTCGCCAGCCCCGTTTTGGTAGATTTCTCAATCACATTTCGCTTCTGTAAATTGTTTTTCACTACTACGGAGTTTGTACTGTCGACGTAAATATCAATTTCCAAAGGATGGGATTTTGAGATGCGATTATGCTTAATGGCATTCTCCAACAATATTTGAATGGTCAAGGGAGCTATGCTTAGCGCTAGGTATTTATCTTCTATATCAAAGTTTACATTTAGATTTTCCGGATATCTTATTTTTAGAAGGAAAATATAGTTTCTGGCAAATTCAAGCTCATCTTGCAGTTTCACTACTTCCTTTTCTCTATTCTGAAGGATGTAACGATATACTTCAGACAATTTTTCAGTAAACTCGATAGCTATATTGCCATCTTCAGCAATGAGTGTTGTTAGCGTATTTAGGCTGTTGAATAGAAAGTGTGGGCTCATCTGATTTTGTAGTACCTCAAACTGCGTCCTGATCTGTTGATTTTTCAAGGCTTCATTCAATTGAATACTTTTTTTCCATTGCTCGAAGAAATACACGTTTTCATAAATGCTCCCTACTACAAAAGTGGCAAGAAAGTTAGATGGTAAATGATCAAATGCGATGGCAGGGTCAAGTACTGTCTGCCAATCTTTGAACCCGAAAATTAAACATAACAGCGGATCACCAAAAGTCAGAAGAATAGCCAACCAAAACACCGTTATTGCCAAACGTTTAGGGGTTTGCCTGATTTGCGGATATATTCTTCTAAATCTCATGAAGAGCATAAAAGCTCCATTCCAGAAGAACGAGGTAAACACAAAGGAAGAGGCATACTTTTGAATATAAGCTTCATCGGGTTCTTTATAAAGAAGCATCATTATAACACTGAGCAAGGCTATACCTGCCCAGCGTACATGAACTTCCTTAAGTCGGTAATTTTTGAACATCCTCTTCACTGTTATATCTCAAAATAAGTAATTCCATAGCTTAATACGAATATTTAATAGACTCAAACCCGAAAATGAACCTGTGAAGCCATTAAATGAGCGCTTGAAATCGAAAAGTGACTTAGGTATTAACGGTTTTGGATTTAGCCTTTTAATTCCTGCCTTAGCCAATAAAATACTGGCCTGAAACAGATTCATCTTCCTAAAGCAATTGGGCCTGTTGATATTCGATTCAGTATTAAAACAATCCGAATGAAAAATCTATTAACGTTCTTTTTTGTATTGGCTCCAATATACTTTCTAAATGCACAAACCCAGACCGTTAAGGGTTCAGTGCTCGATGCTCAAGCCGATTATCCAATTATTGGAGCGTCGGTTATATTGATCGGATCGGACCCGCTGATCGGTTCAGTGACGGATCTAGATGGCAACTTCCGGCTTGATGCTGTGCCCTACGGTCGTCAAACCCTGATAGTGCAATATGTGGGCTATAAAAGCATTTCTCTGCCAAATGTGTTGGTCACCGCTGGTAAGGAGGTAGTGCTCAATGTTAAACTTGAGGAGTCAGTTGAGAAACTCGATGAAGTAGTTGTCACGGCGGAAGCAGATAAAGACTTGCCGTTAAATGAATTGGCTAAAGTAAGCGCCCGCACCTTTAGTCTAGAAGAAGTGACCCGGTTTTCTGGTGGAAGGAATGATGTAGCGCGTTTAGCTACTTCTTTTGCAGGTGTCAGCGCTCCCAATGATTCCAGAAATGATATTGTAGTACGTGGTAACTCGCCGGTAGGTCTGCTATGGAGAATCGAGGGTATGCCTATCGCAACTACGAATCATTTTGCAACGCTGGGTACGACGGGCGGGCCAGTTAATGCACTAAATACCAACCTTTTAAGAACATCGGATTTTCTTACCGGCGCGTTTCCAGCTGAATATGGTAATGCGAATGCCGCTGTATTTGACGTGAATTTTAGAAATGGGAATAGAGATAAGACAGAGTATACCGCCCAGCTCAGTGCATTTAGCGGACTGGAGTTTATGGTAGAAGGGCCTTTCAGAAAATCCAAAGGAGGGTCTTTTATCGCGTCCTATCGTTATGGAATTGCCAGTGTTGCAGCTACAGGAACTAGCGCTACACCATTCTACCAGGATTTTTCATTCAAAATAAACTTCGGAGACACTAAGCTAGGCAGGTTCGAATTATTTGGGTTGGGCGGACTAAGTAGCATTGATTTTTTAGGGGATGATATTGATGAAGACGATTTATTTGCTAACCCTAATGAAGATGCTTTTGTAGAAAATCAGTTAGGTCTTGTAGGGCTCAGTAATACGCTAAGACTTAATAAAACCACTTTTTTAAAGACCTCAGTTGGAGTTAGTACCAACTATAATCAATACCTGCAAGACAACTTTGTTAACGATGCCGAGGGGAATCAAATTACAAAATTTCGGGCCGTCAATGCTACCAATAGAGAAAACAGGGTAACGTTATCTTCAACGTTAAACAAAAAGTTTAATGCTAAATGGAACATGCGAGCGGGAATACTATCTGAACGGTATCTACCTGATTTCAGCAATGAGGATCGCGATGATAGAATTAGTATTCCTGATGAAAATGGTGATGGCGTTCCAGATTACTTCCTGACCAATACTAATCTCGATGAGTCTTATTCCGTACATCAGGCTTTTTTGCAAGCTGAGCACAGGATCACAGATGAATTTAGCGTGACTGCGGGTTTGCATACTCAGTACCACAGCTATACTGAAGATCAGGTCATAGAACCTCGCGCAGCCGTAAGTTGGCAAGTGCGTCCGAATCAACGATTTAGTTTGGCATATGGCCTGCATGCCCAGGCGATTCCATCACCTATTCTTTTTTATGAAGAGGAAGTATCGCCCCAACAATTTGCCAGAACGAATGACAATCTGGATTTCATGAAGAGCCATCATTTTGTGCTGGCGTATGATAGAAGCTTGGGTGATTCATGGAGGTTAAAAGCAGAAACCTACTACCAAAGCCTTTTCGATGTTCCGGTGGAAGGCTTTCCATCCAGTTATTCTATTCTCAATGAAGGGTCTGACTTTGATTTCGAAGAGAAAGGTAGTCTTGTTAACGAGGGTGTTGGTACGAACTATGGTATAGAGCTTACCCTAGAGAAATTCTTCAGTAAAGGCTACTATATGTTGATGACTACCTCGATTTATGAATCTACTTATGAAGGCAGCGACGGTATTGAACGAAACACTGCGTTTAACAACAGCGCCGTTTTCAACCTGCTGTTCGGCAAAGAATGGAAGTTTGGCGAAGGAGGAAGAAATGCGTGGACATTTGATACAAAGTTCACTACCGCTGGCGGGCAGAGATTTACACCGATCGATCTCGAAGGTACGCGAGCCAATGCGGGTCGGGAGGTTCGTTTTGATGATATCGCATTCTCAGAACAATATGATCCTTATTTAAGATGGGATGTTAAGTTTGGCGTTCGTATCAACGGCAGAAAAAAGAATATCTCACATCAATTTTTTGTTGACTTCCAAAATGTAACCAATAGAGAAAATGAATTTGTAAGAAGATATAATGAAGTGACGGATGAGATTAACCTGGTGGAACAGATTGGCTTTTTTCCGGACGTAATGTATCGAATTCAGTTTTAACAGACCAACCTACAGGACAATGAATGTGTCATGCAATAAAGTACTTATTACCGGAGGGTCATCAGGAATTGGTTTGGCCCTGGCAATAAAGCTTAAGTCTTTGAACAATTATGTAATTATCACAGGCAGAGACCGTGCAAAACTAGAGAAAATGGCTTACCAATATAAACTGGACACCTACCAATGCGACCTGGCTGATCAATGCGGGGTGCAGTCATTGATAAAGGCAGTTCATGATCAGCATCCGGACATCAATATAATTATCAATAATGCTGGCATGCAATACAATTATGATTTCATAAATAACGTTTCATTTGAGAAGATAGAGTATGAGGTGGAGGTAAATTTTAATGCAGTAGCAAAATTAAGTTCGGCATTCTTACCTATGCTTCTGGGTAACAAGGAAGCTGCCATTGTAAATGTTTCTTCCGGTTTGGCATTAAGCCCGAAGAAGTCAGCCCCGGTGTATTGTGCTACTAAAGCTGGCGTGCATATGTTTACAAAGGCGCTTCGCTATCAGATGGAAGGGACTAACGTTAAGGTTTTTGAGGTACTTCCTCCAATGGTCGATACTCCTATGACAGCAGGAAATGGGAAGGACAAAATATCTCCGGAAGCGGTGGCTGAGGAGTTTATCCTGGGATTCGAGAAAAATAAATTTGAAATAAACATTGGCAAGGTGAAGTTGTTGAAAATGATACATCGAATATCACCGGTAATAGCAGACAGTATATTAAAAAACAATTAGCATGATTGAGATATTTGCGACAAACATTCAAAGCATCAGGGATGCGCGTATTGTTCAGGGATTAATTAGTATCGTATTTCCGGGGTTAAATGTCAACTTCGACCTTGACGACAGAGATAGAATTTTAAGAGTGCAATCAACTGCACCAATAGACGCTAATTCTATTGTTGGCTACATAAGGAACCTGGGTTTTGCAGCAAAAGTGATTGATTAGAAGACTAGATCTTTATTGACCCAATAAGCGGGTATGTGCAGTACAGCAGACTTAAATATTCCTTTGGTTTCTAAGTACCACCACCACGGTTAAATCCCTTAATAGGGAGTTTCCTTTGCAGCAACCTTTATGAACGCATCAGAAGTTTTTCAGATTGTAAATACACTAGCGCTTCCGGCATGGATCATTCTTCTGATTGCACCAAAGAAAAAATGGAGAAATCCATGGATTTACGGCTTTGCAGCAGTCATGGCATCCGTTTATACATTTTACGTACTTATTGGTTTGAACAACTTAGACCCTGCGGCATTCGGAAGTTTGACGGGGGTAAAGAGGTTGTTTACCAATGATGAAGCCGTATTGGCGGGCTGGATACACTATCTTGTTTTTGATCTCTTGATTGGCAATTGGATAGTGAATCAATCTGTGAAGCATGGGATCAAGCATTATTTAATTATTCCATGCCTCTTTTTAAGCTTTATGTTCGGCCCCGTAGGTTATCTGTTGTTTACGATTATTAAAATTTCAAAAGCGAAAACCATTGCTTGATCATCTTTCCAGCCTTTACCAGGCCAATAAGATACTGATGATCGGATCATTGGTATTCTTAATAATTTCTGCGGTTTTAGCCTTACTCCTGCCCTTTGAATCCAGGCAGGTTTTAGGTATTAACCTCTGGATAAAGCCATTGAAGTTTGCTATATCCATCGGTATTTTTCTTTATACAAGTGTCTACCTGTTACAACCGCTGGATTATTCTACAGGCAAGCTTAATCTTTTAAGCTGGACACTGCTTGGAACGATGCTCATTGAAATATTTTGCATCATTTTCCAGGCAAGCCGTGGCCAGCTTTCGCATTTTAATACTACAGATCCCATTGGTAGAATAATGTTTCCGCTTATGGGAACGGCCATCACCGTAGCCTACCTTGTTTATGCGCTCATGCTTGTGGATTACTTTCGCCTGGAGACTAACCTCACTCCGGCTATGCTGTGGGCGATTCGAATTGGAATAGTCATCTTTCTTTTTGGAGCGATCTCCGGGTTTTCTATGGGAGGCGCCCTGAAGCACACAGTAGGCATGGCCGATGGTGGTCCTGGTTTGCCTTTCACCAACTGGAGTACGGTAGCCGGTGACCTTCGCGTATCGCATTTCATTAGTATCCATGCTATCCAAATATTACCTCTACTTGCTTTGGTCATGATGCAATTGAATTTAAGTTCCTCGAAAGGGTTGAGCGCCGTCGTAGTGTTTGGAACGCTGTACGGCCTTTTTTGTGTACTGACTTTGGTGCAAGCCATGCAGGGACGGCCATTTATCAGAAATTAAAACCACTTACCTGGTTTTTATCATTTTCTGTAATAAAGGCATCCATAGTGTTTACTAACCGGGTGAATTCACGATACGGCCGATATTACTTCATATGGACTTAAACCATTAGGAAAATGAAAAAAGAGATATTGACATTATTCAAAAAAGGACTGATTAAGGCGCTGGTGTTTGCGGCGAGTTTTACATTAGGAATGTTCATAGCGAGACAGGCAAAAGCGCAGAACGAAGCCTCATCGCTGCTCTGGAAGGTTGAGGGTAAGAAGTTAGATAAGCCCTCCTATGTGTTTGGAACTATTCATCTTATCTGCCCGGATGACTTCTTTTTGCCTGAGTCAGTTAAAAATACAGTAAGTTCTGTAGATCAAGTGGTTATGGAGCTGGACATGGATGACCCACAGTTAATGCCTAAAATGCAGCAGCTGTCTATGAACCCGGGGATGAAGAATTTTAGCGCAGATCTGACTGAAGGTCAGGCCAATGCGATCAATGGTTTCTTTACGAAACATTATGGCGCTAACTTGACTCAGCTAGGCATTATGAAACCCTTTGCATTGATGTCTATGATGCTTGTAAAAAGTATTGGGTGCGATCAGCCGGCATCTTACGAGCAGAGTTTGGTTAAGGAGGCAAAAACAAATGAAATAGAAGTGTTAGGCCTTGAAACGGTTGAGTTTCAATTCAGCGTTTTTGACAATGCCAGCCTTGAAGAACAAGTGTCCTGGTTGGTAGATTATGCTGAAGATGAAGAAGCTATGAAGAACGAGTTCGAAATGCTGGTGCAATCGTATAAAAAACAAGATGTAGATGCCATGCACGATTTAATGATAAGTTCGCCTCAATTCCAAAGTTTGATCGATGAGCTTCTGTACAAGCGAAACCAAAACTGGATTAGCAAGATAGAGGAATATGCCTCAGAGAAGCCTACGTTCTTTGCGGTAGGGGCCGGACATCTGGGTTCCGATAAAGGGGTTTTAGCTTTGTTGAGGAAAGAAGGATATAAGGTTACGCCCGTTTTACAATAAGATAAGAAAGTTGCCGGGCTTGACCCGGCATCCCGAAGTTCTTTGGATTGTGGATGGAACCATATGGAAAACGAGGCCCCGGCTCCCTGGCCGGGGACCTGCGTCATCGGTCAACACAAACAACAAAAAACTAATCTTCACCGAGCTTTACAAAGCGCTCCATATCATTATGTATGGAAAGCGTTAAAAGGGTTGTAGCCGTACAGAATACCGGGCTTGTAATGCAATGATGCCCATTCCAGCTACCGTCGTTATTTTGAATAGAGATCAAGCGATTAGCCGTATTAGCGTACCATTTCTCCCATTCCTCATCTTGATTGATGATCAATGATTCACCGGTTTGCAAATAGCTCAGAAACTCCTCACCGCCATTATTTCCAAAACCGCTCATGACCCGGTCCTCCTGGGCTTTGTTTTTAGATGACTCATAAACCTGGTAAGAAGTATTGTATTTCACTGCTTCATCACGGGTATACCCAATTTCCATTAAGTTTTCGACAGACACTTCCTCTTCAGGTGCCAGGGCTCCGGTTTCTTTAGCTTTTTTCATTTCAGCCTTAACTTTGCGCGCAGCCTTAGCGCTGGAACGCACGGAGCCGGATACAGAATAGAGGACTATCCCGGCGCCTTTGTCTGTTTTTACATCACCCGTTTCGGCATTGTAGTTTCCCTTTTGATATTCTCTGGCCTTTTCTAAAACGTCTTCATCTACCTCTATACCTTGATGGTCCGCGGCTTCCAGCGCCGTAGTTGCCAACGAAGATTGCAGAACGCCAGCCCAACCGGAACCTTTGATGCTGCCATCCAAATCTTGCGCTCTTTGAATTTTATTCACGCATGTTTTGAGCGCTTTCTCAACTCTCTCCTTAAGGGGATTATCTTCTTCTATCTTATCCAACATGTTTGCTAAAAACTGAGCTGTAAGCGCCGCATCTATATTATCTCCCAGTTTAGTTTGAATTTGGGTTCCGGAGAGATCAGTGATCTTTATTTGGCTGACAGGCGTGGATTCCACAGTGGTTAAAATGAAATTAAGCGCTTTATTCAGGTGATGTGAAAATTCTCCTTCACTGAGGGTATTCCTCGTTCTGAGAAGCGCCATTGCTACCATGGACGTGGTGGCTGGGTCCGCTGGCACGGCATGCGGATCAAGAACATCTTGCCGCCGGTGGGAACCGGCGCCCCAGCCACCGTTCGGGTGTTGCGCCTGTGATATCCAGGTTAATCCTTTATCTATTGATCCCTTTGCTTCTTCAGGAACGATAAAACCAGATGAAAATGGATCTGTTTCCTCACCAAAGAGCGTTTTGAAAACACAACCTTTTGGAGTCATGCAAACGGTTATGTTAGAAGTTAAAGCGCCCAGTTCTGAAGTACTGGTTTTTGGTGATGACAAAAGCATGGCTCCTCCGGTAAGCAGCGCCAATCCCGATGTTTTTAACAATGTCATAATGTATCTATTTTGGTTCAACTGCTCATAGGATGCAGCCGCCAACTGAATTCCATAAATGCCTCAAAAAAATTTCATAGTTGCCGATAGTTATAATCACGCACATTCGAATAGATTGCGTATCGTATTAAAAAAATGAATCTTTGCTTCTTCCCGCAAAGTCGTTATGGCAAAAGCAAAAGAGGTAAAAGAAACTCCACTTATGAAGCAATACAACGCCATAAAGGCGAAGTATCCTGGCGCTCTATTACTTTTCCGGGTTGGAGATTTTTATGAAACTTTTGGCGAAGACGCGATCAAGGCTAGCAAGGTACTCGACATTGTTCTAACAAAAAGGGCAAATGGCGCCGCTTCGCATATTGAGCTGGCCGGTTTTCCGCATCATTCACTTGATACTTATCTCCCAAAGCTGGTAAGAGCTGGAAATAGGGTAGCCATCTGCGATCAGTTGGAAGACCCTAAATCTGTAAAAGGGATTGTTAAGCGTGGGGTAACCGAGCTGGTGACGCCAGGCCTTTCGTTTAACGACAATGTGCTTGACCGAAAAACGAATAATTTTCTCGCTTCTATATTTTTTGGAGGCCAAAAGGTAGGAGCTGCTTTTTTGGACCTGTCCACCGGGGAGTTCATGACCGCCAGGGGATCAAGAGAATACATTGCTAAACTTTTTCAAGGCTTTAATCCCTCTGAAGTAATATTAAGTAAGGGCCATCGAACTGAATTGGGGACTCTCATGGGTGATGAATACCTTACCCATGCCATGGACGAGTGGGTTTATGGTTCAACCTTCGGATACGAAAAGCTCATTAATCACTTCAAAACGAATTCGCTTAAAGGGTTTGGTATCGAAGGTATGCATGAGGCTATAACCGCTGCGGGAGCGGTACTTCATTATCTTGAGGAAACCGAGCACAAGGAGATGGGCCATATCCTGTCGATTTCGCGAATTGACGAGGACAGGTACGTATGGCTAGATAAATTCACCATAAGAAACCTGGAACTCGTCTATGCTCAACATGATGGAGGTGTTCCGCTCATTGACATTTTGGATGAGACCATCACGCCAATGGGTTCAAGGTTACTGAAAAAATGGGTGGTGCTTCCCTTAAAAGCAGTAAGTGCCATACAAGATCGACTGGCCATGGTGCGGGCGTTCTTTGATAACCAAGAGCTGCTGGATGAGGTAAGAAGCTACTTGAAGCCCATAGGTGATGTAGAACGACTTATATCAAAGGTAGCGGTTGGCCGGATCAACCCAAGAGAAATGGTGCAGCTAAAAAAGGCGCTGGCGAATATTGCTCCCGTACAAGATTTACTTGCTAAGTCCGGCTTACCGGAGTTAAAGAAACTAGCTGATCAAATCAACCCATGCGGCCCTTTATTAGATAAAATTGATGCTACGTTAAAAGAGGATGTCCCCATTGTCGCTAATCAAGGGAACATAATCAATGACGGGGTAAATGAGGAGTTGGATGATCTTCGCAAGATCGCTTTTTCAGGTAAGGATTACCTGGTGCAGATCCAACAACGTGAAATAGAACGTACCGGTATCCCTTCACTTAAAATTGCTTATAATAAAGTATTTGGCTACTACCTAGAAGTAAGCAACGCGCATAAGGCTAAGGTACCGCAAGAGTGGATAAGAAAACAGACTTTGGTAAATGCCGAGCGCTACATTACGGAAGAGCTAAAAGTTTACGAGGAAAAAATTCTCAATGCTGAAGACCAGTTAGTCATTATTGAGCAAAGGTTATTCAATTCATTGGTCACAGAGGCTGCCGAATATGTTACACACATCCAGCAGAATGCTAAGGTCCTGGCTGCCCTGGATTGCCTGTGTGCGTTTGCACTGATTGCCAGACAAAATGATTATGTAGAGCCTGAGGTAAATGAGAGTACCGCGTTGGATATCAAAGAAGGACGCCATCCGGTAATTGAGCGACAGTTGCCTCCAGGAGAATCTTACGTGCCTAATGATGTATTCCTAGATACCGAACGCCAACAGATAATTATTATTACCGGACCCAATATGGCTGGTAAATCCGCCTTGCTACGACAGACTGCGCTTATTGTACTTATGGCTCAAATGGGCTCGTTTGTGCCGGCCAAAAGGGCTTATTTAGGGTTAGTAGATAAAGTTTTTACCCGAGTAGGAGCATCTGATAATCTTTCAAAGGGAGAGTCCACGTTCATGGTGGAAATGACAGAAACTGCTAGTATCCTTAATAACCTTTCAAATAGAAGTCTTGTACTCATGGACGAGATCGGGCGTGGTACCAGCACCTACGATGGCGTATCCATTGCGTGGTCTATTGTAGAGTTCATTCACAATCACATGGATTTTAGCGTCAAAACCTTATTTGCTACGCACTACCATGAGCTAAATCAGTTGACCGAAGACTTTCCTCGAATTAAAAACTTCAATGTGTCTGTAAAGGAGGTCGGGGACAAGATCCTTTTCATGCGTAAACTCAAAGAAGGGGGCAGTGAGCATAGCTTTGGGATCCACGTAGCACAATTGGCGGGCATGCCAAACAAAGTCGTCATTCGTGCTAATGAGGTTTTACATTTTCTGGAAAAGGATAAGCATAAGAATAATACTTCCAAGAGGTTAAAAGAAGTGCCCAAAGCCAATTATCAGATGAGTCTGTTTGAGGCCGACCCAAGATACAAAGAAGTGCAGGCGCTGATTGAAGCTTTGGATATCAATACTATTTCTCCGGTAGAGGCTTTACTGAAGCTAAATGAGATTAAAACTATCCTGACAAAAGTCAGCCAACCTTCCTAACGCTCGTTATTGAAATCTAAATAGAATTAATCGGTACCTTTGCCTCCTAATTATAAGCGGCATGGCAAAAGAAGCAGTACTATTAGAAGATCGAAGGAAGCCGATACTTAAACAAGAGATCGCGTTTGCTATCGTTCACTTATTACCCTTAACGGCAATTTGGACCGGTGTTACCCTGTTCGACTGGATCGTTTGTGCATTTCTCTATTTTTTCAGAATGTTCTGGATCACAGGGGGATACCACAGGTATTTTGCTCATAAATCATACAAAACTTCAAGGTGGTTTCAGTTCGTTATTGCCTTTATGGCGCAAACCTCTGCACAGAAAGGTGCGTTATGGTGGGCGGCCCATCACAGACACCATCATCGCCATAGTGATACGCCATCAGATCCACATTCAATGAAACTATATGGCTTTTGGTATTCCCATGTAGGTTGGATCATTGGGCCTGATTATAAGGAGACTGATTTTAAGACTATCGGTGATTATGCTAAATATCCTGAGTTGGTTTGGTTAAATAAGCGCTACCTAGTACCACCAGTCACTCTAGCGCTCATTGTTACGGCCTTGGGAGCCTGGGTAAATGGTGGCAGCTTGTTACTGATGTTCACACATCACGGGCTTTCTACCTTGTTTATTGGGTTTTTTCTGAGCACGGTTATCACTTATCATGGTACATTCTCCATTAACTCCATAATGCATAAGTTTGGTCGGCAGCGTTATGAATCTGGCGATGAGTCTAAGAACAGCTTATGGTTAGCATTACTCACCTTGGGCGAAGGTTGGCACAATAATCATCATTACTATGAAGTTGCCGCCAGGCAGGGATTCTTCTGGTGGGAGATTGATATCACTTTTTATGGTTTGAAGCTTTTAAGCTGGCTAGGACTGATTCATGATTTAAAAGGTGTTCCTAATCATATTAAGTACTCCAAAAATAAAGAGCAGGCGAAAACTCTGGCTGCTAAGTTGAAGAATAAAGAAATGTCGTTGACTGAGCTACAAAAGTCGGCCTAGTTTAGTTTATAACTATCCGCTTAAGGTCATCTGTTGTCAGGTATCTAGTAGTTATATTTCTTAGATCGGAAGGACGAAAAGACGCAATCGTATCAAATAGCTTGTCATAATAAGAGTAATCAAGGCCATGGAGATGGATGGATTTAAATCGATCCATTATAGCAAATGGTGAATTCAACTCAGCCTGGAAGCTTCCGACCATATGTGTCTTAGCTGTTTCCAGTTCTTCTTCATTGTTAAATTCAGTTAGTCGCTCAATCTCATAATGAATTTCTTTGAGAGCGAGGTCAACATTGTCTGTATTTACTTCCGCACCTATGACCCAATAAGCGCTTTCTTGCAAAGGAACAAGACTGGAGCTAATGCCGTAGGTAAGTCCTTTATCTTCCCTTATGTTTTTCATCAGTCTGGAACCGAAAAAGCCTCCCAGAAGATGATTTGTGATTAAAAGAGAAAGATAATCCTGGTCTTCTTTTCGCAAGGTCTTTTTCCCCATTCGGATAGACGCTTGAACAGATTCATTAGAGGGTGTTTCAAATGGTAAGGAGGGTACTAGAATACTTTCCTCTTTATGTTGCGCAAGATTTTTAGCTGAAAAGAAATCTTTAATGACCTTTAATGTGTTTTCCGAAGGCCGACCTGAAACCAGCACTTCAAAACTATTCTTTGAACGGCCCCAAAAGTTCCTTAAATGCTCAGGGGTAAACGTTTTTATATCTTGCTCGGAGTTAATCCTTCCATACGCATGATCGAATCCAAAAATGGCCTGCCGAATGCTCTTACTTGCTAAGATATTATTCTTCTTGTTTTGTATCTGAAGCTGAGCTGTTTGTAGTTCTTTTTGCAACTCCAGCTCATTTTCGTCAAATGAGGGATAGTCAATCATTTCAAAAAGTATTGAACTAATTTGCTCAAAGTGTTTGTCCAGGCAATAGATACTGACGCTTGCATTATCAAAACCTGGATTAATCTCAATATACGCCCCAAGTCTGGAAAACAGATTAGTGATTTGAACGGAAGTATATGAAGTGGTTCCCTCTTTTAGCATACGAACCGCCATTGAGGCCTGCCCCTTCAAATTTTCAAAACGATTTCCAGCTGCCGTAAAAACAACCTCAAGCTTGACCACAGGCTGGTCGCCTGCAACAATCGAGGACATAGTTGCTCCGTTCGTTAACTGCTCTTGATCAACATGTTGGAAATTTACCCGGGAAACCTTTTGGATATCGGGGGCAAGAGAGCGGTTCAGCATTAATCAGTTACTGATTCTTCCTCTTGTTCACTCTTATCAAAATTAAAAAAGAGTGAAAAACGTAAAGTTTCAGCAAGTGGATGCTCCTGTTCCTGGGGGACCAGATAGGCAAAGTCTACACCAAATTTTTGATACCTAAAACCAACACCGGCGGTCAGGTATTTCCTGTTTCCTTTGTCCTCTGCTTCCAGAAAATAACCCACACGAACAGCAAACGTGTTATTGTACCAATACTCAGCCCCTATTGATAATGTAATTTCCTGTAACTCTTCGCTTAAGCCATCTTCTGCATCGGTAAACGATCCAAACATTCCGCTAAGCAGAGACTTTTCATTTTGAGTGCTGTCCAGGGTTGGGCTTGGTACCATAAGTTTGTTAAGGTCCAAAGCAAAAGTGATTTTGTTATAGGGATCCAAATCCGTGGTTAGGGCAGAACCAATCCTGAGATTAGTTGGAATAAAATCTCTATTTTCATCATCAGAGTACGTGAGCTTAGATCCAATATTAGAAATATTAGCTCCTAAAGCCAGGTTAGAATTACTTCCTCCAATTGAAATATCCTTATTGTAATACACAGCTAAATCTGCTGACACGCTTTGGCCAGGCCGAGCTTCAACTCCCCCTGAAGAAAAGCTTCCTGTCAGGTTAGAGTGTATGTATCTACCTGTTATACCAATTCCTAAATTTTGACTTAATTTTCTTGAATAAGTAGCGTCTATGGCTAATTCTCTTGGATTGAAGTCCCCTAATTCACCTCCTTGGTCATCGGTGAAAAAGATCTCTCCAAGATCGAAATATTTCATACTAATAGCTACTGCCTCTTCTTTGCTCAATTTATAGTATCCGGAAAGATAAGCAATAGACATGTCGTTGATTATTTTACCTAGCCAAGGTGTGTAGCTCAAAGAAAACCCAATATCTGTATCGATAAAAGCAAGTTTGGCAGGGTTCCAGTGTACGGAATTAGCATCTGCCGAAGTAGCTACACCAGCATCACCCATTGCACCGGCTCGCGCATCCGGGGTTATTGTTAAGAAAGGAACGGCTGTTGTAATAACCCTACGGGTGGAGTCCTGGCCCTGCAACTGAGCCATGGCAGAAGTAGAAATAAATAAAATTCCTAGGAAAATAAGCTGAACAAGCCTTTTCATATTTTTTGATTTAGCCAACAAATATAACTATTTAATGAGAATAAGTTTTTGGAATTCCTGACCTTTTGCACCATCCTGCAAAGAACGAACGCTGACACGATATAAGTATATGCCTTGTGTTAATTTTTCATTATTAACACCTGACCCGTCCCACTCATACAAATCTACCATAGGCGAGCTGTCATTCACTTTAAAATCAATATCCCTCACCAGTTCGCCCATACTGGATATAATCTGCAGGCTAACTTCCAGATCATCGCCAGCTCTGTTATGGTTAAATGATATGCTTGTATGAGCATAAACGGGATTTGGAGAGTTTTTCAGTTTACTGATCAAAATGGTATTGGGATCGGCAACGAAAAAAGTAAACCTTTCCGTCTGAATGTTATTATACGTGTCCGCTGCTCTTACTTCAATAGTATGTTCTCCCACACCAAGATCATCAATAGGAAAAGCCACCCAACCTTTTGTAAAATCGTCTTTATCCGCCTGGTAAAAATCATTTAACAGAAAAACTTCATCGTCATCTAAGGTAGCCGTAATGCTGTTTGCGATCCCGAATCCTGAAATGTTAATACCGCTTTCATCACTTAGTCTTGTAAAAAGAGTGGTATTATGGCTTATTCCTGAGTTTTTAAGTGAAAGCGTATCATCCAGGTAGATTTCTATCGTGGGGGGCCGTGTATCAATTTCCGGGCTTGAAGCTGTCCCTCCTATTTTTATCGAAACCTCTGCGCCATTAGCATCAGCCATAGTTGAACTCTGGCTTGCATAAAGACTAATTTTCCCCTCTCCAAATTGTTGAGAAATATTTTTAGGAACTACAAAGTTAACTTCAAATTGCCCGTTTACAACAGAAACGGATCCTTTAAACAGCTTATTCTCCTTAGCTGAGAAAGTAAAAGGCTGATTTTCATTTCCTAAAGTTGTCTTAAGTATTTCATTGTCAAATACTGTAACGTCAAGTGTGCCATTGAAATCAGAAAGTACTGCATTACTTGGTGATCGAACTTCTCCTTTGATCTTAGTTTTTGCCATGGCGCGTAGTGTATCAGTCAAACTACTATTCTCAAGGATGTCAGTAATCACAATGCTATTTTCCGGGTAAGCCAGTCTTAAAGATGGATCTCCCAGCAAGGCAAAGTTCCTGTTTCCAACTTTTCTGGTGTCAGTAGCCAGGTCTACGCTTCCATTTTTGGTTAACCTGAAAATATCTCCGAGTCGCAGGAATTCACCATTCTCCTGATGAAAAATATGATTAAAAAATTCCTTGTTTAGTGCAAAATTTGAGTTGCTTCTTACCGGCCTGCTGGTACTTACTATTGCAATTCCGCCTCCACGCTCGCTAGTCACCGTTAATTCCCCTCCACTTGCCCGTTTAGGATCATCGTGTCTTGTAAATTCGCAGGTGGCTGTAACGAATAAGGACAGTTTATTTCTGTTTTGCAGGTCATCTATTAAAAATAAGTCCAGCACTTGCTCATCCATCCATCCTATTTCACCGCCATGACCGGTAAAGTTTATGACGAGCGCGCCCTTTTCGATGGCGTCTTCCAGCGCTTTTCTTGCTTTTGGCGAGGTCTGTCCGTTTGGTCGTGATACTTGTGGGAACTCATCAAGATACAACTTATTCGAATTGAAATCACTAAATGTGGTATCAACAAAGCGGGTAAGGTCATTGGCCTGGCGTTGATGTATATTGACGTCACCATCGTCAGCAACAAAGACAATTTCATTTCTCCAGGCTCCCAAAGACCTGGCGTCTGAATCATATCGGATAGCCTTATCTACCACCGCCCTAGCTTCTTCACCGGTAGTGACCGGAAACCGGCCTACGCCAATATCCATTGTGTGGTTTCCTCCTCTTATCTCCTCCCAGCGGCCTTCATCATCTTCTAAAAATCCGTAGTAATCATCAGAAGCGTAGGTATCCAGAGGATCTAAAGAGTTGTATGACTCATAAATAGGCACAAAGTTTTTATTATTTGAAAGCACATTCTTGTAATCATAGGAGCCCTTGCCAAAAAGTAAAAGGTAGCGTACCGTACCGTATCTGTCGTAATGGTATTTTGTAAAGTCTCGGATTGCCGTTACGTCTTGTTTGCCACTTGAGAACTCGTTGAAAACCTGATCCGTGGTGACAACACTTACTGTAAGGCCGTCATTGCTTCTTCTAAAAGCCGCCAGGCGTTCAGACTCTGAAAGGAAGTCGGGATGTGCAACAATTAATAATTCCGACGAGGGCAAACCTTTTAGATCCTGATTTTCGATAGCAGTTATTGATGTAGGCGCAGGCACGGTCTGAGGGTCGAAAACCACATATTCATTTAACTCTGTGCCTTCTTCTCCAAATCTCGCTGTGCTTCCAGTTAATTCGAAAAGTTGACGTTCAGGAATTTCTTTAGAAGTTATATTCCAGATTTGAACAGAGGCACTCGCATTACTTATGTTATAAGTAGAATTACCACTTTCGAGGCTCTGCAAGGATCGAAATATGGTTTGATCACTATAAAGCGCCAGGTCTCTTTTTATCTGAACATCTATGAAATTCAGATAACCAATAGACCTTTGAGTACCCCCTTTATTGTACGACAATCCTATTTCTACAGCGTTATCACTATTTATTTGATTGGCGTCTATGGCATACTCTTTTTTGCTTGTTCTGCCCTTAATACTATATCTATTAGGGTTATTGCTTAAGGGATTAAGGAAATCTGGCACACTTGCCAGACTTTGAGAACCTACATTGATACCATTAATTGAAACATCGAAGGAAGACGTTTGAAAGGACTGCGTCATCACATCTACGGTTACCTTTATTTCTCCGTCAGAACTTAATCCTTCGAAGTCAAAAGTAAAGTCCTGTTCTGTAGTAAGATCAAATCGCTCTCCATACCATTCTCTACCTGAAATCAATAAGTTCGTTTCTTCTATTTCATAATGTTCAAAGTCATCGAAAGTATTGACAACCGGAAAATTCGAGCCTTTGTTTTCAATGTTTTGAATCCGCTTTCCATCAGTTCCTTCATAGCTAATGAAGTAGTAATTCAAGTCGCTGTAAATGTTATACTCATATACAAAAGTGGCTCCATTATAAGCATAACTATGTGGGCCGTGACCATAAAATAAGACATAATCACCGTTGTCAAATGAGCCATCATCTTCACCGGTTACCAGTATTGAATTCTCTATCAGCCCGAAAGGTCGATGCGCATCGTTGGCCTGGGGTAGCATGCCTCCGGAGTTGCCAAAGACTTTGATTTTGCGTGGATCCAGGTCTTCTACCGGAAGTCCGGCAGATCTTAAAAATTCATAGGATAATTTATATACTCCGTTTTCCTCAACAGGAACTTTATACCAATTACCACTGAGTAAAACAGAGTTTTGAGAATATCCGAAAGCGGATATTAACAGTAAAAAGGTGGTAATAAATTTAAATCTCCTCTCCATATCAACGTAAGCGTGCAGCTTTAACAAGCAAATAACCGGAAACGTTTCTTTTTTATATGCTGTTTTTGCTTAAAAATACCTTTTTGATAATTGACAGACATATATACGCTACGATAATAACAGGTAACGCCAGTTGCCAGAAAAGTAATATGCTAACTAGTGAGATTCCAATAAAAATATATCGCACCTCATTTCCCCGCCACCCAAAATGCTTAAACTTTAAGGCCAGCATCTCCAGTGGTGCAACTAATAAACAGGAGAATACAACAATAAGAGACGAAAGGACAGGGAGTGTTAACCACAACTGATTCACAAAAATTAGTGATGAAATAAAAAGTGTGTTGGCAGGTGTAGGTAACCCAATAAAAGAATCGGCCTGTCTTTCGTCTATGTTGAATTTTGCTAACCGTAAAGCTGAGAATATAGTTATTAGAAAACCGACATAAGGGAGCCAAATCAATGGAGTCAGGTTGTTCAGTATTTGAAAACAGATCGCTCCCGGCAACAGACCAAAAGTGACCATGTCCGCTAGTGAATCCAGCTCTTTACCCATTGGAGAATGGACTTTAAGAAGGCGAGCTACAAATCCGTCTAAAAAATCGAAAATCAATGCAGCCCAAATGAGATAAGCAGCATAGTGCAGTTCATTATTGAAAACCTGAACGATACCTACACTACCGCAGACCAGATTGCAACACGTGAGTAAGTTTGGGATATGTTTTTTAAATCCCAATGTTTAGTTGACTATCGCGCAGAAAGGATTACTTGCTTTTTCTTTGCCTATGTTGGTAGAGCTTCCATGACCGGCGTAAACCATCATCTCATCTCCAAGGGGAAAGAATTTTTCATGAATGCTATGGATCAGAACGTCAAAATCACCACCTGGTAAATCCGTACGTCCTATGCTACCATCAAAAAGTACGTCTCCACCAATGATAAAGCCTTCATCCTTATTGTAGAAGGCAATATGCCCCGGAGCGTGACCAGGTACAAATAGAACACCCAGAGATGAGTTTCCAAATTCGACTTTATCACCTTCGACTAAAAACGTATCGGCCATAGACTCCTCATAGTGTTGAAATCCATAGCTTGGAGCATATGCCTTTACAGATAGCAGTGTAGCGCTGTCATCTTTATGGATAGATAAAGGGACATTATACTTTTCTTTAACATACTGATTACCAAAGACATGATCGATATGACAATGGGTATTTAATAGCCTTACTACTTTTAACTCATTATCTTCTATGAAATTACTTAATTCCTTTTTTTCATAGTTTTCGTAACACCCGGGATCTATAATTACAGCTTCCTTGGTTTCGTCATGTAGAATATAGCTGTTTTCCATGAAAGGGTTGAAAACAAAAGACTTGATATAGATCATATTTTATTAGTACGCTTTAGGCAGATTTGCAGGGCAGCAAAAATACAGCTTTTGTCGAATAATGAATGAAACAGCAGGTTGACTATATGATAGTGGGATCCGGGCTCGCAGGCGCTTCGCTAGCATGTGCGCTTTTGGATAGGGGCAAGCAAGTGCTGGTAGTCAATGATCGGCAGTTGTATAGCTCAACAAAAGTAGCCGCCGGGTTGTATAATCCTATCACCGGTCGTAAAATGGTCAAAACATGGAAGGCTGATGCTATTTTCCCAGCATTGATAGCTTATTACAAAAAGCTTGAAGCGCTGACTCATGCCAAATTCCTTCATGAAAGCAGAATATACCGGCCATTTGTGTCTTTTGAAGAGCAAAATGAATGGATGGGAAAGAGCGCTCAATCAGGTTATATGAATTATATTCATAAAGTACTAACATCAAGTTTTAATTCTGGCATTAACGACCCTTATGGAGGGATAGAACTAAAGATGTCAGGATTTTTAGATACTGAAACCTTTCATAAAGCTATGCAGCAGTTTTTCCAGTTAAACGAAGTTTTAATTGAGGGCAACTTTGATTTCAGACATATTCAATTTGTATCGGATAAAGCTGTTTACAAGGATATCACTGCATCAAAAATTATTTTTTGTGATGGTACCTATGTTTCCTCCAACCCCTTTTTCAATTGGTTACCTTTCAGCCCGGTGAAAGGAGAAGTACTTACCATTGAGTCGGATTTAGATATAGATGTAATTGTCAATAGAGGTGTATTTTGTGTCCCATTGGGAGGCAGTAAGTTTCGGGTTGGATCAAACTATGACAATAACAACCTAACCTGGACACCTACTGAGAAAGGTAAACATCAGATTGAGGAAAGGTTAAAAGCGCTGATAAATACTCCTTTTACCACCGTTTATCAAAAAGCGGGTGTAAGACCGGCAACAAAAGATCGCAGGCCGTATATAGGGTTACATCCATCAAACGAAACTATTGGCATATTTAATGGGTTAGGTACAAAAGGCGTTTCCCTCTCGCCTTATTTTGGCGAGCATTTTGCTTCGTTTTTAGAGGGTGAAACAGAACTTGATAACGAGGTCAATATTAGTCGCTATTTTTCGTTATCTTAAGATTCTCAATAAAATTGAATGAGTAAGGTTATCAAATTAATTGTTTTCTTCGTGCTACTTGCGCCAGGTGTAAGTTTTGCGCAGCAAATGACACTGGAGAAGTTCGGAAGAAATCGAATTCAATATAAAGAGTTTAAATGGCGTTTTTTAAGCTCCGATAACTTTGATGTCTATTTCTATGCGGGGGGCAATAAAATAGCCAAAGAGGTTGTAGAATACCTGGAAGATGAATTTGATCGGGTCACAGATATGATCGACTACCCACCCTACTCCAAAACAAAAGTTTTTTTGTACAACTCCGTGGCGGACCTTCAGCAGAGCAATGTAGGTATTAACGACGGCACCTTCACACCCAGCGGAGAAACGCAATTTGTGAAACCGTACATCGAAATTGCCAACCCAGGAAGTATAGATGCGCTTAAGAAAGAATTAATTTACAAGGTATCTTCACTCATGGTGAATGAGATGCTTTTTGGAGGTAATCTCAAGGACATGTTCCAAAGTTCTATTTTGCTCAATTTGCCGGCGTGGTTTATTAATGGGGCATCGCTTTATGTGGCTAACGGCTGGGACGATGAAATGGATGATTATATCCGTGATTACATCAACAAAAAGAGACCTCAAAAATTAAGTAGGCTTACCGGAAGGGAAGCAGCGCTTGCCGGTCAGTCCGTATGGAACTTTATAGCCCAACGCTATGGGGAAAGCAATATTGGAAATATTTTGAACTATACGCGGATCATTAGAAACGAAGAAGAAAGTATAACGATAATTATTGGGACTTCTTTCGAGCAGTTTACCTATGAATGGCAGCGTTATTATTCTGAAATTGACGAGCAGGTAAACCAAAATTATCAAGCCTTTAGCGAGGAACAGCTAGTGGTCAGAGACAATAAGCATCTGAATTACCGAAACCTCAGCCTGAGTCCGGACGGGACAAAGCTTGCTTACACGGTAAATAACAATGGTCGGTTTACCGTAAAATTACGCGAGCTTGAGTCAGGTAAAGAGACGGACGTATTAAAAGGGGGATATAAGGTTATTAATCAGGAGGTAGACAATAATATGCCGCTGATTGATTGGGCAGATGAAAATACATTAGGGATAATACATGCTAAGCAAGGAGCGCTTTCATTGACACTTTACGATCAGGTCACCAACAGTAAATTACCACGAAAACTTAGGCGATTTGATCAAATAAAATCAATGGATTTTTCTGATAACGGTAGATTAATCATTGTTAGTGGCGTGGTAAATGGCAAAAACGATCTTTTCTTACTCAGTTCAAGAAGAGATAGGGTGAAGCGATTAACAGATGATCTTTATGACGACCTTTATCCTTCTTTCGTTCCTGGAACAAACTCTTTCGTTTTTAGCTCAAATAGAACATCGGATAGTTTATCTGTAAAAACCAGTGATTTTGAAGCGCTCGGCAAAACGATGAATTTGTTTATCTACAATCTGGATACAACAAAATTACTTTTACGGAGGGTCACCAATACAGTAAGCCATGATACCAGGCCACTAGCGCTGAACGCAGATGTTATTTACTATGTGAGCGATCAAAAGGGGGTAAATAATTTATTTAAGTATACACTATCGTCAGGGATATATACACAAGTAACCAACTACAGACAGAGCATCAAAAACTTTGATCTTGACTTTACCAATGGAGCGATCGCATTTATTTCTACAAACACCGGGAGAGATCAGATCTTTTACTCTAAAGACTTTAACTACAATCAGCAGATTTTCACTCCTATAACACCAAGGCAACAAATGCTGCAAGCCAAAGCTTTTAGAGAGCGAAGAAAATCTCAACCTACCGGCCTTACCATTCAGGATATTGTGGAGCAGCGTTTGGCAGAAAAAGAGAAAACAAAGAAAGAGGAGGTAGTAGAGGTAGATACAACCATTATCAACGATCCAGAGGCCATTGATACAGACAATTATCAGTTCGAGGATGACATAGAGGAGCCGGAGGAAGAAGCAATTAATACAGATGATTACACCTTTGATAACGACCTTGTCAAACCACAGCAGGAGTCATTTTTAACGCAGTACCGTCAATTAAGGAAAGAGAACAAAATCGTTGGCCCGCTAAATTACGAGGAGCGCTTTTCAGCGGATAACATTATAACCTCCTTCGTTATAGACCCATTACGTGGTTTTGGGATACTCTTGGAAACACAAATGACAGATATGCTTGAAAATCATCGGTTCTCAGGGGGTGTTATGGCAATCACCGATCTCAGAAGCGGGGATGTCTGGGCAGAATATCAATACCTGAAAGGGCGAATCGATATTGGGGCTAAATTAGAAAGAAACGTACTCGAGTGGGAGGCAAATGGAGTTGAGGTGCAGCAGTACAGCAAGAACACTGTGATGCTTGGCGCGTCATTACCCTTCAATACGAAGACTAGGTTTAGTGTCAGTCCATTTTATACACTCACCTCTTTTGAAAGCCAACCATTCATTGCCGGGCAAAATCCGGTTTTACCTGATGGTAACACTAATCATTTTGGCGGTGTAAGCCTTGAATTGGTTTATGATAATTCGATCATTAACGGCATGAATCTAATTGAAGGAAGTAGGGCGAAGATTTCACTTCGTCATTACGAAGGACTAAATGACAAGGAAAATAGCTTTTCAAACTTCAAGGCAGATTTGCGCCATTATCAAAAAATACATCGCGAGATCGTATTGGCTACACGCGTTTTCTACGGTTCTTTCTTTGGTAGAGATCCTAAAAACTATTTGCTGGGCGGTATGGATAATTGGATAAATCAGGATGATAATTTAGAAGGTGAGAACAATCCATTGGCCCCAACTGAGAGCGTTGGTGTTGATAATAGTGAATTACTTTTTACAGAGTTTGCTACTAACGTAAGAGGCTTTGATTATGCCTCTTTGGTAGGTAACAATGCTCTGGTATTTAACGCTGAGTTGAGAATTCCCCTAATCCGCTATTTACAGGCTGGCCCAATTACGTCAAACTTTTTTAGAAATCTTCAATTTACTGGTTTCTTCGATATTGGTTCCGCCTGGACTGGCAAATCACCATTCAACGATGATAACTCAATTAGCAATCGTGTAGTCAGGGAAGGTGCATTTGTGATCGATCTTAAGAACTATAGAAACCCATGGTTATACAGTTATGGATTTGGGTTCCGGACCATGCTTCTCGGTTATTATGTAAAGCTGGATGTCGCCTATCCTATTGAGAATTACGATGTCGGCGATACTGCTTTTCACTTTACCTTAGGCTACGATTTTTAGAGAAAACAGAGGGTTCGTTCTACGGTAGAGTTAACTTAGCGTCTATGCTAAAATCAATGACAGGTTATGGTGTTGCTTCGCGCACCTTAGATAATATTACTACTACTGTTGAAATCAAGACATTAAATTCAAAATTCTTAGATGTCAATATCCGTTTGCCCAAATTACTAGCCGATCGTGAGTTGGAAATTAGGAGTATCATAACCAATAAGTTGACCAGAGGAAAGGTATCGTTAACAATAGAGGTGGACAACGACCAGGAAACTGAGATTCAGCAACACTATAATGAAGCGTTATTTTCTAAATATTTCCAGGAGCTAAAGAAACTCGCTGATAAAGTTGGCGCTGAAGACAATGAACTTTTTAAGCTTGCTCTAAACTCACCTGATGTCATCGTTTCTGATCAAAATAGTTCGTTGGATGATGAGCAGTGGAGTAAAATTAAAAGTATTATTCTTGATGCTACAAAGGCGTGCAATGGCTTTAGAGACAAGGAAGGCGCCGAGCTTAAACAAAAATTTGAGCAGTACATTTCCACCATTCTATCGGCTTTAATAAAGGTGGAAGAGCTTGATCCAGATAGAGTTGAGCGAATCCGGACACGGATAAAGGGCAACCTGAATGAATTTGTGGATCAGGAATCCTTGGACAAAAATCGGTTAGAACAAGAAATCGTTTATTACATTGAAAAGCTGGACATTACGGAAGAAAAAGTAAGGTTGAAAAGTCATTTGCAGCACTTTATGGAAGTATTGGATCACAATCAAAGCTCAGGTAAGAAGCTTGGTTTCATCAGCCAGGAAATAGGCAGGGAGATCAATACAATAGGCTCCAAGGCCAATGATGCCAACATCCAAAAACATGTGGTATCTATGAAGGAAGAACTGGAGAAGATCAAGGAGCAGCTTTTAAATGTACTTTGAACAGTATTTTACTATACGGTGATTCTATCATAATTTTTAATGTGCCATACAAGGCGCTCTCTTGATCCAATATCAAGCGCTCTTTGGCCGCTTAGCATGCCAGTAAAAAAAATCGGGCAACTCCAGCTGTCATAGAATATGGCATGGGCGCCTTTACCTTGTCTCTCTTCGATTGAAAAACTCGATGAGTTCCAAAACCAATCTCTGACTTTTGTATTAGTAACAATGATAAATTGTGGATGGATTTCTGTAAGAATCCTCCTGAAAATCTGAATCTGACCTTGAATAAAAGGAGTATCAAAATACGGGAGGATATCTTTGGCTTTAGTATGCCGAATGGCCAATAAATCGAGATGCGACCAAGAAACGGGTTTCTTCTCACCGATATTTTTGGCCATATCTTCAAAGGCGCGCCAATACCGCGGGTAGTCGTTTCCACTTTGTTGTAAACGGAAGTAGTTACCATTTCTTTCCTGTCCGTTGCTTCCGGAAGTAAATGAGGGATTTAAGCCAAGAAAGAGTAAATGTGGACCTTTTGGTAGGGCAGCAGGTAGTAGAAAATTTCTCGCTTTTAATTCCAGCA
>ERZ1740070.40-NODE-40-length-102391-cov-15.986652_pt1 | contig 102391 bp, 85 predicted proteins | sample MGYA00581734_ERZ1740070 | MGnify/ENA primary metagenome ERZ1740070 (study PRJEB43018, sample SAMN04849744) | marine metagenome | isolation source: floating plastic debris | place: Pacific Ocean | collected 2008-09-01 | study: EMG produced TPA metagenomics... | reverse complement strand
ACCAAACAACTCATCTTGCCTATTTAATCATGTCTGTTATATCGAACTCACGTTACCTTAGTTAAATAAAAGTTTGGCTACCAGGTTGTCTCTGTCCATACTACTGCAGTAAGCTAAAATTTAACCACCATACCTACCTCTGCAAAACCTGTGAAATAGTCTCTAAAACCTATTGCTGAAAGGTTGGGGCTATTACTCTCTCTATTTACAATTCTCCCTTTAAGAAAAACATACATATTTCGTTTAAGGTCATAACTACCACCTAACCCTGCTCTTATATAATTGTACTTCAATAATGTTTCGTTTTCTGCTCCCGGAGAAAGTTCAAGATAGTTGCGCAATGAATATTTGAATTCACTTTCCAGCGTCAGCTTCTTTAGCTTGTACTTGAATTGAATTCTAGGTGAAAATTGGGTATAACCATTTGGACCATCTACATCCACTCGCCTCAGATGGTACAAACCAAAAAGCAACCGGTATTTATTTTCTGAGTCAATTACCTCAAACTCTGTGTTGAGTCTTATGTAATTCCAGTTGCGTTCCTCTGATACAAATTCCGGGTCTTCCGCGTTACTTGTTATTGCTTCTATATCCGTATATTTTCTCCATTGACCATTCGCTGTGACGGTGAGTTTTTTTGTAGCCTCGCTGCCGAGCCATTTCTTACTAATAGCAGCGGTTACAAATGGTGATCTATAATACAGATCTTCTCCCTCTACGCGATCATAATCTTTAAAAAGATAGCCTACCTGTGTTTTTAACCAGGCACGCTTGCCTAGATAATAATCAAAATGAAATGGGATTAAGACCTGTCGAAATGAAAATGGCGTTCTTATTACGGCATCGGTCTCATTTACTCCGTCTCTTTGCCTTCTGTTATATTCAGGAGCTATTTCAAAGTACTTTTTTCTTCCAACCTTTTTTCGATAGGAAACGCCAATGTCATAAGTATGCCGGTTTGCTTTAATTTCCGTTTGATATATGGATGCTCCTACATTAGCCTTGATTTTAAGACGATGATTCAAAGTATCCAGCACGAATGTATTATTCAGATAAACTCGTTGAAAAGTGCCGCTTTCCAGCAGTTGGTCTCGACCCATCGTTATTCCATCCACAACAAGTGATGGTGGGTTGAGGAATACATTAGATTCATAACCTCCGCTAAAACCGAGTTTTGATTTGCGCTCCCACTGCGCGTAGGTGAGGTGAGCAATTACCATGAGAAGTATTGGCAATAGTATTTTTTTCATTGTAAGTGTTTTTTTGGTTTGACGACTTTTCTGTTTCAGACTTAGGTGGGTTTGAAATGCTGATGTGCAATTCTCCCCTGGCGCCCATTCGATCGAAAAATGATACCATGAGTAGTAGTGTGAGTACAAACAGGTAAACTTTTTTAGACTTTAACCTTTTCATTTTTCTTTCATCATGATTTTATCTATTACTTGTTTTAATCCTTGCTTATTAGCGAGCTGTATCCCCAGGCCAGGTCGAACATTGACCTCCATTACCATAGGTCCTTTGGTTTTGTCAATGACCAGGTCCACGCCCATGTAATTCAATGGAAAACATTTAGATGCTGCTACGGCCAAAGCCATTAGCTCTTCCCAATACGGGATGATAAGACCCGGTATACACCTATTGCTGTCCGGATGATGATCAATATGTGCTTTTCCATTATAGGCTTCCTTCAAACAGCCGGTGTCCATTTCTATCCCTATTCCTAAGCCCCCTTGGTGTAAGTTAGCCTTGCCATTGGATGCAGCCGTAGGCATGCGTAACATCCCTAAGAGCGGTACCGACTTTAAAAGAATTATTCTTATGTCGGGAACTCCTTTCAGGTACAACTTATGAAAGAAGGGGTGCGGATGAATGTATTCTTCCACCAAAGCCACATCTGAGTCACCAAAAGAGTAAACTCCAAAAATGATATTGGCGATGTGCGTAAAGATCTGTTCTTCACTCACCTGAGCACCCGCTTCCAGCCAGACCCCATTATCTTGCCTAAGGATCATTATACCCTTTCCTCCTGCCCCTTTTGCCGGTTTAATTACCAGCTCTTTCCACTCCCTAACGGCCTGCCAGGCAATATCAATCTGACCAATTTGATCTACCACTGTATAGGTTTTAGGGCAGGCAACCTGATGCTTTTCCATCAGCATTTTTGCCATGTACTTGTCATCAGCATACTTATAATCTGATTTGGCATTGTAAGGATATATCAGGTTAATATTGCGTTCATTCATCCCTACTACCCTTTCCCGTATTTGGGTAATTCTTTGAAATACATTCATTACTAATCTGTTTTAGGAATTGATCACTTTCTGAAACCGATAATATTCTGTAAGCCTCAATCCTATCCACTTTCCTAATAGGAGATTGAAGCCCGCCAAGGAGAAAATGATCTCAGGAAACGTGATTATAAAATTTTGTATGGTGGGAGTAGAAAGTATGAAGTATAGGATCAACGTGACTAGCAAGGTGGCCGCATAAAGCTTAAAAGCCTCTACCACACCTTCCTCATCTATTTTTTTAGCAAACCGCTCACATACGATGCTTACCATGATAATTGGAAAGAACAAGGCCGATTTGGAGTTATACCACTGGGTTTCATGCAGCAACTTCACGGACAGCAAGCACATAATTACCACCGCAGTTAGCATGAGTGATATCTTGGCATTGTATTGGATCCCCCATTTTTCCAATGGAAAGTTTATTACCGGAACAACCAACACAATCACCGTGAATAATATGAGCCCCGGAAGTAGTCCTGAATTGATAAAGGCCAGGCCAATCAGGATAGGAAGGAACACTCCGAAAGTCTGGATACCTACAATATTTTTGAAGATACCCATAAGAAGTGTTCCTAGAGGGAGTAACAATAGCGCCATGATCATGCTCACCGGAATCCCTCCCTTGTCAATGACTTCCCAAATATTTATCAAAGCCCATTTGGGAAAGTGGTTTACACGTTTTTTTTCAATTCGAAACTGATATTCAAAAGGTATACCTGCCGTACGCCTAAAAAGAAAATGATCGCCCTTATACAGCTCCATATAATGAGCTGGTAGACCAGCAAAATGTCCATTCAGCGCATCAAAGGGCGCCCACTGTCCCCCGATATAAACTTCAGCCCACAAATGAGAGGTCTTCTTGGTAGTATCTTCCAATATCAAACCTCCGCTCACTCTTGCGGGTATCTTCATATTCCGACAAAGCGCTACAAAAAGCCTGCTCTTCCCATTGCACGAAGCCTCAAAATTTTCTAATGCCATCAAGGCATCAGTAAGCTCACTTGTTGACGCCGAAGGCATAGCCAACACATAATCGTAAAAACTCCTTATTATATCCAAAGTCTTGGTATATGGCGAACTGAGGTGCAGAGCCAGAGCACGGATTTTGTGATGCTCGGATTGTATGTATGAAGTGGCACCTAAATATTTTTTCAGTTTTGGATCGGAATTAGGTTTATAATTTATGGAAGGATCTATGTGATAAGAGATTTGCTCCCCTTTAAAGAAAACCCTAAGGCTCAGTTCTTTTTGTAGGTGCGAAACTCCTTTCCATTTGACAACCTTATTGTTATTCTCCAGGCTTATTGAACTAAATTTACGGTCTCCTTCAAACGTTACTTTCTGCCTTTGATTTGTGGCCGGTAAAAAAGTACGTACGGAGTAACCAGGCTTACCAGTTAACTGCATGGAGTAAGTAACATCATATCCATGACCGGATCGAAAACCGGCCCTGCCCTTATTTTGTGATAGTCTCGCAACTATCAATATGACAGGTAAGGTGATCAGACATATGGCAAAGGCTCTTGGAAACTGACTCATATCAAGATTAATTTTCTTGGTAAACCTGCTTGTATGCCTATACCCTACCCCTGAAATTATTTTTTTTCAATAGAAGTGAACCAATCAAAAACCGACTAAGCATAAATCTGTTATATTGACCTCAAATTTTTAGCATTTGAAAACAGAGAGTGATGTTTGTAAGGAGGCGGTCTACGAGAAAATCTTCTTGGAGCTATCTTCATCCCTCAGAAATTTTCTGCTCTATAAGTTTAGAAACTTAAAACAGGCAGAAGACGTGGTTCAGGAAGCTTTTTTTGTTTTATGGCAAAACTGTAAGAGCGTGACCCCCGAATTAGCCAAAGCTTATCTTTTTAAAGTAGCTCAGAATCAATTTCTAAAACTTGTTGAAAAAGAAAAAGTACGTAATCGCCATGCAGCGAGTCAACCTGATCCTTTAGTGCAGGAAAGTCCGCAGTATGAGTTAGAGTATGATGAGCTATCCAAAAACTTAAAGCAGGCCATAGAGCAACTACCGGATGGCCAGCGTGAAACATTCCTTTTAAACCGCATAGACAAAATGACCTATGGAGAAATAGCCGCCTTGCAGGGGGTAAGCGTAAAAGCTGTTGAAAAAAGAATGCATAAGGCTTTAGTCAAGCTGAGGCAAATTTGTCAACGTATTTAAATTAAGGGGTAGGGTGAATAGCAAATTAGAGTATGTAAAAGTGAATATGAGCAAATGAAAGACTGGGAGCAAGACGATACTTTCTTAAGCAAATGGCTCAACAACGAGCTAAGCCAAGCAGATAAGGAGGCCTTTGAGAATTCAGAGGACGGTATTGAGTTCCTTAAAATTGTTGCGGCAGCTGAAAATCTTGAGGCTCCTGATTACGATGTCCGGGGCGCCCTTGACCAACTAAAGGGCAGAATTTCCAACCCTGGTCATCAACGATCAAAAACCATATTCATGCGACCGGTCTTTAAGATCGCCGCAGCAGCCGCCATTTTACTGGCTTTAACTATTACTTACTTGCTTAAGAATACAGGCGCCACTATTTCTACCGGATTGAGCGAACAAGAAATAGTGACACTACCTGATGGTTCTCAGGTTAAACTTAACGCCAACTCAGACCTTAAGTATAACGAGAAGCAATGGTCAAAAAAAAGACAAGTTGAATTAAAAGGAGAGGCATTTTTTGATGTTAATCCGGGAAGCGCTTTTTCCATTGTAACCGAAACAGGGACTACAGCGGTATTGGGTACTAGCTTCAACGTGAAAAGCAGACACAAAACCCTGGATGTATTTTGCTTCACAGGCAAGGTAAATGTCACCGTCAGCCAGAAAAGTATCGATCTTACCCCGGGAATGGCGGTGCGCTTTGAAAAGGGAGACCTGGTACGGTCAGAAACCAAGGATCTGAAAGATGGCCCTTCCTGGATGGACGGCATTACAAAACTTGATGATGTCCCGCTTCCGGTTGCTCTGGAAGAACTAAGACACATATTCGGCATTACTATCCAATATAACGGTTCTTTAGATGAGTTAATCTATAACGGCGCCTTCCCGCATGAAAATCCTGAGTCGGCATTTAAACTGGTGCTGGACAATTTAAACATCGATTATTCGTATGATCCTAACACAAAGAAACTCAAAGTCATCGGACTGAATCCATGAGTAGACTATTAGGATTGTTTGTGCTATTGTCCAACCTGACATATGGTCAAGGACTGCTGATCAATTATTCCGTGCAGGATAAACCACTAAGTCAGGCGCTTAATGACCTGGAGAAAGAGTATGACCTGTACTTTGCTTTCTCAAGGAAGGAATTACAAGGTTTGCCCGTTACGATTAACGCTAAGAACACCCCTATTGATGAGTTTTTCAAAGAGCTACTTAATGACCATCAGCTATCATTCGAACGGATTGAAGAAAAGTTCATTTCTATAAAAAAGCCCGAGTCCGTTTTTATTAGAGCCCGGGTGTTCGATGCCATTACAGCAGAAAGCTTACCTTTTGCAACACTAAAAATAAAAGGTACCCATCTCGGAGCAGTTGCAGATGGAAATGGATATTTCAATGTCATTATACCTGAGCCAATCAATGCCGTTTTGGAGTTTTCGTTCTTAGGATACTCTACAGTGGAGTTCAATGTCGAGGAATATGAGGCAGGTATATCACTGGAAGTGGCCATGGAATCCTCCAGCCAAGAGTTAAATGAAGTGCTAATCAAGGAATATTTAAACAATGGCATAAGCACCAATAACAGCTCTTCAAGGATAACTATCAAACCCCAGGAAATGGAAATACTTCCGGGGCTCTCGGAACGTGACATCTTTTTGTCGACCCAAATACTTGCCGGCATTAATTCCAACGATGAATCTGCCGGAGGACTAAATATTCGAGGGAGTGCCAGAGATAATACGTTCATCTACTGGAACAATATTCCAATTTACCAGCCAGCACATTACTTTGGAAATATATCATCATTTATACCCTCCTCAATTGGCGAAGTCAACATCTATAAGAATTACATTCCTGTGCAATACGGCGGTGCTAGTGCAGGTTTGATACTAGCTGATTCTCGCGAAAATATGTCAGATACTGAATTTGAGGCAGGAGTAAATATGACCCATGGTGATTTCTATGCAAATCTTCCGTTAAGTGATAATAAATCCAGTTTGATGTTAGCAGGTCGCACTTCTTATAACAACCTAATTGCTACCCCCACCTTTAATTCAATAAGTGATAAGTTATTTGATGGAACACTAACCCAAGACATTCAACAAGACTTAACGGAAGGTAATTTTGAATATAACAGCAGGCTCACATTTTCTGATATCAACGTGAGGTGGGTCTATGAACCGGTAGGTAGCGATAAGATAACTGTTAGCGCTTTGCGTTCGGCCAGCGTACTAGACTATAACTCCTCGAATGATGAGGATCAGTCCATTCAGGATCACTTTGTGCGAAATCTTGGTTTCAATACCCGATGGAATCACCGGTGGGGTGAAAAATTTCAAACCGATCTTAGTGTCTCGCTCGCCGATTACCAGATGGAATATTCACTTACTAACTTGAGAACAGAGGAGGACGAGACGGATAATGATCAACAAACAAGATTTAACGAGCTAAGGAACCTCGAAATAAGGTGGCTTAATACTTTAGCGATTGCTCCTACTCATATCCTGGATTTTGGATATCAGCTGAATCATATGAGTACAGACCTCACCATTGAGGAGACCAATTTTCTGGAAGAAGATTTCAGTGAAATTATCAACTCCGAGGGTTTCGTTCATTCACTTTTCACCAATTACGAGGGAAAAACAAAAAGTGGTTGGCACCTGGGGTTGGGGCTGAGAGCAAGCAGCTATGAAACACTAAATGAAGTAGCATTAGACCCTCAACTAAGGTTAAGTTATGAGCTGACCAATGATATTCTGATCAAATCCACTTACGGCATCTCACATCAGCACTTAAGCGCACTTCTGGAATCAGAATTTTCATTCTCAAACACGATTGAGCGCCACTGGATCCTCGCGGATAGAAACGAAACCGTACCGCTCGTTATTAACAGACAATTTGTTTTCGGATTTCTGTATGACAAGAAAGGCTGGCTTGTTGATACTGAATTTTACAGTAAGGACATTGAGGGTATTATCGCCAGGAACTTTATACCTGACCTTATAGAAGAAGACGGTCTTTCACCCGGCAGTGAACAAATATTTGGCCTTGACTTTACAATAAGACGTAAGTGGAAGAATTTCAGGAGCTGGTTAAGTTATTCATTTCAGGATTCCAGCGTTGAGCTTCCTGAATTAGAGCTAAACGACTTCGTTTCTGCATTAAATTTGCGCCATCAATTACAGGTTTCGCAAACCTGGAAATTAAACAGATATGAATTTTCGCTTGGTTTTGCTATAAAGACAGGAGTACCATTTACGAACGCCGAGGGGCTTACCTTTGTAGACACTCCGGATCCTGATGACGAACCCGATGATGACTTCGAAGAACCTGAAGAGGAATTCGAACCTTTCTATGAAATAAGGTATGGTGAAACCAATGCCAACAGGTTACCTGTTTATCGACGACTTGATTTTTCAGTTTGGTACAAGTTCCCTAAAAACACAACCGCTAAGTTTAATGGTGAACTTGGGATATCCGTACTTAACGTGCTAAACAGAAAAAACCTATACAGCCGAGCGTTTACCGTAGATCAAGATGAAAACGAAAACGCTGCTGTTTTCAGAAATGATCGTGCACTCCTGGGTTTTACTCCAAATGTAAGCGTGCGAATTAGATTTTGATTCAGGGCTTTCAATTTTAGCATTCTATATTATAAGAATAATATACATAGAAATATGATGTATTGTTAATTTATGTATATTTGTTCTATGTATTCAAAAGAGCTACTCAAAGGAACATTGTCGGCGATCATCCTAAATCTTTTGGCCGAAAACGGTCGGATGTATGGTTATGAAATATTTCAGCGTGTAAAGGAACTATCAAAAGACAAAATTCTCCTTAAGGATGGGTCGCTCTATCCAGCCCTACAAAAGATGCATAAAGATGGTCTGCTGTCCTATGAAGAGGAGTATGTGGGAAAGCGGGTTCGTAAATACTATTTTTTAACTCCTGAGGGCAAAAAGAAAAAGGTAGAGTATCTCGCTGAGTTAAAGGACTTCATAGCCACACTAAATGATATTATGTTTTTAGAGTTGAAAACTTCATGAGACTAACTACTGATCAGGAAAAGGAGGTTAGGGTCTTTGTAGGAAATCAGGGATTCAAAATTGACACTCTCAAGGAAGATATCATAGATCATCTCTGTTGTGTCATTGAAACTCGCCTCGGCAAAAAGAAATCATTTGAACAATTACTTCTTGAAGCCAGTGAAGAGCTCGCTCCCAATGGCCTCATTGAACTTGAACAAACAACTGTTTTTTTATTAAACTCAAAACGAATAATAATTATGAAAAAGTTAATGTATCTCGTGGGTCTAATTGGCTCAATCACGCTTACTGCAGGTGTTGTATTTAAATTGCTAAACTTTCCGGGAGGTTATGAATTATTCATCGCTGGTTTCTTGACGCTGCTTCTTCTCTTTATACCGCTGTTCGCCTTTGACAGATATAAGGTGGCTATTTCTAAAGCTTTGTCCGAGCGTTTAAAACTAATATTGGGTACGTTAGCAGCAGTGATCACTGGATTATCCGGTCTATTCAAGATAATGCACCTGCAAGGAGCAGAATTCCTATTAATGCTGGGCGCTGTGGTTTTCGCTATTGGATTCTTACCCTTCTTTTTCTTTACGATGTATAAAAAGTCAATTGCCTAAAGTGGTAATATCAGTACCCCAGTGCACTTGAGTGGCGCTGAGGTACCTTTTCTTATTCACTCCGTAAAATGTGAGCTGCATTCAGCCTCGCTACTTTGGATGTCTGATGCGCCACGGTAAAAAAAGCCAACAACCCTACAATGATCAATGCTCCTAATGAAATGAACCATGGAAAATCAATACGGTAGGCGTAATTGTCTAACCAACTGCTCATAAGAAAATAGATCAATGGAATCCCTAAAATAGCCGCCACACCGATTAGCTTAAAAAAGTAAGTATAAAAGAGGTATATGATCTGACCTTGCGAAGCGCCCAGTACCTTTCTTACTCCCACCTCCTTAGAGCGCTGTATGGAAATAAATGAAGCCAGCCCATACAAACCAAGAAGAGCAATTATCACTGCCATTCCTGCAAAAACGAGAAATGTATTGCCAAAGCGCTCCTCCTGCTCATATAATTTAGCAAAGCGCTCACTAAGGAAACTATAGCCGTAGGGAACATCAGGAAAATAAGACGCCCAGGTTTCCTCTACAAAATCGATAGCTTGGGTATCACTGAACTTGATTACCAGCGCATTGGCATTCATCCAGGGCATGTATACGGTAGGTTCAATCTGGCTTTTCAAGGTGGTACGATTGTAATCCTTTACAACGCCAACGATTTTACGCTTGCCCTTATCTTCGGTTTCTCCAAACTGCAAAGTTTCTCCAACAGCTACTTCAAGACTAGGCAAATTAAATCTTCTTAGATAGGCCTCATTTACCATCACAGCGGCCGAATCAGAGCGTATTTCTCTATCGAAATCCCTTCCTGCTACAAGTTTCATTCCCACGGCATCGAGAAAATGATCATCATTATACTGAATGTAAGTAGTCCCATCCATTCTTTCTGTCAGGCCAATAATTCGGGTTCTGGTGGTTGTGGAGTTAATGTCTGTGGCATCTCCCCCCGGAAGATTTGAAGTACCACCTACAGCTAGAATTGCAGAATGATTTCTTAGCTTATCCTTGAATGCATCAAAACGACTTATGAATGCCTCATGCTCTTCATCCGTTTCAGCATTTGAGTTCGGTCTTTGAATATGGATCACTTTATCTACAGATATTCCGATATCTGCGGTCTGCATATAATTTAGCTGCTGATAAACGATGACCGTACCTGCAATCAAAATGACTGATACCGTAAACTGGAAAACGACCAGAACCTTTCTGGTTAGTATACCGCCTCTCGAGTTTTGAAATTTTCCTTTTAATACGGCAATCGGCTTAAACCCGGATAACACCAGGGCCGGATAAAATCCCGACACAAAGGTCCCCAACAAGAAAAACACAACAAGTGTATAAATTAATGGCAAGTGGCTCCAGGCGTGGACAATAATTGTTTTCCCGATCAGCTGATTGAAAAAAGGGACTAACAACTCAGTAGCCAGAAAGGCCACGCACGCACCAATGAAATTTATCAGAAATGCTTCGCATAAAAACTGTATGACCAATTGATACTTAAAGGCTCCTACTACCTTTCTAAGCCCTACTTCTCGGGCTCTTTCCAGGGCGATTGCTGTAGAGAGATTAACATAATTCACCCAGGCTACCACTAAAATGAATACTGATATGATGACCAGAAAATTGACTATTTTTTCACTTCCCAGCACTTGCGGCTCAAAGGTGAAATCTGATTTGAGATAAATATCTCGGACAGGGTGCACGTCAAGCTTACGGCTTTCGTTATCGTCAAACTTTCTGAATACGGCATTGGCTTTATCAGTGAATGATACAAGATCTGTGTCTTGGACAAGCTTCAAAAAGACGTAATAATTATTGTAGTCCCAATTACCATAGTCATCACCATCTTCCAATGTTTTATCGGAAAAAAGCATATCAAAACTATAATGTGTGTTATCCGGGATATCCTCAATTACTCCTGTTACTTTTAGTTCAGCTTTGTATGGCGCCAGAACTTGTAAAGTCTCGCCTACAGGGTTTATATCGCCAAAGTAGGCCTTGGCTCTGGATTGTGTCATGACCAGAGACCAGGGCTCATTGAACATGGTTTCTTTTGATCCATAGATCACCTCGTAGGTAAATAACTCTAAAAAATTAGAATCAGCGGAGATTATTCCATTTTCCTTAAAAAGGTTTTGCCCGGATCTGATAGTAACCTCATCGAACTTTTTCGTTACTGTATAGTTCAAAACTTCCGGTAGCTCTTTCTTAAGGACATTACCAGTCAGGTAAGAGGCCATGGCATCTTTATCTATCACTTGTCCGCCCTGATTTAACCTAAGGTAAGACACCCGGTGCAGTTGATCCGAGTCCTTGTGAATGGAGTCATAACTCTTTTCAAAGCGGATGTATTCGTTAATGAGCAGGAAGCTGGTAAGGCCAATAGCCAATCCTATTACATTAATTGTGGTAAACATCTTATGCCTGGCAAGTGCCCTTAGGCTGATTTTAAAGTAGTTCTGAAACATTGCTATAGTATTTGAGTTTGAGTCCTTAAATAATGGTCTTATCAGTGAAGGTCTGAACAGAAGCAGCACATCGATACAGTACTTTACCTGCGGGAAAGACCTATTATTCCTAAGATGACCGGCATAAAGCTCCTCAAGGTCACCTTGTATATCAGGGTAATAATCAGGATGACAATACCAACGAAAAATTGCGTCTGCTATGCTTTTGATCATATATCAAGCGCTACCTTAGGTATGTCATTCCATAAGGACGTTCTCACATCTTGCGAATGGCGAAGTGCATCTCTTCCATACGCGGTAATAGTAAAATAACGCTTGGGCTTCCCTCCTCTCAACTTATTGACCTCGCCCAATCGACTATCGATAAATCCTTTCTTTTCCATCCTCCTAAGCGCAGACTGCATCGCGCCTACACTAACTTTACGCTTCAATCGATTTTCGATTTCTTGTTTTATAGCCACGCCATACGCCTCATTGTAAAGTACACCTACGGTTAAAAGCACTATCTCCTCGAACTCTCCTAATTGATATTTTTTCATCTATTACCTAAATGCAGTATTGATATTAAACGATATTAATCAATATCCTAATTGTAGTATTGATACGCATTGAATATAAAAATGTTGCAAGAGATAAGGAGATGTCACTTGTATAATTAGTCAAGGCTAAAAAAGTTGGAACCATTGCTCATTAAAAAGGCCATCTCAAAGTGTTTGAGATGGCCTTTAGTTCTGATTAGAAATCTAACTATTGTCCATACGAATCATTCTGAACCATATTAGGGTTGACATCAGTCTCTTCTATTGGAATAGCTAATATGAAGCGATCGTTTGGATACGAAATAGAACACGCATTGGCAGGAGCAGTACAATCATCCCTGACTACATCTAACTCATTTCTGGTAACATCAAAAATACTATGTCCTTCAAAGGCTAATTCTATTCTCCGCTCATTAAGTATCTCTGTAATTAAATCTGCACCAGTGGCTGTAACATCGGGAGCAGTAGGTAAAGCTCTTTGCCTAATCAAATTTAAATCTGCTTGTGCCCCGGCATCATCTGATGATTTGGCGCGTGCCTCTGCACGAATGAGGTATACTTCTGAAAGCCGTATTACCGGAACATTGTCCGTGGCTATGTCCGCACCCTCACTAGGATATTTATCTACTCTTAAATTTCCATAAATACCTCCAATGCTAGTAGTGTCAATCCTGAATAGCGTACTTCGTACATCTCCATCCGGAATCAGATTAAGAAGATCTTCAGATGGCAGATAATCTCCATAACCACTCTCTTTATACATGCCCCCTATATGGTCAGCTCCCGGATTATCCGCCAAATTAAAGTTAATTTCAAGTATTGCCTCAGGAGAATTACCATTGAAGAATTGCATAGGATAGTCGGCAGCTGAGACAAGGCTGAATTTACCACTGGAAATCACCGCAGTTGCTAACGATTCTGCCTGACCAAAGTCTTCCATGTACAAATAAACACGGGATAACAAGGCTTGCGCGGCTTCCCTTGAAAAGTATCCGGCATTAGCAGGATCAATGGACATTAGACTAATTGCTTGATTAAAATCATCTATGATTTGGCTATAAACTTCAGCCACAGTATTTCGAGCCGGCTTCGCTTCTACATCAAATTCCAAAACAATAGGAACTCCTAAATGTGAGGCATCTGAAGTATACGTATAGTGCTGTGCAAATAGTCGAACCAAGTCAAAGTAAGCCAACGCACGAAGCGCATATGCCTCGCCTAAAATTTGATTAAAATCTTCAGTCAGGGAGGTTGGCGCCTCGAATTCAGCATTAATCATTGAATTGGCAATATTGATGCCCTCGTAAAGCTCAGCCCAGAATTCTTCAGGTATAAAATCGACAGGGGCACCACTGTACTCCGCCCATTCCTTAGCACGATTGGCGCTGGCATTTTGCTTTACATCCTCCCCCATAACATCGGGCACCAAGATCATGTACCTGCCATACCAATCAGAGTTTTGCATTTGATCGTAGCCCCCCAATATGGCAGACTGAAAATCATCAAATGTTTTTAGAAAATCGTCATTAGAAATACTTTGTTGAGGGGTAAGTTCTAAAAAATCCTCACTACAAGAAGATATAACGACTAACGTAAAAATGATTAAAGATTTATATATAAGTTTCATAGTTATCTAATTTATAATCCAATGTTAACGCCAAAACTTACCGTCTTATTGATAGGAGTTACCGTATTGTAAACTCCATTTATGGTTTGTTCCGGATCAAAATGCAACTGATCATCCGCTACCCACGTCCAAATGTTATTAAGATTAGTATAAACCTTGAGTGATCTTAACTTTAGCTTACTCACGATGCTCGACGGAAGATCATATCCTATATTAATTGTTTTCAGACGAATGAAATCTCCCTCAAATAGGTACCTGGATGAATTTCGGGTGTTCGAAGCTTGATTACCACCCCATCTGTGCTGAGGAAACAGCGCTTCATCACCAGGATTTTGCCAACGGTTTTCAAAAGCATACGTGGACGTACTACGTGGTGTGAACCTGCCATCCCCATGGATTACCCAGCCCGGATTGTCATATAGGTAATTTCCAAACTGATAGTTAAACTGTAATCCAATGCTAAGCCCTTTATACCCGGCGTTTAAATTGAATCTTCCATAAAAATCAGGTGTCGCAGACTTCCCGTCATAGAAACGCTCTGCTTCGTTTATATTATTTGTTACTTCTGATTTTGTGGAATCTGTAAACCACAATGGGTCACCATTAGCAGGGTCCACTCCTGCCCAACCGTAAAGGTAGTACTCCTGAAAGTCCCTACCTTCCTCTCTTCTTTTGGTTCCGTCAACAATGGGTTCGGGTAAGAATGTCAGTTCATTATTTAAGAAAGTAATATTAAAACCGGCACTCAAGTAAAAGTCTGGCGTTTCGATAATCTTACCATCAAGCGTTAGTTCTATGCCATTATTTTCCATGTCTCCAACGTTCTGACTAACATTACGGAAACCTGTAGTATTTGAAAGCGGTCTATCTAAGATAAGATCACTTGAGGTCCTATTAAAGTACTCAAGACCAATACTTATTCTATTGTTGAACATATTCAAATCCATACCTATGTTAAAGTATTCCTGAGTTTCCCATGTAAGATTCTCATTAGCCACTTGTGAAGGTGCGGCACCAGGCTGTCCATCATATTCCCTAGTAAAACCCCATAATCCAGCCCAATCAAAATTTCCAATACCCGAATTTCCTACAGTTCCATAACTGGTCCTTAATTTGAGGAAGTCAATTGCTGAAATATTTTGCATGAACCCGGCATTACTAAGTGTATAGCCCAAGCCAACGGACCAAAATGTAGCTCTGCGATTTGCAGGCCCGAATTTTGACGATCCATCATTTCTTAAGGACAATTGCAGGTAGTACGTACCTTCATAGTCGTAGTTCAGTCTGGAAAAAACGGAGTTATATGACGACTCAGTCTCGCTTCCAATGGCAGCCGTTGGGTTCGCAGCGCTGCTTAAGGTTTTGAGATCGGGATGGGAAAAACCTTCACCGGAGGCCTCTAGAACTTGTGTTGTTGTTTTTTGAGCTTCATAGCCTAAAAGGGCATCAAAATTATGCACACTATTAAACGTTTTTCCGTAATTCAGTGTATGACTCCCCATCCAATCCACGATATCTGTGGTCGCATCATTGACTGATCCGCCAATATTTCTACCATCACCATATCTTCCATTAGCAAAAATATGCTCATCAACATTTAGAATATCAATAGCCCATGTAGACTTAAAAGAGATATCATCCGTAATACGATAAGACAGCGATAAATTATCTATTATCCTACTTTGCTGAAGCTCTCTTTCATCCTCGTTTAAGTGCCCAACCGGATTGTTAGCCCCCATAAAAAAAGTGTGTTCACCATAGTACCGACCTTGATCATCCAATACAGGGACAGCCGGAGCCATAAGATACGCCAAATAAAAGGGCGCCTGCCACCTGGTGCCATCAGTAATACCTCGCTGTTCAAAATAAGAAATGTTAAGATTATTTGTGATTTTTAGTTTGTCAGTAATATCAGCCGATAAGTTAATTCTCGAGGAGTAGCGTTCAAATTTGTTTTCGATTACCACTCCCTCCTGATCAAAATAACTTCCTGATATATAATATGATAATTTATCAGTTCCACCCTGAAAACTTAAGTCATATTGACTTGTTGTTCCTGTTTGAGATATTTCGTCTAACCAGTCAGTATTAGCATCTTCCGGAAACTGAGTGGCATATAGATCAATGGCCTCTTGCTCAGTCAATGTTCCGGCATTGACATAACCTTCAACATATAGCTGACGGTATTGATCCCGGTTTAGCGGCTCAAGAAGATTATCAAATGCAAAATCCGAAAAACCATATTGTAATTTTAAATCAACTTTAGCCTTTCCTTTTTTTCCACTTTTTGTATTTATCAAGACCACTCCATTCGCACCTCGTGATCCGAAAATTGCCAGAGCGGCGGCATCTTTTAGTACTACTAAACTCTCAATATCGTTAGGATTAAGTGATGCCAACACGTTAGAGCTTCTTCCGCCGTTACCGAAATCTGTTTGGGAAATACTCCCCTGAGACACTGGCATGCCGTCAATTACATATAGTGGTTCATTGGAGGCTGTAATGGAACCAATACCGCGCACCCTTACCGAAACTGCCGCACCAGGAGCGCCATCATTAGAAACCACTTGAAGCCCGGAAGTACCTTGCAACGCATCCTGGAAAGTTGAAGTTGGAATCTGTTCAAGCTTAGTTGCATCAATCACATTTAAGGAACCTGTCAATTCCTCCTTACGCTGTGTTCCATAACCAACTACAATTACCTCAGATAACTGCTTGGCATCCGTGGCCATATCAACATTAACCACAGACTGGGAACCGACTTCAACTTCTTTTGTCGCAAGCCCTATAAATGAAAAAATCAGGGTACCGGAACCATCTGGAATCGTTACTGAATAGTTTCCATCAATATCGGTTACCGACCCACTTGATGTTCCCTTCACTAGAACACTAACACCAGGTAAAGCAGTACCGTCCTCTGAGGAAGTTACTTTACCTGCTACCGTTCTCACTTGTGCTCGCACCTGCATAAATGCAAAAACAAGCACCATAAAGCTTAGTAAAAACTTTTTCATATAGTTTACTTTAGGTTAAACAAAAATTTATGACACAATTTAAGCGATGTTTGTTTTTATCAAAATAAAATTTTGCTAAAACATTAAAAACTGTAAATAAAGAACATAAATAAGTTAATATTCGACATATTATTTTGAGTAAGATATTTTGAGCAAAATAATATTCTATCATAATAGAAGTTTTAAGAATATGTAAATCTCTTTAAGTGATGAAAAAAAATCATTGACCAACCATATTACGGTATTTATAATTGCGTGATTTATCCCTATGAGAGGCTAGATTTAAAAAAAGTTAAATCACCTACAAAATGAACAAGGTTTAAAACCTTCTTATTTCTCATTATACGTTCAGTTTTGTGTTGCTTTATTTTTTCCTGACGTATCATGGCTCAGAATAAGGTGATTTAATTATGGACTACTATAATTTCCAAAACCGCAACTTCTCTTCAGGACCTCATTTGTTAGGCGCTATAATGATATTTGCCGGTCTTTTTGTACTTACTACCCCCTACTTCCTGGTTATTACCACTCAGGTTAGCAGGGTTTATTGGCTTAGTGGCGGTTACATTATCCATAGGCCTGATGATTACTTCCTCTTACAAAGGCGCTTTAATCAACTTCAAAAACAGGAAGTTTAAAGAATACACGGCTTTCCTTGGCTGCAAGTTTGGCAAATGGAATTCGCTACCACAGCTAGCTGGGTTAAAATTGACCGTAAAAGAAAGTATGTCAACTAATGTAGCTAATGGCATCAGCCCTACATGGTCCGGTAAAGCGAAATTTTATAATCTGGTACTGTTAGATAATGATCGTAAACCAGAGTTTACATTTACTTTTACAAGCAAGAAAAAAGCTGAAAAACATGGGCAGATACTGGTTTCGGGACTGGATCTGGCCATAATAAAGGACTAATGACCAAGGTAGAGATTACCATAAAAAAGCTGGAACCCAATGATGTAGACTTGTTCATAACCGTTGTTCAACTTTTTGAAAAGGTATTTGAAATGAAAAATTTCAAATTGCCGGACCGGCGCCATTTGAAACAAGTACTGGAAAATCCAGATTTCTTTGCATTTATTGCTCAGTTTGAGAATGAAGTTGTGGGTGGCCTTACGGCCTACACATTGGATCAGTATTATTCTCAGAAACCGCTCGCCTATATTTACGATCTCGCCGTAGATGAAAAATATCAACGCAAAGGCATTGGCAGCCAACTCATTGCAGCTATTAACAAATTCTGTAGGCAAAAGGGTTTCGAAGAGGTGTTTGTTGAAGCCGACAAGATAGATGATTACGCCATTGATTTTTATCGTTCCACTCAACCTTCCGCAGAGGAAGAGGTGGTTCACTTTTATTACACTTTATGATACAACCAAGAACAGTAGTACTTCAGAAAAAGAAGCTTGTAGGTATTTCCCTGCCTATGTCGCTTACCAATAATAGAACCGGCCAACTCTGGAGTTCATTCGTGCCGCGGCTCGATGAAATCAAAAACACCGTCAATAGCAATAAGTTCTCCCTCCAAATCTATGCAGAAGATCATTTTTCAAACTTTAGTCCTGCAAATGAATTCATAAAATGGGCGGCATTGGAAGTAACAGATTTTGATTCCATACCGGAAGACATGCAATCTCTAGAGCTTTCCGGTGGCCTGTACGCAGTTTTCGATTACAAAGGTTCGAGCCAGGACACCTCCGTTTTCCAGTATATATTTTCGGAGTGGTTACCAAAATCCGATTACATTCTTGATGACCGGCCGCATTTTGAGATACTTGGAGAAAAATACAAAAACAATGACTCCGATTCCGAAGAGGAGATCTGGATCCCTGTTAAGAAAAAATAATTTGTACTTAGGGTAGGGTATCATACATTGTATCTGTATTTCATTAAAAAGATTATGCCTCAGAAAACAATGAACATTATCTCATTAATTGCCGTAATAGTTTTATCCTGTTCTTCCGATGACGATGCAATAAGCGTAAAAGAACCTGAAGGTGAATTGCTCATACTACCCTTGGGTGATTCGCGGGTAGAGGGTGCACGCCCGTTTTTTGAAAGCTATCGCTACGAATTATGGAAGAACCTCTTGGAAAACAATTTCGATGCTGATTTTACAGGACCAGAGACTGATCCTGCTTCATATCCTGTTTTTATGGAGCAGACCTTTGATAATGATCATGCCGGAATTGGTGGAGATACCACATCCGACGTCCTCGCCAGGCTTGACGAAGCTCTTACCAGCAGTTCTGTTGCGCCTGATGTCGTCCTTTTAGGAATAGGTGGAAATGACCTGCTTGGTGGTGTTCCCGTAACAACTATAATTGCTAACATCAATGATATTATCGACAAAATTCAAACAGAAAACGAGCGTACAATTATATTGTTAGAGCAGATCGCTCCGGGACGCTCGGATATCAATACACCGGAATTGTTAAACTCATTTAGTCAGTTCAATGCTGAAATTCTGGAAACGGCAACCAATCAAAATAATAATTCATCTACTGTAATAGCCGTGGATATGTCATCAAATTGGGGTGATCAATTCATGGCCGATGAAGTTCACTATAACGAGCAAGGTGCAAAAGAAGTGGCTGATCGCTATTTCACGGCATTAGATGCGCTACTCGATCCATGATTCATTCCTGTGCAATAGAATGTACAGGGTTAATCAGCGCTGCTTTTATCGATTGAGAACTGATCGTGAGCCAGGCGATCAGTATAGCCAGCGCACCACTAACCGCAAATATCCACCAGTGTAATTCCGTTTTGTAGGGAAATGCATCGAGCCAAACGGTCAAGCCCCAGTAGGCAAACGGAATGGATATAAAAATGGCAACAAGAACAAGCTTGGAAAATTCAGTAGACATAAGCACGATTACTTGCTTAACACTGGCTCCAAGCGCCTTTCTTATGCCTATCTCCTTAATTCGTAACTCAGCAGTAAAGGAAGCTAATCCGTAGAGGCCGAGGCATGCCACCAATATGGCCACAATGGTAAAAAAGGTAAATACCGTCATGAATTTTTGATCAGCTTGATATTGCTTATCATAGTCCTGATCCAGAAACTCATATTCAAAAATTCCATTAGGCATTACCTCTCTATATTGAGCTTCAATAAGATCAATGGCCTCTGCATACTGCTCAGCCTGAAGTTTTACAGATAAGTAGCCTGGTCTGCGCTGGCCATTCATCACCATAATAAACGGATCAATGGCTCTGTTCACAGACATGAAATGAAAATCCTCAACCACTCCAATGACATAACCCCTTCTATTTTGCCATCGAAGTTGTTTGCCAAGCGCTTCCTCAGGATCGGTCCATCCAAGACGAAGCATTCCGGATTGATTTAATATGAATGCTTCATTTTCATCCGTACCGTAACTTTCGTCAAAACCTCGGCCTGCCACTAACTTTAATTCATAATTATCAATAAAGTCATAATCTACCGCCAGATAGCGCATGTCGCTCCATTCAGCCTCGTCATCCCAACCCAGGCGGACAACATTATTGTTCAATTCTCTTCCTGGCACACGTGAAGATATACTCGCCCCTTTTACCTGGGTAAAATCGGTTAGCCGGTCCCTAAGCTGCGTGAAGTCGCGGAGTGCATTGTTTACGAATTTGGTAGGTATTGCTATAATTCTTTCTTTCTCAAATCCCAGGTCCTTATTTCTCATAAAGTCCAATTGGTTGAAGACCACTACTGTGCCTGTAATGAGGACAACTGAAATGATAAATTGAAAAACGACTAGGAATTTTCTCAATAGATTGCTCTTACGGCCTCCCTTAAAATTACCCTTCAAAGTAGTGACCGGTTGAAACCCAGAAAGAAACAAAGCAGGATAACTGCCTGAAAATAAACCCACAAAAATTGATACCCCAACCAAGAATAAAAATAGGAAAGGGTTGTCAAATGGTGACAGGGTAAGGGCTTTGCCTGTAAATTCATTAATAGCTTCAATTCCAAGCGCAGTGGCCACCATGGAAATCAGTAAAGCAATCAGTGTTATGATCATAGATTCGCCAAGAAACTGAGCCACCAATTGGTTGCGATAAGCGCCCACAACCTTTCTCAACCCCACCTCTTTTGCTCTCATCGCCGAACGGGCCGTAGCCAGATTCATGAAGTTGATGCAAGCTATGACCAAAATAAAAATACCTACCACCATAAATATGTAGACGTAGGACGCTTTACTATTCTCCGAAATTTCATAGCGCAGATCTGAATAAAGATGAACGTCTTCAATATTCTGAAAAAAATATTCCTGGCGATAGCCGGAGCCGTCTTCCTGATCAGCAATGTAGTTTCTGGAAATAAACTTCACTTTATCAGTAAGCGCTGCCACGTCCGTATTTTGCTCCAGCTCCAGGTAAGTGTACGTATTAAAATTCCACCAGCCCGTCATATACTCATTCATGGCATATCTGGTTTGCAGAGATCCGAGAAAATCAAATTGCAAGTGTGAATTGGGCGGCAGATCCTCCAGAATTCCGGTGATCTCAAACTGAATAGAATCCTCCGGCATGAAAAGGCTTTGACCAATTATGTCAGTAGAGTTAAAATATTTCATTGCGGCATTCTTTGAGATAACCATGGTAAATGGTTTCGTCAAGGCAGTCAGAGGATTTCCTTGGGCAAGTGGAAAAGTAAATAGCTGAAAAATGTTAGAATCAGCTAAATATACCTCCTCAAAGAACCGATCTCCATTGCTTGGTTTCTCAATGATTTTGTTACCATCAACCTGAATCCTCACCTGCTGCAACACCTCCGGATAATCATCCACCATTCTTTCTCCCACTACAGGTCCCATGGTTGCATTTATTTCACTACCGGCGTTATTTGGGAGATAATAAATGCATCCGAGCCGATGTATGTTCTTTGATTTTTCATGGAACTTATCAAAAGACAGCTCATCAAAAACAAATAAAAAGATGATAATGGAACAGGTAAACCCGATGGCAAGCCCAAAGATATTTAGGGCAGAATATACCTTGTTTTTAGTGATCGACCTTAGCGCAACTTTTACGTAGTTTGTAAACATTAGAGATAGAGGTTTAATACATTACTTACCAAATTGCTAATGGTTACAACAAAATGGAACGATGATACGAAAAGCACATTTAAGTGATGACTTAAACATAGTGAATATCTACAATTACTACATACTCAACTCTATGTCAACCTTTGAAGAACAACCGGTAAGTCAGAGAGAAATGAGATTTAGAATTGAACAAGTTCAGGCATCGCTTCCATGGCTCGTTTATGAAACCAACGGCGAAATACTGGGTTATGCTTATGCTACACAGTGGAAGCCAAGAAGCGCCTACAGGAACACTGTAGAAAGTACGGTTTATGTAAGATCTGACTCATATGGAAAAGGAGTGGGAAAGCAGCTTTGCCAGGAACTAATAGAGGAGTTAAAGGCCCGAAAACTTCATGCGGCATTAGCCGGAATTACGCTCCCGAATGAGGCAAGTGTGGCGCTCCATGAAAAACTTGGGTACACTAAAGTGGGGCAACTCAAAGAGGTAGGATATAAGTTTGAAAAATGGGTAGACGTGGGGTATTGGGAGCTTGTACTAAAAAGTTAATAGCTAATCTGTACCACCGCATTCAAAGTAGAATCCTTTTCCTTCCATTCTCCAAAACTTGCCTTTCGTTCGAAGGTTTTTAGCGCTTTAGTCCTTTCATTTTTGCCACTTTGAACCATTAGACTGGTCCATGGCGGTAATTCATGGAAACCAGGCCAATTCATCATGTTCCCATGATACTTGTAGTATCCAGAAGTGGAATCTCCCTTTCTAGCAATAAATTCCACCTTGGAATTACCCTTTTCATACTCGCTTTTTTTCCACGCCTCCCACTTGGCGAGTCCAGCTAAAAATTGTTCTCTGCTCTGCCTTTCGTCAAGCCATTCAAAACCTACGAAGACTTTCCTCTCATTTATAAAGATATCATGACTCAACAGATCGAAACGCATCCAACCGAATCTTCGGTTTTCACGAAGTATTACATCTTTGTTCAGAAGTTCTGCCCCAGGCGCTCCGGTTAATGAATCATATGAATAGAAACGAAGTCTGAACCTGGATGTATCTTTGGAATTATATAGCAAGCGTAATTGAACCTTATTAACCCAAAAAGGTGCGCTCGGCGCCTCAATTAACAGAGCGACCGCTCCCCCACCCTGAACAGTATCGAAGGGGACGATCCCATCTTTGCCTTTCATCCAACCGAGCCGTGCTTTCTTAAAGCTGGTTTTCCCCACTACAAAAATCTCATCAAGGACTATACTATTAGGCGTAAGGTAGATAGTTCGGCTATTTAAATCGGCAACCCTGTATTTGGAAATTGCATAACCTAATGAAGAAAATAAAAGGGTATCGTCAGCATATTGAGCTGGGACTGATATTGAAAACGTGCCATCGGGATCAGAAAGCGTTCCGAGATTTTTATCAAGTATGCCGATATTAGCATAAGGTACAGGTTCTCTGGTTTCCCCATCAAGTACCCTCCCATTCAGTTCGTATGTCTCTATTCTATTACTGCACGTTTCCATAACAGCGAAGTCTTTCGTCAGCTCGCTTAAAGAAACCATACATATTCCCTTGCGGAATATTTCAGGCAGTGATATTGTTATTGGTCGGTCAAATTTCGTTTGATAATACGTTGTAATAGATTTTGCTTTCAGGTCGTAAATATTGGAATAAACTGTCAGTGAATCCTGATGAGTTTGTTTTAAAACTTCGAGCATATTTTCTTGAGAGACCTGGGTTCTCATTCCAAGTATCTTTTCACCTGTATTGTATCGCTGGCAAGTAGGTTCATCGCTTAACTCTGGATGCCAGGGATTAAAATTTGTCTGCATTAAATACTCAGAAGTTCGCTCCTTAATGGCTAATTGACCTTCTCTCACCCCTAACAAAGCCGCGTTACCCAAAGCATCCGCAATAACGATATGGACCTTTTGTAGCTCAGTGAGCTTATACCTTTGTAGAAAAATGAGAGCCTCTTTGACAGTTGCACATTTATCCAACATCTCTTGCCAGATATATCCGGGATGTTTCACAGTATGAGATGGAAACGTGACTTCCTGAAATGGCGTATAGGCGCCATCAAAGAATAGCCCCTTTTCATTCATTCCTCCCTGGGCCCAGCCCTCGCTTTCGAAAGTGAAGATCACTGAACCGTAGGCGTCTCTATCCGGAGGAATAATCTTGATGGCAGCATCGTTAGCGAACCAATCTTCATGATTGCCTACTAAAACCCGATCGCCATCCGACCAACTGAGTATGAAGCAAGCGCTCAGTCGCATATTGATAAACGAAAGCAGGACCAGTAAAAGCAATGTCAATCGCATATTTTAATGATGCGGAATTGCATACAAAGGTTGTTTCATTTATGTATTTTCATTTAAATCTTCCTTTAACTTCAGAAGTTATGAAAAGAAAATTTTTCCTTATTTTATTCACAATAATGAGCTGCAATGTTTCACAGAACGACGAAAGAACAGAACTGGAAGGAGCCATTGAAAGGTTCAATACGGCCTTTGCTCAATCACAGACTCAGGTTCTTGAAGGTATGCTCACCACTAACTACCGACATACCAATTCCAGCAAAAAGGCCATTGATAAACAAAATTGGTTGTCTTATATCTCTAAGAGAAATAAGCAAATAACAGCAGGAGATTTGCAAGTTCTTGAATACACTATGGATGAATTGGAAATTCAGATGTATCATAATTCAGCACATGTAACCAAAACCTTAAGGAATGACACCATTATTGAAAACCAGTATCGCGTGACTCATCTTTGGGTGATTGAAAATGGAGAATGGAAACGCGCCGGTTTTCATGATGGAAAAATTAACTAGTGGGCCATACAAAGAAATCTTTAAATTCATGGCTATGAAAATTCTCACAATCATGTTTGCCGTATCTACGGTGTTCATAATTAGTTGCTCTAGTCCTACAGAGTCCGTTATCAGCTTACGTGAACAACTCCAGGGACTTTCATCTCAGACCGGTACTAAGGAATACCTTATCAGTCCCTACGTTACGGCTGGCGATAGAGTGTATTCAGTAGGTCATCAAGATGGTAGCTTCCCTGATCTCGGGTGGCATGTCACAGGTGAAATGGGAGGTATTTGGGATCACCCCATTAAGCTCATGGACGGATTCCAGTTGGCCATTGGTTCAGAAAAGCCTACTTGCCTGAGCAATGCCCGAAAATTTACCAACTATCCAGTAGCAAACCAGCATGAATATGAGCCTATTGAGGGTGTAAAGGTTACCAGAATGCAATTTGTTCCTGACGGAATAGAAGGAATGATTGTGGAGTACAATTTCGAAAATACAAATACAACCCCCTTAGATCTGAAGCTTCAATTCACAGGACGTTTTGATTTGAGACCGGTTTGGCTGGAAGAAAGACAAAATATTGTGGATGGTAAAGATGCCTTTGAATACATAGAAGACAATGTAATTGTTAAAGATGAAAATAATAATTGGTTTGGTGTATTGTCCTCTTCTCTACCTATTGAAAAGGTTGACGACCAATCTTCATGTCAAATGGAAAATGTGGGCCTGGGGGTGAATACGGTTTTATACCAGAATCTCAGACTGGAAATCGGGCAACATAGGGTTGTCCAATATTTTATTTCAGGGTCTTACGAAAACAAAGAGTCGGGGGTAAATACCAACTCAAACCTTAAAAGTAATGCCAGGAATTTACTAAAGAAAAAAATCGAACGTCTTAACCGATTCAACGCGTTTAACAAACTGACCACACCAATAGATGCTGTTAATAACATGTATAAGTGGATTCGATACAATAACGATTGGCTCATGAGAGAGGTCCCTGGCCAAGGCCGTGGGATTTCGGCAGGCATCCCTGATTATCCTTGGTGGTTCGGTACAGACTCCGGGTATGCCTTGGAAGGCCTTCTGGCTCAAGGCCAATGGGAGGATGCCCTCGCCACCATTGAATTGATAATGAAATTATCGGAAGATGTAAATGGGGAGTCCGGTCAGGTAATGCATGAAGCCTCCACCAATGGCGTAGTCTTCAATCCCGGTAACTTGAATACTACACCGCGCTTCATCCAAACTTTGTGGATGGCTTATTCCTGGACTGGCAAAGATGAATTGCTGGCAAAATATTATGACTGGGCAAAAAAAGGGATCGCATGGATTGAAAGTCAGGATAAAGATAGGAATGGCTATGCCGATGGACCCGGCATGATGGAAATCCATGGACTCCACACAGAAATGATTGATGTGGTAGCCTACCAGGAGCAGGCCTATCGTGCGGCAGCAAATTTCGCAAACGCCAGTGGTGAACAAGAACAGGCCAATTCCTTTGTTAAAAAAGCCCGGGTATTAAAAGAGAAAATTAACTCTGAGTGGTGGGCGCCAGATTTTTCCAGTTATGCAGACTTCCGGGCAACTAAAGAACAGGCTGTTGAACTCATTGAAGCAGCCATCATAAGGGCAGATACTTTAAAAAAGCCCTGGGCGGTAGATGAACTGAAAAATACTTTGGACAAAGTAAAAAAAACTAGTTCTGACGGTACTCAGGCTTATGTAGTTCACCATAACTGGGTTGTTAATACCCCTCTGGAAACAGGGAGCGCCGATACTGAAAAAGCAGAACTTGCTCTTGAAGTGGCCAAAGAATATCAAAATCGTTTTGGAATGTTTGTTACAGGTATTGATCGTGATGAGGAACAGGAAGCAGCTACCAAGTGGAAGGCATTCAGCTATGTAGGTGCGGTAATGACCTTACCAACGGGAGTTCAGGCCATAGGAGCTGCAAGATACGGGAATATCGACCTTTCTTATGACTACCTCTTGCGGCTCCTAAACTCATTTGGTTATGCCTTACCCGGTTCACTGTATGAAGTTAGCCCAGATTTTGGTATGATTACTCAGGCATGGAATAGTTATGCCGTAGCGGTTCCAATCGTTCAATATTATTTTGGAGTTACACCACTGGCACATCAAAAAAAGGTTGCCCTTGCTCCTCAGCTACCGGAAGAATGGCCATCCGGAAAACTTGAAAACATAAGAATTGGAAACAACTTACTGACACTCAATTGCACTTCAAATCAAGAGCAAAAAACTGTTTGGGGAATTACGCAAACTCAAAGTGATTGGACCGTAGAATTAATGCTACCTGTTCAAACAGTATTATTGAACGGCCAAACCGTTGAATCTGAAAATGGAGTTTTTATCCTCAGTGGTTTGGAAAATAAAATTAGTTATTAATTCAAGATCGGATAGCAATAACCGGATCCAACCTGGCCGCCAAAGCGGCAGGTATTATTCCCGAAACTGTTCCTATGACAGTGGATACACCAAGACCAATGGCAATATTTTTAACGGTGAGGGAAACTACCAAGGAGCCCAAGGGTATAAAGGTGATAAAGTAAACGAGAATCAAGCCCGCTAAACCGCCAATAACACTCAAGAAAATAGCTTCAAAAAGGAACTGGAAAAGAATAAAGTAGTTCTTTGCTCCTAGCGACTTCTGAATACCTATAATACTGGTTCGCTCTTTGACAGATACGAACATAATATTGGCGATACCAAAACCACCAATCAAAATAGAAAATCCCCCAATGATTGTACCTGCAATACTCAAGACATCAAAAACCTTCCCTATCTCATTTGCTATGGCTTCCGGCCTATTAATGGCAAAATTATCTTCTTCTTTAGGCTTAAGTCCACGTTTTGTACGTATAAAACCTGTAATCTCACCTTCAAGTTCTAAAAGACCCAAATCTTCCTCCGATCCTTTGGCAATAAGTGTAGCGCCTATTTCTCTTGATCTTCCTGTTCCCGTAGTATAAAACTTCCGATAGCTACCGAAAGGAATAATAACTACCTGGTCCTTGCTACTAACACCAAGGAAACTTTCCCCTTCACGCTTTAGCGCACCTATAACAAGAAATTTATTATTCTTAATTCTTATTTCTTCTCCAAGAGGACTCTCTCCATTCGGGAATAAGGCCTTTTTAACCTCATCGCCTATAATCACTACATTACTATTAGAACCCATTTCATTTTGTGAGAAATATCTGCCTTCAATTATATTAAGTTCGGTAACGTCCTGGTATCCATAACTGACGCCTAGAAATGAAGTCTCATTGAAGCTGTTATTCCCCCTGGATACTATACCTCCCGCTTGAGATGTAATGGCAAGGCCGGCTTGGCTGGTAAGTCTTTTTTCCAGCATATTGAACTCCGCCAAACTCGGATTAGGTCTATTGCGATAAGAGAGCCATTCTTCCCTGGACTTAATTATGAATGGCATTTTAGATACGTAGAGAATATCTGAACCCAAGAAGTTAAAGCTCTCCTTTACATTCTTTTCCAAAGAATCAACAAGCGTAAAAACGGTGATGATAGCAAATATACCAATAGTCACACCTAGTAGGGAAAGCACGGTACGAAGCACGTTAGTTCGTAACGCATTCCATGCAAAACTGAAGCTCTCAAAAATTAATTTTAGTACAAACACTTAATATATCTACCTTTATGTGAAGTTAACTTTTATTATGCCCTATCGTTCTGACAAATAAGAACAAGACACTCATTTTGTCAGTTAATTAACTATCTTTGCACGCTTAATTTTTATAACGCACCTCATCGTTATTTAATACTTCAATATTAAATATGAAATTATCAGAATTCAAGTTTGATTTACCGACCGGATTGGTAGCATTATATCCGGCTGAAAATCGTGATGAATCCAGGTTAATGGTCGTACACCGTGACACTGGTGAAATAGAACATAAAATCTTTAAAGATATAGTCGATTACTTTGATGAAGGTGATATGATGGTGTCAAACGATACCATGGTATTCCCTGCACGATTATACGGCAATAAGGAAAAAACAGGCGCTAAAATTGAAGTATTCCTACTCAGAGAGCTTAATGAAGAGCTTCACTTATGGGATGTCCTGGTAGATCCTGCGAGAAAAATAAGAGTTGGAAATAAGCTTTACTTTGGCGATGGTGATTTAGTAGCAGAAGTCATTGATAACACTACCTCAAGAGGACGCACTATTCGCTTTCTATTTGATGGTACTGATGAAGAGTTCTATAAAACCATAGATACGCTGGGCGAAACACCACTCCCCAAATACATAAACAGGGAAGCAGAACCAAGTGATAAAGAAAGGTTTCAGACCATCTATGCAAAAAATAAGGGGGCGGTAGCAGCTCCTACTGCGGGACTACACTTTACCCCTCAGCTGCTAAAAAGACTGGAAATCAAAGGCGTAGATCGCGCTTTTATAACTTTACACATTGGACTGGGCACATTCCGCCCTGTTGATGTTGAAGACCTGACAAAGCACAAAATGGACTCGGAAAACTTCTTTGTTCGTGAGCCAACAGTGTCTATGGTCAATAAAGCCATTGATAATAAAAATAGGGTATGCGCCGTAGGAACGACAACTATGCGAGCCTTGGAATCTGCTGTCTCGGCTAGTAATAGGCTAAAACCCAAGGAAGGATGGACTGATAAATTTATTTTCCCACAATACGATTTCAAAATTTGTAACGCTATGATCACAAACTTCCATAGCCCTGAGTCTACGTTACTCATGATGGCCGCAGCATTTGGGGGATATGAGGTAATCATGGAGGCTTACAAAGTCGCTATGAAAGAAAAGTATCGTTTCCTTACTTATGGGGATGCGATGCTAATCATCTAAGGAATAAATACTTTAATTCAAAGCTGCTGTTTATAGCAGCTTTTTGTTTTTTACACGGATGAGTCAACAGGAATTCGCCATAATTGTTGCGGGCGGTAAAGGAACCAGGATGAAGAGCAACACGCCTAAGCAGTTCATGCTTTTGAATGGCCTTCCGGTATTGATGCATACCTTAAATAGCTTTTTCGATTACTCGAATAACATCAACACCATACTAGTTCTACCTGAAGATGATCTTGAAACGTGGGAAGAACTGTGTTCTCAGTATAACTATACGAATGCTGTTACAATGGTTACAGGTGGAGAGAGTCGATTTCAGTCGGTCAGAAATGGATTAAATAAAATTGAAGAGTATAGTGGTCTTGTTGCAATACACGACGGTGTCAGGCCACTCGTGGGGAAAGATATCATTGGTGCATCTTATAGGTTAGCAGCAGTTCACGGTAGCGCTGTGGCGGCCGTAAGATTAAAGGAATCACTTCGAAAAACGGATCAGGACAACACCAAAGCAGTGGACCGATCAAATTTCAGGATGATCCAGACCCCACAAACCTTTGACCTCGAACTGATAAAAAAAGCCTATGAAATTAAGGAAGAATCCAGTTTGACGGATGATGCCAGTGTGGCGGAAAAATCAGGGCATGTGATATCTCTTTTTGAAGGCAGCTATTCAAATATTAAAATAACTACCCCGGAAGACATCATTATTGCAGAAGCTCTTATAAAAGATAAATAAAAAGCCGATACAGAAATGCATCGGCCGCTAACAATATATTTTACTTAGGAACTAATACTCGTCTTCATTAAAAAAGAAATCCTCCTTAGTAGGGTAATCTGGCCAAATCTCCTCAATGTTTTCATATGGTTGGCCATCGTCCTCTAGTTCCTGAAGATTTTCTACAACTTCTAAAGGCGCCCCCGTCCTGATTGAATAATCAATCAATTCATCCTTTGTTGCCGGCCAAGGTGCATCTTCTAAATAAGATGCTAATTCTAATGTCCAATACATAGTTTAGTCCCTCCTATGTTTACCTATTCAATTTTGGTGCAAATATAAAATTTAAAACGTGAATTCAAACTTTGACCTTCGTTATTTACTGCCATAATTGAATTCAACCTTTTTACGATTGCAAACGACGAGATATCAGTAAAAGTTTAGTCCAAGTCAAATAATATTTATTTTTTAAAAGTCGAATGCAAGTAGAAAAGATAAATTTGTCAACCCAAGCAATTCTTATTATTGTAATACTATGAGCGACCAAAAGGTAATCTTCTCTATGGCAGGGGTAAGCAAAATTTATCCCCAAAGTAAACAGGTTCTTAAGGATATATATCTGTCCTTCTTTTACGGAGCAAAAATTGGCGTACTTGGCCTTAACGGATCAGGCAAATCATCGTTGTTAAGAATTATTGCCGGCTTGGATAAAGAAATAAGAGGTGAAGTAGTTTTTGACGGCAGTTATTCAATTGGCCTATTAGAGCAGGAACCACTATTAGATAACTCAAAAACCGTTAAGCAAGTAGTGGAAGAGGGCGCGGCAGAAACCGTGGCCCTGCTTAAGGAGTTCGAGGAGATCAATCTCAAATTTGCTGAGCCTGAAATACTTGAGGATCCTGATGCCATGGAAAAACTTATTGAACAACAGGGCGAAGTACAGGAAAAATTGGATCGGTTAAATGCCTGGGAACTTGATAATAAACTTGAGCGTGCCATGGATGCTCTTCGTACGCCTCCCGGTGATGTTAAGGTAGAACATCTATCTGGTGGAGAGAAACGAAGGGTTGCTTTGTGCAGACTGCTTCTGCAAGAGCCAGACATTCTACTATTAGACGAACCTACCAACCACCTGGATGCAGAGTCGGTACATTGGCTCGAACAACATCTACAACAATATTCAGGTACTGTGATAGCGGTAACTCACGACAGGTATTTTTTAGATAATGTAGCGGGCTGGATCCTGGAACTCGACCGCGGAGAAGGCATCCCCTGGAAAGGGAATTATTCTTCATGGTTGGATCAAAAGCAAAAGAGGCTTGCTAAAGAAGAAAAAACAGAATCAAAGCGGCAAAAAACGCTCTCGCGTGAACTGGAATGGGCCCGTATGAGCCCAAAAGGACGACATGCTAAGGCTAAGGCCAGATTAAGTGCTTATGACAAGCTACTTAGCCAGGAAACCAAAGAGCGTGAAGAAAAACTTGAACTCTTTATTCCTCCGGGGGAGCGATTAGGAGGTAAGGTGATAGAAGCGCATGGCGTTTCTAAAAGATTCGGAGATAAGTTGCTTTATGAGAATTTAGAGTTCTCTCTTCCTAAAGCGGGAATCGTTGGGATCATCGGCCCGAACGGAGCGGGTAAAACCACACTTTTTAAAATGATAACCGGGCAGTTGGAACCCGACACTGGCACATTCGAAGTGGGTTCAACCGTGGATATTGCTTATGTGGATCAAGAGCATGATGACCTGAAACCTGAAGATAGTGTTTGGGAGGCAATAACCGGAGGTAATGAACTCATAGAACTAGGAGGTAAGCAAGTAAATAGCCGGGCTTATGTAAGCAAGTTTAACTTCGGAGGATCGGACCAGAATAAAAAAGTTAAAGAACTCTCCGGTGGTATGCGAAATCGTGTTCATTTGGCTATTGCTTTGAAGCAAGGAGCTAACTTATTGCTGCTTGACGAACCAACCAACGACCTTGATGTAAACACGCTAAGAGCGTTGGAAGAAGGCCTGGAAAATTTTGGAGGTTGTGCGGTGATTATTTCTCACGACAGGTGGTTTCTTGATCGGGTTTGTACCCATATACTCGCTTTCAAAGGTGATTCACAAGTAAACTGGTTTGATGGCAACTTCAGCGAATACGAGGAATTTAGAAAACAAAAGTTGGGAGATGTTGCTCCTAAAAGGATAAGGTATAAAAAACTCGGTTAACGTATTTCCCTGGAGTATCTGTAGGTTTGATTGATCGTGTCAAACTCCACAAATTCACCTATTTTATTCAACGCATTCAGATAGTTATACACCTGGCGCTTTGACATGCCAAGTGTCTCGGCTATACGATCAGCATTACCACTTTGACGGCTTCGTATAAGTTGGTCTATTTCAATGTATCGCTTTATGATTTGATGCAGCGCCACTAGACTTTATTCAACAGACCATTGATACATCTTTTTACTACCTTCAACAGGTCTGGATTCAAACCAAATTCTGGCGAGTAACCTTTGGGTCTTACTGCGTATAGCAATAGTGTTTTTTTCTTTAGAAAAAAACAGGCCCTTCTTCAGCTTTCTTTCGAAAAGAAGTTCTTCCAAATACTCGAATGCCATCCAACACAGCTGATGTTTGCAAATTGAATTATATAGAAAATCAATTCTTTCATCAAACTCAGACGACTCCAGCCGTTCTAAAACAGGATAATTAGCCTCCTTCATGTCATTATGTATAGGTAAAATTTTGAATCCTATAAGCTAATGCGTTAATTTCGATGCACTGGTAGTTCAGTGGATAATCACATTATTAAATATAAAACAAATTAAGTCAAGTATTTTGACATAGTCAAGATAATTGACTTTTAAGTGTGTGCTTTTATGGATTTTGGTAAACGACTGAAGGAATCGCGAGTAAAAAGGGGATTAAGCCAAGAAGAACTTGCATATCAGGTGAACCAGAAGACTAATGGTTCCATCAAGCGTAATACCATTTCAAACTACGAGAATGATGTGTCACACCCAGATTATGATACTCTACGTGCGCTTGGAGAAATTTTAGAAATAAGCATTGACAATCTGTTAAACCTGAGGCCGGAGGACTACAAATCGATAGCCGCAGAGAGCATGGCGGTATACGGTACGAATAAAACACTTGCTAACGCAGAAAAAAGAGTAGCTAAAATTAGTGACGCTGCTGAATCAGTAGCTGATAAAGAAGGTTTATCAGAGTTATTGAATGAGTCTGTTAAACTTAATAAAGAACTCATTGATCATGCGAAAAATCTCTACATAAAAAATAAGCAAGCCATCGAGTTTATAAACAAAGGTTTGGATATTGAATGAACGGTATCCACCTTTATATTGATGAAAACGCTCTATCTCGTACGTCATGCTAAATCAAGCTGGGATTTCCCTGAGCTTACAGACCATGACCGCCCTTTAAACAAGCGCGGCCGGCGCGATGCACCTGAAATGGGCAGAAGGTTAAAAGAAAAGCATATTCTACCGGATTTAATGATATCCAGTACGGCTTCAAGAGCGATGGCTACCTGTCAGGTAATTGCTAAATCCGTCGGTTGTTCGGACGCTAGAATAATTGGTGATAGGAATGTTTTCCACGCCGGAAGTGAAACACTGCTACAACTAGTTAGGAACACCACTGATATAGTGGGTAGCTTAATGCTTTTTGGTCATAACCCGGGATTCACAGATTTTGCAAATCGTTTGGCGCAGACAAACATCTGGAATATACCTACTTGTGGTATTTTTGCTTGTACTTTTCCTGTAGATAGCTGGTCAGAAATTGAATTTGGAAAAGGCATGCTGGCCTTTTATGACTATCCAAAAAAAAGCAGAGAAGGGCATTCGTAAATTCCCTTCCCCTTATTGATTATTTACTCTGAATAACCTCAGCCTCCATAGTCTCAAGATTCTTCACATAAGTCTCTAACCATTGGTCCTGCTCCCAAAGTAAGTGCATGATACTCTCTTTAGCTCTGTAACCATGGCTTTCCTTGGGAAGCATTACTAATCTTGCCGTAGCGCCGAGGCCTTTTAGGGCGTTGAAATAACGTTCGCTCTGCATGGGATACGTACCTGAATTGTTGTCAGCCTCACCGTGAATCAGTAGCAGCGGGGTCTTCATCTTATCAGCGTGCATAAAAGGCGACATAGTATAATACGTCTCAGGGGAATCCCAATAAGATCTTTCTTCACTTTGAAAGCCAAATGGAGTCAACGTCCTATTATAGGCTCCACTTCTCGCTATTCCTGCGGCAAAGAGATCAGAATGAGATAAAAGATTCGCTACCATGAAAGCTCCATATGAATGGCCCCCGACGCCTACTCTATTTCTGTCGATATAACCCATGTCATCGACAGCATCGATCGCAGCCTTCGCATTGGCTACAAGCTGTTTTCTAAATGTGTCGTTTGGTTCTTCGTCTCCTTCTCCCACTATTGGAAAGGCCGCGTCATCGAGAATGACGTAACCCCGGGTGGCCCAATAAATAGGAGAGCCATAGTAAGGGTAGATAAATTCATTAGGGTTTGTTGTACTCTGACCAGCACTTTGCTTGTCCTTATATTCCCTTGGATACGCCCACAATATCATAGGCTTCTTTTCCTTTTTCTCTTTATCGTAGCCAACCGGCAGGTATAAGGTTCCATTCAAATCCAAACCATCATCACGTTTGTAGCTGATTACCTCTTTCTCGATACCCTGCAAACTTTTGAACGGATTTTCGAAAAAGGTCATCGGCGTTAGCTTATTCTTCTTATATATATTGCGTTTGTAGTAGTTAGGAAACTCCATCTGCGATTCTATTCGTACTAAAATTTCCCCCTTTTTCATATCTAAAGCGGTATATAGGTTTTCTAACTTATCAGTATAAGTCGATTCATATACCCTGCTTTTCTTTAAAGACTTTAGATTTAGTTTATCCACAAACGGAAACTGACCTTTTTCAGAAAAGCCGTCACCCATCATAAAAAGATTACCGTCAACTATGTCAAGTACCTGTTTGTCGTATTCATTCTTTGCCATAACAAAATCGCCAGGATCGCTATATCTGTCCTGATAGTTTCTATCAGTTAAGATTTGGGGTGGCTTTGAAGCATTGGAAGGATCGAATAAATACACTTTAGTGTTTCTTGTATTCCACCAATAATCATAGGCCACGGCAGTATTCTCGTTTCCCCATTCTACACCGGAAAATCTACCTACTGTTTTCATCATTGGCATCCCCTCTCCATCAAATGGTGCAGCCAACTGGAATACCTCATCTCTAAAATCAACTTCATTTTGAGGGTCTCCGCCATCTAATGCCTCTGCCCAAACTAATGTAGCCGGCTGGTCGGCGCGCCATTGCATAGATCTTCGCCCTTCTCGTGTGGCCATAAAACCTTTAGGCATTACTTCCATTAAAGGAATCTGCATCACAGTTTTTACAAGGTTTCCACTTTTGTCGTAGACAGAGGCTTCTGTAGGGAAACGTCTGTAAGTAACAATGTAGGAAAACGGCCGTTTTACCTGACTCACCATTACGTATTCTCCATTGGGACTAAAGGAAATACCTGTATACATTGCTGTTGGAAGCCAATCTTCAACTTCACCGGCAACACTCACTTTTTTTATTTGCGATAAGGCTAATTGTTCAAAATTTTGCTCATCATTCGGGTTTTTCAATAGATCCTGATAGGTTCTATTTTGGGCTTTGGCGCCAGCGCTAACAGAGACAGTAGGCCCCTGAGGAACTGTGGATGCAGTATTAATCAAAGGCTTTCGATCTGGTGGCAGCATTTTTACGAGCAATGCCTTGCTATCAGCAAACCAGGCAACAGGCGTCCTCATGTTAGCATTCACTTTAGGCCCTGTTACTTTTTTAGCGGTTGCGCCGGCAATGTCTAACACCCATACTTCAACACCGGTTGATGTGCTGTGGGTGAAACTCATCATTTCCTCATTAGGCGACCAGCGGAAATTAGCCAACCGCGGACTAGCCGGTAAGCCGCTTATTGCTTTGGTTTCTCTGGCATTGGCATCCTTTATTTTTATATCGTTGTAGTAGGTGGTTCTGCTGCCAATATTCGTTTTAGGATTAATTCTAAGACCTCCAAGCCTCAACTCTTCTTCTGAAAGCTCCGCAATGGTTTTGTAAGCATTACGATAAAGCAAAACAATATTTTCAGCTTTGCTATCGATACGGACCCTCGGAGCCAAGGGTGCATCGACCAATTGCCTGATCTCCTCCGGAGGTTCCTGATAAGTGAGTGCACCTTGCGCGGATAACTGAAGATTACTAAGTAAAGTAAATAAAATCAGAAGTATTCTTTTCATCGTTAGTGGTATTTTATTTTGACGATGAAATTAGTAAAGAACCTGATATTTTATTTTACCGCTTACGTATTTGATCTCTATTAAGCTTTCCCGTAGATATCAGAGTAAGACTTAATTAAACAGCCTCTCCTTTAATATCCCCTTTTCCTCAAAACGATACCCTACAAAAAGCTTAACATTACCTACTGCGGCATTTACATCCAACTCATCTATTTCATAGCTAATTTTTTGGTTTACAAAACTTATCCCGCCAAAGAAGGTGTCGCTGTTATAGCCCAGGGCAGCGCGAATATTCAAAATGGGTTGAATATTTAAATCATTGGTCTCGTTACTTTCAGTGGCATAACGCGACCACAGATGGGCCGGCCCTGCAGACAAACTCAAGTTCAGATAGAACTGTTTATGAATGAAATTGCGCGTGTATCCGGGTAAAATACCAAGAGCCGTAAAACGTCCGTTACTTACATGCAAATCTGTTGGTAGCTCCGTCTGGGTTTGAGCCGGTATAAGTGTAGAATCACCAGAAAAACGAAAAGTGGAAACAGAAAATCCTAATAGAAAAGAGCCCGAATTTCGCAGTTGAATATCGGCTTGGTTATAAGCGGAGCGGTATGAAAACTTATCATTATTGAAAATGTAAAAAGCGTTGAACTGAAGATTATTCAAAGTCAAATCATCACGTTGAGGAAAGGGATTCCCACGTTGCCATCCGTCATCGTGGTCGGCTGGTTTATCAAGGTAAAAGCCGGAATAGCGCTGAAAATTGATATCCGCCCCCCAGCGCTTCATATATAAATTGGCCTGGAAGTCAAAGGCATCGGTTTCTCCGTATATTACAAGGTACTGACTATTATTTGGTAATTGAAAAGATAATTCGAGGCCAATGTCAAATAAATAAAGGCCTAAGCCCAGGTAGGTGTTTGTAGTAGGCTCATAAAGTACATCCTCGACTCTGCCCTCGCCGTCCTCAATATCGAGACTGATACTCCGTGCTGTCAATAGAGGCTTAATATAGAACTTGTCATGCACATAACGAATGTAAGTGGAATCAGCTCTTGACTGACCAACTACCACAGCTGTGCTATTCGGGATAAAACCGATAATCAATAAAATACACTGTAAACGTCCAACACTATACTTGAACAAATTTAGATTTGTTTTGAGCTTTTGAAACGGTCCTCATATCAGGAAGTAGTAAACAAAAAGTAGTTCCTTCTGGAGACGATGATTTTAGCGTTAAGGCACATCCCATCTTTTCCGCTGCCTGAAACGCTATATACAAACCTAACCCTGAACCTGAAGATTGTTCATTTGCTCTGTAGAAGCGGTCAAAGATCCTGGAGTGGTACTCCGTCTCTATTCCCTGGCCGTTATCTTCAATATAAATAGCCTGGTTTCTCGGACCATCCGTTAAAATAATCTTTACATACGGTTGCTTTTTATCAAAATCTGCATACTTTACTGCATTGCTTATCAAATTTTCTAAAATAACCGTCAGCCTAGATCTGTCGGTAAATAGGGTGTCATGCCCTCCAATCTCATTAATAAAGGCTATCCTTTGCGAATCGTATTCCAGACCATCGAGTATTTGACTGTACACTTCAGTCAAAGAAATACTTTCAAACTCGACGTCAAAATTCATATTTTTTGTATAATCGAGGATTTCGGAAAGCCTACGATCCAGATGACCCACACTTTTATTCATCATATTAAAATGGTTTTCGAGTTGATTGTTCGATGAATCTATGCGCGCCACATTGATCAGTCCGAGCAATGAGGCGAGTGGAGATCTTAAATCATGTGCGGAACGATATAGAAACTGATCTAACTCTTCATTCACCTTGGTTAGCTGTATATTTTGCTTTTCCAGCTGCTTCTTGACAAATTCGGTTTCGCGTAACGAGCTCCTCAAATTATCCATAACTCTACCCACGGGGAGGGCTAATATAGCGTTAGCGCCGATAATATTTATATATACAATCAAAACGCGTTGATTAGTCATGCCATTGAACTCAGGCTGAAAACCTACCGCTAAAAAACTGGTGAGGTAGAAGATTAAGAAAGTGAGTACATTAACTACCAGAAATATTTTCCCTGCCTTATTACCATAAAAAAGTGCAGCAACCAGTGGCACCATGAAAATAAAAAGTGCCCCGGCTCCATGGAAGCCTCTTTCGATTAACAAATTAATACCTACAAAATAGATTATTAAGCTTGTGATCAGCGCTCTAACGCTAAGCCCTAACCGCTTGAAGCTGGCAATGAAAGTTATCAAAAGCAAACCGGCCAGGTCTGCGTAAAATACCGCTCCGAATCCATCGATCAGAATGGTAGATAAACTCAATGAGAATACAACCCAACTGATAATGGTTATGAACCAAATCATTTTGTTCATAAAAAGCTCTCGCCAATGCTCAAAACCCAACCCTTGATTCATCTCTCTTGAATAAAAAGTAAGCTAAAGGATATACTCGCTCAAATCTCTGTTTGTAACCAAGCTTTGAAGTTTGTCTTGGACCATGGCCCTGGTAACCGTGATCTTGGCATTTGGGCCTATCTTATCCGGCACGTCAAACAAAAATTCGTTGAGTAGCTGACTCATTACGGTATGTAACCTTCTTGCACCAATATTTTCTACTTCCGTATTGATATGAAACGCCGTTTCGGCTATCTCGTCCAAGGCCTCCTCCCGAAAAGTAAGCTCAACATCTTCAGCTCCCAAAAGTGACTCATACTGTTTTGTAAGTGCGTTTTTAGGTTCTTTAAGGATATGAAAAAAGTCTTCTTTTGTTAAGTTTTGAAGCTCAACACGAATAGGAAACCTACCTTGTAATTCCGGGATCAGATCAGAAGGTTTGGCTACATGAAATGCCCCTGCGGCCACAAAGAGAATATGATCTGTTTTTATATGGCCATATTTTGTATTGACGGTGCTACCTTCTACTATAGGTAGCAAATCGCGCTGAACGCCCTCGCGGCTCACGTCCGGCCCACCCTTTTTTGAAGAACCGGCAGCAATCTTATCTATTTCATCAATAAATATTACTCCGGTGTTCTCAGCTTTTTTTATGGCTAATTCTTTCACTTCATCCATATCTATCAGGCGAGAAGTCTCCTCTTCTAATAATATCTTCCGTGCTTCGGCTATAGTGACTTTGCGCTTCTTAACTTTTTTAGGCATCATATTGCCAATCATTTCTTGAAGGTTGATCATAGATGACTCATCCATCATACCTCCACCAACCATGCCTATTCCACCACCCGTTGGCTGTTTTACGCTAATCTCTATTTTTCGATCTTCTAACTCACCATTTCTGATCTTTTCTCTGAAGCGCTCGCGAGTTTTTTCATTTAGCTCCTGATCATTTTGCGGTTGTGTATCATTTGCCGCTAAAGTTGCCGTACTTTCGGCAGGCATGTTTTTCATGGGTGGAATAAGTGCATCCAAAATCAAGTCTTCTACGATCTGTTCCGCTCTCACTTTTACCTCTTCCTTCTTCTCAGATTTCACAAGATTAACTGATTGCTCTACAAGATCACGCACCATACTTTCTACATCGCGCCCTACATAACCTACCTCGGTAAACTTGGATGCCTCCACTTTGGTAAACGGGGCGTTGGCAATCCGTGCCAGCCTTCTGGCTATTTCTGTCTTACCAACTCCTGTAGCGCCTATCATTAAAATATTATTAGGTACTATCTCACCACGCATTTCTGACTTTACATTCATACGTCTCCAACGGTTTCGCAAGGCAATAGCCACATTACGCTTGGCATTGTTTTGCCCTATAATATATTTATCCAGCTCAGCTACGATCTCCCTAGGAGTTAGATATTGTTCTTTATTAAGCATCCTATATAGTTCTTTTTCTAAAAAATGAATTTGTATCTGCAGTGAGTGTAAAACTGTTTGATCCCCCCGCAGCGTGGTAACCGCCTCTACTGTATGCGAATTCGAAGGCCTTTATTCTAAACATAAGACCAAACGAAAAACCTGCGCCAGCAGCGGTATCTTCTAGTTTTAACTCTTGCCGTACAAGATGGTTATACCCCGCTCGTAAGTTTATGTTTTTTGAAAGTAATAATTCCGCTCCCACTGTAATATGTCGAAATACCCTATCAAAAGTACCCGGTTCTTCTTCATCCGGAGCGACATTATCTGCATCAAAATAAGCTATGCTACCCTGAGATAGATTATAGCCTGTAAATGTGAACCGGAATGGCATATACTTAGGCTTAAATGTTGTACCTACCTGGATATCAAAAGGTAAGCTACTATCTCCTGCATCAGAATAATCGGATACTACCGCCCCAATATTTTTAAAAACCAGCCCCGCAGTAAATGACTTATTCGGATGCACAAACAACCCTCCTAGATCGGCTACAATAGCTGTGCTATTAAACCCTGCAATAGAAGAACTTAAAAACTTAATACTTGCACCTATAATAAAATTGCCAGCTTGCCGGCTTGCCCCCAGGCTTATCGCTGTTTCCGAAGCGGATACGGCACCTAAATACGCTCCGGTGGCATCAAAACTCTCGAAATTACCATAATCAATATAGTTGACCCCAACAAACCATGAATAATTTCCGGGTAACTTGAATTGATATGCGCTTGATAGTACGCCGGTGTCTGCAAAGTAATTTAAATAGTTGAATGAAACCCTACCTGTAAGACTGTCAGAGGCTAGCGCAGGATTAGACAATGCCAGGTTAACGTCTTCATAAGGAGAGGACACATTCAACCCTCCCAAGCCAACCGTCCTGGCTGTATTAGGAATATTTAAAAACTCAAAAGACCGCTGACCACCCACTTGAGCAGTAACATAAATAGAAATTGTTAGAAGCGCTATAGTTAGGAAAGTATGACGCATTAGATAGGCTATGATGTTACTTTAACCTCATCGTCTACTTTTAATTGCATCGGATTTTTAACTTTTTGATTTATCAGAGCAATTTCTAGAACTTCATCAACCGTTTCTACATAGTGGATAGCAAGACCTTTGATATATTTATTATCAATTTCCTCAATATCTCGCCTATTCCTGGCGCTGAGTATTATTTCCTTAATTCCAGCTCTTCTTGCCGCTAATATTTTCTCCTTAATTCCCCCTACAGGCAGTACTTTACCCCTCAACGTGATCTCACCTGTCATGGCCAATTTACCCTTCACTTTACGTTGAGTGTAAATGGAGGCCAGGGACACGAGCATGGTAATACCCGCTGAAGGGCCATCTTTGGGCACTGCCCCCGCAGGCACATGTACATGTAGATCGTATTTATCAAAAACACGGTTATCAATATTGAGCTTATCACTATTTGCCTTAAGATAAGAAATAGCGGCCATAGCGGACTCTTTCATTATATCCCCCAATTGACCAGAAAGGGTTAACTTACCTTTACCTTTATTCAGACTAGACTCTATAAATAGAATTTCTCCACCTACTTGCGTCCAGGCCAGGCCCGTAACCACACCCGCAATATCATTGCCTTGATAAAGTTCCTTATCAAAGATCTCGGCCCCAAGAACCTTTACAACTTCAGCATCGGTTATGGCGCTATCAAATTCCTCTTCCATTGCTACAGATTTTGCGGCATTTCTAACTATAGAACCAATTTTTCTTTCCAGGTTTCGAACCCCCGATTCACGCGTGTATCCATCAATAACTTTAGTAATTGCCCTCTTTTGAAACGTAATATCCGTCGCCTTTAAGCCATGCTCCTTCTTCTGTTTTGGGATCAGGTGTTTCCGTGCAATTTCAGTCTTCTCTTCAAGCGTATATCCGTTAATCTCAATGATTTCCATCCTATCTCGTAAGGCGGGGTGAATTGTGTCCAATGCATTAGCAGTTGCAACAAAAAGTACCTTTGAAAGGTCATATTCCAATTCCAAATAATTATCCATGAATGTACTGTTCTGCTCAGGGTCAAGCACCTCGAGTAGCGCAGATGAAGGATCTCCCCGGAAGTCACTACTCACCTTATCAATCTCATCAAGGATAAAAACAGGATTCGACGTCTTCGCTTTTTTTATGTTTTGAACCACCTTACCTGGCATAGCGCCAATATAGGTCTTTCTATGGCCACGGATTTCGGCTTCATCGTGCACCCCACCAAGTGACATTCTAATGTACTGTCTGTTTAGCGCCTTAGCAATGGACTTACCTAATGACGTTTTACCAACACCCGGAGGGCCGTATAAGCATAATATCGGGCCTTTCAAATCACCTTTGAGCTTTAAGACTGCCAGATATTCAATTATTCTATCCTTGACCTTTTCCATACCAAAATGATCCTTGTCCAGGATCTTCTTAGCTCGCTTAAGATCAAAATTGTCTTCCGAGTAAGTCTCCCAAGGCAGATCAAGCAACAGTTCTACATAATTCATGGCAACAGGATACTCTGCAGCAGCAGGATTCATGCGCATGATCTTATCCAGCTCTTTGTTAAAATGAACCTTCACCTGATCCGGCCACACCATTTCTTCTCCACGGGTACGAAGCGCTTCTATCTCTTGATCCGGGCCGTCAAAGCCCAGTTCATCTTGCATTACCTTAATCTGTTGACGTAAGTAATAGTCGCGTTGTTGTTGATCAATATCCGTGTGCACCTTCTTATGGATATCGTGCTTTAGTTCAAGGATTTGTATTTCCTTAAGCATTAACTCTAAAAGCAACGTAGCGCGATCCATACCATTTTCCGTCTCTAAAAGCTGTTGCTTTTGTTTTACTTCGGCATTTAAATTAGAGCTTAGAAAGTGCGTAAGAAAGCTCACATCATTAATATTATCCAATGCCATTTGAGCCTCCTGGGGGATTTCCGGGTTGAGTTGAAGTATTTTTCCAGCCGCTTCTTTTAGTGATTGCGTTAATGCTTTAAGCTCTTTCTTGGATTTCTTAGGAAATGGACTTTCAAGTAATCTGACCTTGGCAGTCATATAAGGATTCTCGCCTAAAACCTCATCAATATTAAATCGGCTCTTCCCCTGAATAATGATTGTGGTGTTTCCATCGGGCAATACAATCATCTTTATGATTTTAGCGATAGTACCTACAGCGTATATATCTTCAACTGATGGATCTTCCGTAGCAACATTTCTTTGAGCTACCACTCCTATAACCTTGGCTCCTTTATAAGCCTTCTTAACTAATTTTATCGACTTTGTTCTCCCGACAGTTATGGGTATCACCACACCGGGAAACAATACAGTGTTCCGTATTGGCAGAATTCCTAAGTCTTTTGGAACATCCTGCTGTTTTATGTCCGAACTCTCCTCCGGATTAATTAATTGTACTAATTCTTCTGTATCTTCCTTCACCAGGTCGGTCAAAAAATATTTACCAAACATAAATCTTCACGCGTTAGTATGTCAAATTGACATTATTAAGAACACCAATAGGGTATTTCGATTGGATTAGCATAGGCGTCAATCCCTATGCCAAAAACTCTTTTTTTAGCTACCTTGATAAAAATACAATTTTGTAACATCTTTATTGATTTACTTGTGGATTAGCGCTTTGAACAATTTAACCAAATACATTACACTTTTCTGCTTAGTAACCATTCTTTGCCAGTATAACGGATTCGCCCAAAAGAAACGAAAAAGCAGAAAATCTGCCGGGCGAATTACACTGCAAGATACAGTTAGTACTTACAGTCAATCAGATCTATTTACGTTTCCTAACGTGAACAAAATTCCTTATTACCTAAATTCTAAAAATCTCAAAGCCATAAAAAGTCTCGATAAGCAAGAAAAGTGGGAAGAATTATACCCTCTTTTAAGAGAATATGTCAAGAATTTTGGTACTATCAACTTTTATAGAGATACGTATTGGATATGGAAGCTCGCTAAGCTCACTGAGACTTTTGGCCAATTGAACGAGGCCAAGCTCCTCTATAAACTCGTGCTCAAACACCATCGGGAAGATATTGATATTAGGAGTATAGAACTATATTATGACAAGCTGACTGAAAACGAGCAAAACTACTTTGTACCTCTTGACTACTATTATGAGCTTGTTGACTACCGTAAAGAAGTAGATACGCTAAGGCCTCCAAGAAGTGTTTTAACAAACATGGGCTCCGCTATAAACTCGGACTTAGCCGACTATGCCCCGACACTTAGCGACCGTGATGATATTTTACTCTTTACTTCAAAAAGAAATAGCCACAGTCGCGGTATCGACCCTGTTAAAGATGAAGATCTATTTTTTGCAAGCCTTGACGACGGATATTGGTCACTTGCTAAAGAATTCGATGGGATAAACAGCATTTACAATGAGGGCTCTGCCTGTCTAAGCAGAGACGGGAAGACGATGTATTTCGCGAGATGTGGGTCCCCGGAGTCTTTTGGCGACTGCGATATTTTTAGCGCCGAAATCAAAGCTGACAGCGCCTGGGGAAATGTCAAAAATTTAGGAAGCAATATTAACAGTACAGGATGGGACTCTCATCCAAGCCTTTCCCATACTGAAGATACATTATATTTTGCCTCAGATAGAATAGGTGGATACGGACTGTCCGATATCTATTATTCGACAAGAAATGGCGGAAAATGGAGTAAGGCCAGGAATCTAGGTCCAATTATCAATACGAGAATGTCTGAAGTAAGTCCATTCTATCATCATGTTTTTGATGTACTCTATTTTAGTTCAAGTGGCCAAAACCTAAATTTCGGTGAATTCGACATCTATAAGTCTTATCACGATGATAAAAACTGGGGTGAACCCAAAAATATTGGACCATTGGTAAACGGACCGGGAAGTGAATATTATTTTACGATAGACTCGAAGTCTGAAGACCTATTTTATGCGAGATCAGCTGAGGAAGATTTAGCGAATATGGATCTGTACTCATTTCCTTTACCAATGGAAGCCCAACCCGGGGCAACCACCAGTCTGACCGGGTCTTTGATAAATGAAGTTTCAGGAGAACCTTTCAAAGGTATTGTATCTATTATTGATTTGGACAATGGCATAGAAGTAGCTCCAAAGTTTTTACGTCCAGATGGTACTTTTCAGTTTGATCTGATCAATAACAATAACTATCTCATTATCATACAGGGAGAGGATTTCTTCAGGATAGAAGAGTTATTCTATTTAGATGGCGATATGACGCTGGATAAATTCACCGATCCGATCTCAAGTAAGATGAAGTTCGCTTCGCTGGAATTTGAAGAAGGTAAGGCGGATCTTACTACCCCAATGTATGGCGACCTTGATAGGCTGGCCGATTTTCTTTTAGACAACCCTGACTTCCAGCTGCGCATAGCCGGACACACTGATTCCGATGGTCGCGAAGATTTCAACCTAAGGCTGTCTCAGGAAAGAGCGGATATAATCAAAGAATATCTGGTCTATTTTGGCAACGTTGAAGACGGCAGAATTGACGCTAAAGGATATGGGAGTAGCAAACCCATAGTTGACGAAAAGAGTGAAGAGGACAAGAGTTTAAACCGAAGGGTAGAGTTCGAAATTTATAAAGAGTAATTTTTTTGAACCTGATCGAGTTGCTCACGTCTATCCCCCGAGAGCAACGTTAATATGAATCACGATAGTGTTTTTGATGCACTTCTTATTGAGAGGATCGGTAATGGAAACAAAAAAGCGGCTAACCTCCTGGTAAAACGCTGGCATAAGCGACTTATAAGTTTCTCGTATAAGCTAATTAATAATCTGGAGGTAGCTCAAGACATTGTTCAGGACAGTTGGGTGATGATTTTTAAAAACTTTAGAAAGTTAAAGGACACTCAAAAGTTCAAAACCTGGGCGTTTAGAATTGTACATAATCGATCCATAGATTGGGCTAGAAAAAACAAATCCACTGTAGACATTAATAATGCAGACATCGATCAGGGTGATTCTTTAGAAACTGAAGATAAGTCAGCAGAAATAATTAAAATATTGAAGCGGCTTAAAGACAAGGACCGCATAATTCTAACACTGTTTTATTTAGAGGAAAACAATATTTATGAGATCGCAGAGATACTTGGGGTACCGGCAGGAACGGTTAAATCAAGGAATATTTTACGCAAGAGAACATTTAAAGAAAAAATACAAGGAGGTATATCATGAATAAATCAAATGAAGAAATTGACAAAGTAATTCACGAAGCGCTAAACAAGGAAGAAGCTGAATTTTATGATCAACTCGGGGAGCAGTCCATCATTGAAATGGCATTTGACGTGTACACTGGCAAAGACCGTTGGCTTAAGGTCATAATTGCCTTACTAACTTTCCTGTTTTTTGCCGGCTTTGTTTATTCAGCCATTCAGTTTTTTGAGACCGAAATGGCGACTGAAATGATCAAATGGCTCGGTATCGGCTCTTTGTTTTTCGGCATGAGTATGGCGCTCAAACTTTGGCAATGGATGCAGATGGATAAGAACGCCATTCTAAGGGAAATGCGCAGAATAGAACTGCAACTTTCCATTATTGCCAAGTCCGCAGCGAAACGAAAAAATTGAAGCATAAACTACAATGGTGTCTAAGAACCATTGTAGTTTATAGTTTTATTGAAAGAATACTTTGAAAATATCGTTACCGAATATGAACACCATCAGCAGAAGCAAAAAGGCCATCCCTACTTTCTGAGCGGTTTCTAAGAAACCATCGGAGGGTTTTCTACCCGAGATGATTTCATAAGATAGGAAAACTACATGGCCGCCATCTAGCGCTGGAATAGGAAGTAAGTTCATAAAGGCAAGTACCATGGATAACAGGCCTGTCATTCTCCAGAATCGTTGCCAATCCCAATTGCCACCATAAGCTTTGGCTATGCCAATTGGTCCTGAAAGTGACTTAGTAAACGACAGTTCACCACTAAACATTTTACCGAAGGCTTTAATCTGCAAAAATACTATGCCAAAGGCCCGTGTAGTACCCTTTGATATTGCAGTACCCAAGTCATAATTCACCTGGCTTTGTTCAAAATCAATAAGGGGTATGTAACCTATAATAGTGTCATTACTAAAGCTTTCATTAAATACCATAAGTTCTTCGCCTCTTTGGACCTTTAAAAGAATGGAATCCTTATAGTAACCCTTTAATTTTTCTTTTACCTGGTCCTGATATTTTACCGGAGTCCCGGAAATTTCTACTACCCAATCTCCTTCTTGTAAACCTATTCGGTCAGCTAAACTATTTTCTGCAATAGTGCCGATTTTAGATTCGAACCTAGGGAAGATAAAGTTTGCCATTGCTTCTTCATCATTCAAATTCTCAATGAAATTACCTGGAATAGGAATATCAATGACCTCTCCATCACGATCAATTGTGTAGTAAGCATCATCAGCTAAAAAAACTCTACCTTCAAATATATCTTGAAAGTCATCGAAGTCGGCGCCGTTTATTTTGATGATTTTATCACCTGTTTTCAAGCCTATGTTTTCCGCCAGTTCATAAGCAGTTATACCTCCTTTCTCATTGACCACATCTTTGGAAATATAAGTATCGCCGAACACGTAAGTAAGACAAATAAAGATGATAACGCCAGTGATCACGTTTACGATGATGCCTCCCAGCATTACTATTAATCGCTGCCAGGCCGGCTTAGATCTAAATTCATATTCTTTGGGTTCCTCTTTCATCGCCTCAGTGTCCATTGACTCATCGATCATTCCTGATATTTTCACGAAACCTCCTAAAGGTATGGCGCTAAGCGCGTATTCAGTTTCTCCCCACTTGAAGCTAAAGATTTTAGGTGGAAAGCCTATTGAAAACTGTTCCACGCGCATCCCAAAAAATTTAGCCGCCAATAAATGGCCTGCCTCATGTAGTCCTACCAATATTGACAAACTCAGAATTATCTGAGCTGCCATCACAAATCCTTCCATTATTTAATAAACTCTAGTGCTTTAATTCTTGTCTCTTTATCCGTCTCAACGTAATCCTCGTAGGCGGGTATTTTTATAAAATCAATTTTAGCTAAGCATTGTTCCACCAAATCCGACATTTCCAAAAAGCCTATTCTGTCCTTCAGAAATTCTGCCACTGCCACCTCATTCGCAGCATTCAATACACAGGGCATATTTCCGGCTTTAGCCAATGCATCATATGCTAATGCAAGGTTACGAAAAGTTTTGCTATCGGGTTGCTCAAAAGTGAGCGCCGGATATTTTGTAAAGTCAAACCGCGAAAAATCAGTTTTAAAACGCTGGGGGTAAGTCATAGCAAACTGGATGGGAAGCTTCATATCAGGCGGACCCATCTGTGCTTTTATCGAACCGTCTTCAAACTGTACCATAGAATGGATGATGGACTGGGGATGTACCACCACTTCAATTTGATTATTGGTTAAACCAAACAGCCACTTAGCCTCTATTACCTCAAGACCCTTATTCATTAAAGAGGCTGAATCTATGGTGATTTTTGCCCCCATGTCCCAATTAGGATGTTTCAAGGCCTGAGCTTTAGTTACGTTAGCTAAATCCTCTTTTGACCTACCTCTAAAGGGTCCACCTGAAGCGGTAAGGATAATCTTCTCGATTGGATTGTGAAATTCACCAACCAGACATTGGAAGATGGCCGAATGCTCACTGTCCACAGGCAGAATATTTACCCCCTTTTTCTCCGCCAACCCGGTTACCAATTCGCCTGCCACCACGAGTGTTTCTTTATTCGCCAAAGCAATGGCTTTACCGGTTTCAATGGCTTTTATGGTCGGCCGCAGGCCGCAATACCCGACTAAAGCGGTCAGCACAAGATCGATTGTGTCCATCTCCATCACAGACGTGATAGCGCTTTCACCGGCATATACTTTGATGCCATGGGCATCCAACTCGCTGAATACCTGATCGTAAAGTTTCTCGTTGCCAATGACGGCTACATTAGGTTTGAATTCAATAGCCTGTTGAATAAGTAAGTCTGCATTGTTGCCGGCCGTAAGCGCCTCAACAGAAAAATAATCCGGATTGGCCCGAATTACATCTAACGCCTGAGTGCCGATAGAACCCGTAGAACCAAGAATGGCAATGTTTTTTTTACTCATATATTTAGTTGCTTTTTGTCAGATTTGTATAAAAATCAAAAACCTCAACTAAACCCTCAATTGTATTTAATCCAACATTACTTTCATTAATATAGCCCTGAACATCATAGTATTCTGAGTCGAAAAATTCTGAAAGTATATTTTTATTTATTAATCTATATCTTCTCACTTCTTTATCGGCCTTACTTTTCTTGAATTTACTTTCATTGTATTTTTAGGTAGACTCGCCATCCGCGCGACTTGAACCCTCATCAAATCCGAAAGTCGAGCTAAGATTTTTACTTTTTTTGCCCTCCATGTATGGTCGAATGGTTCCTCTTGTATTAGCCATATAAATTCGTTCCCATACTTTTTCAATTTTGTAATCGGTGGGTAGAACGGCGCTTAAAGGGTTATTTGTATTGGCATGGAACAACCAATTCCGATCTTTGAATTCGAAGATAAGTCTAGAAAGTATTGCCAACTCGTTATTTTCATATAGTAGCTCAAAAAAAACTGCTCTTTTACGACCATTCTTCTGGTCCATATAAGGTATAGAATAATATAAATCAGGCTCTTTATCAGATTTTTCAAGAAGAAAAAGTAGCACTTCTTCAGCGTTATAGATTTCAATCTTATCTATTCTACGTAGCCTTAATACCTGAGACACAAAGTTGTGGTTCAACTCACCGTCTATTGTTTCCCCATCTAACAACTTGACCCTTCCTGAAAAACATTGCTGGTTTTCTATATTATAATTTTTAAACTGACTCAGCGCAGACTGTATGCCAGCATAACTTATTAGCATGACAGACAGAAATATTATCTTAATCATTTTCAAATTCACTATACGATTCGAATGTACCAGCTATCTGCCTGTCATTAGAAAGCCTGGGAACCTTGTTTTGCCCACCTAGCTTACCTTGTGATTTCATATAGTTAATAAAGCTGTTCTTTCTTAGCGGAATCACTTTTAATGTTCTAAGGATACTCCCGGAAATCAAATCGTCATAGTAGGTATTTAGCTTCCGAAGTGTCAAATCTAATTCATTTTCGAAGGCCGTCAAATCACCTGGCTCTTTAGCGAATTCCACATACCATTCGTGTAAAGGTAAACCCTTCTTGGGTGTCACATTGGGTGCAACGGTAAACTCTACTAACTCTGTTTCAGGGTACTTCTCGCAAGCCAGTTTCATTGCTTTCTCCACCTCTTCGCCAATTACATGTTCACCAAAGGCAGAAATAAAGTGTTTGATTCGCCCGGTTACTAACAGACGATAGGGATCTTTAGATACGAACTTAACCGTATCACCGATAGAGTAACCCCAGAGTCCAGCATTGCTATTGATAATTAAAGCATAATTAACACCAAGCTCTACTTCCCCAATCATCAATCGGGTCGGGTTTTCATTGAAATACTCATCAGCCGGAATAAATTCAAAGAAAATACCACTATTTAATAACATCAGCAAGCCATCGTCGGTCTGTGAATCTTGATAGGCTATAAAACCCTCTGAAGCGGGATAGGTTTCAATGGAGTCTATTTTACTCCCAATACTGTCATAAAGCTTTGCTCGATACGGCTCGAAGTTTACCCCACCATAAACAAACAAATTAAAGTTTGGGAATACATCTTTGATGGGCGTATCTACGCGCTCCTGGATTCTATCAAAATACATCTGCACCCAGGGAGGTATACCCGAGATGAGTGACATATTCTTATCTATGGTTTCATCTATTATTTTTTCCAGCTTCGTCTCCCAATCCTCAATACAATTCGTTTCATAGCTTGGCATTTGATTGGTCCGTAAATATCCGGGTACATGGTGATTCACAATCCCTGAGAGGCGGCCTGTTTTAATGCCGGCGGTTTCACTTAGTGTGGGGCTTCCGGAGAGAAAAATTAACTTGCCATCGAGAAACGCTGACTTACCGGTTTCATGAACATAGCTGAGCAGCGCGTTCCTCGCACTATTGATATGGTTTGGAATGGAGTCTTTGGTAACAGGTATGTATTTAACTCCGGAAGTCGTACCTGAGGTTTTTGAAAAATACTCAGGTAGCCCCGGCCATAACACGTCAGATTCTCCTTTCACAAGTCGATCAATCCAAGGCTTTAGCTCTTCATAGTCGCGGATTGGTACATTAGACTTAAAATCATTGTAATCTTTTATATGATCAAAATTATGATCTTTACCAAACGCTGTGTACCTGGCCCGTTGAACAATTTCAGTAAGTACTCTTTCCTGCGACTCAACAGGACTAAAAGACCATCTCCTGGTCTCTCGCGCTACATAAGCAGCAAAAGGCTTGCTAAGAACTGATCTAAATCCCATAGTCCGCAAAACTAATGAATCAGGCGATTGGCGGCATTGCTTTTCAAGTCAGAAATTCTGTCATGTAGAAACTCAACTTCGCTTCTTACGTTTTAGAAGGGCATGAACTTATGTCAGCATGCAAATTATGGCCTAAAACTTGTAACTGACGTGAAGAATAATTTGAATTTTAAATCAAAATATTAACGGCATGAAGCGAGTATTCACAGTTTTAGTTGCAGGGTTCCTAGCGGGGTTGGCAGGCGCTTACACCTTCCAGAGCATAACGCCGGCCAAGATAATTGTGAGTGATCAGGAGCAGAATTCCCCAAGCTCTTTTGTGAGTAATCCAACTGCAACAGATAATTATGAGCAACCTTCCTCGCCTGTAAGGTCTACCAGTGATATTCCCGGAGATGATTTCATATTGGCCTCGGAAGCTAGCACAAAAAGTGTCGTTTACATAAAAAACATCTCCGAATATTCAAGAAGAAGTTATTTCCAATGGTTTTTCGATCAAGGACCACAGACAGAAACACGTGTAAGTAGTGGATCAGGAGTGATTTTTACAAGTGACGGTTATATCGTAACAAATAATCACGTAGTGGAAGAAGCGGATAGACTAGAGGTAGATTATAACAGAAAAACTTACCCTGCAACACTAATTGGAACTGACCCTTCAACGGACCTTGCCGTTTTAAAGATCGACGCTAATGATTTGCCGCAAATAAAGATTGGTAGCAGCAAAGTCCTATCAGTAGGAGAATGGGTAATTGCGGTGGGCAATCCGTTTAACCTTACCTCAACAGTGACAGCTGGTATTGTAAGCGCCAAGGGACGCGAGATTAATATTCTCCAGGGTAAGTTTCCAATCGAATCATTTATTCAGACAGATGCCGCGATTAACCCGGGAAATAGCGGCGGCGCTCTTGTCAATCGAGCTGGTGAGTTAGTGGGGATAAATACCGCAATTTTGTCAAGAACGGGTTCTTATGCAGGTTATGGTTTTGCTGTACCTGTGGATATTGTAGAAAAAATTGTAAACGACCTAATAAGATACGGGGAAGTACAGAAAGCTTTTTTTGGCGGTGAGGTTTCTGATTATACCGAGAAGATTGCGGAAAGATTAAATCTTAAAATTTCAGATGATATTCAAGGTGTACTACTGTCGTATGTACAAAATGATGGTGCGGCCGAAAAGTCAGGATTAAAGGAAGGTGATATTATATTGAATTTAGGTGGTGCGGATATAAATACCAGAAGCGAGTTTGAAGAGGAACTCAGTTATAGATCTCCCGGCGACAAAGTAGACGTGACTTATCAGCGCGAAGGCCGTAACAGAACCACACAACTGGTATTAACTAACCGAGAAGGGACAACCGCAATTCTCCAGCGTGAAATATTTACATCAGAGTCATTAGGTGCGCAATTTGAAATTGTACCGAAGGTTGAACGAGAAATACTGGGAATAGATTATGGCGTTCGTGTTTTTAACATTGGTTCCGGCCTGGTTAAAAGGATTGGAATTACCGAGGATTTTGTGATCACTGATATTAACAGAAATGCGATAGACGATCCTGAAAAACTAGTAGAAATACTAGAACGCATAAGAGGTAAAGTAATTATTGAAGGTGTAAATAGTCAGGGAAGAGAGGGGTACTATTCATTTTATTTGAGGTAATTAGTAAAATGAAGGTACACTTTGATAACCTAAGAGCCACTAGAAACAAGATGCTCTATTTTGTGGAGACAGCTTCGTATGCCTACCTGAATACAGTACCTTCAGGTTTCTCAAATAACATTTTTTGGAATATCGCTCATGTGGTAGTTACTCAACAACTTCTGACCTACCGGCTCTCGGGAAAATACGGGTATTTGGAGCAGTCATTTATCGATAGGTTTAAAAAAGGAACTAAGGTAGAAGAAGTCTATGGTAAAGAGGATCTGGAAATAGTTAAAGACAATCTTTTCGCACTAGTGGACAGAACTGAGACTGAATACAATAACAATGTTTTTACTTTTTTCAAAGAATATGAGACGAGCTACGGCATTACCCTAAATTCTATTGAAGATGCACTTATTTTCAATAATATGCATGAAGCGCTGCACTTGGGTTATATAATGGCTATGAGAAAGTCAATAGCCGTCTAACAGAAACCTATCAGACGGCTATATGGAGATGATTACTTACTAATTCTCGCCGTGCCAGAACCGGTAGATATTCTTATTCTAATATCTTCTGAACCTAGCTTAGCTGTTTTTTTGACAACCTTTTGGTTCCAACGACCTGACCCCTGATCTATTTCTTCAACCTCGTCGAAATCAAAAGGGGCTGAAATGCGGCCATTTTTCTTGTTGGCCTTCATCTCAACTAAACCTGAAATTACGTTTCCTGAAAAGTCTACTTCCGCATCTCCTGAACCACTATTAACATTTATATCATGCTTGAGAGAGGTGTTTAGTGTAACTATTGCATCTCCTGAACCCGTATTAAAAGAACTTCTTCCGGTTAACGACATATTTACAGCATTCACATTTCCACTACCCGTGTTTGCGCTTACTGAAGCTATAACATCTCTCAGGCGCACGTTTCCTGATCCGGTGTTGAATCTCAAATCGCCCTTGGCATCGGTTACCTTGAAACTTCCGGAACCTGTATTGGCATCAAACTCACCATCCACTTTTGATAGTGTAATATCACCCGAACCCGTATTGAACTTTAATTCGCCTTTCACAGCGGATAATTCGATATAACCGGAGCCCGTGTTCATGTCCAACTCAAAGTTTAGATCAGATGCCTCCAGGCTACCCGACCCACTATTGAAGCGGATATCCAAATCATCAGGAATGGTCAGTGTCCAGGTGCCTGACCCCCTGACGGAAGAATTACGCTCGAAACGTTCTTTAATAACAAGCCTGTTCCCCTCTTTGTATATGTCGGGATCATAGGACCCTGAATAGTTATGCTCAAGATCAACCTGAACCGCATCACTTGCACCTTTCTTAAGAATACAATCGCTGGAAGAAGTGCTTATTGAGATCTTCTCAATACCCGTAAATATTTCTGAGATGTCCTTCTGAGAAAAGGAGGCTGAACAAGCCGCAGCTACGATAATAAGGGATAAAAAAAAGCGTATCATTTATTTTGAGTTTTAGTTATGTCTATATAGACCGTGTAACCGGCAAAAAGTTGCATTGAGCGCTATTCATTTTTCAATGTATCTGCAGGATTCGAAAAAGCCGTTTTTAGCGATTGATAACTGGTGGTAATCAAGGCAACAAACAGCGCCGCCAGCCCGCCTAAAAGAAATACCCAAATGGGCAGCCCTACGCGATAACTAAAATTGTTTAACCATCCCTCCATAACCCACCAGGCGATTGGCGCAGCCACCAAAGAAGATAGTAATACCTGGAAAGCAAAGGTCTTTGAAAGTAGTAAGAATAGCTGCAATGAGCTAGCGCCTAATACCTTCCTTATACTGACCTCCTTGGAGCGCTTACGCACAACAAAAGAGGCAAGACCGAACAGGCCCAGGCAGGCAATCAGGATGGTGATACCAGCAGATAATGTAAATATATCCCCAGCCTGCCGTTCAGATCTATAAAATTCATTTAGCTGGTCATTTAAAAAGTGGAACTCCATTGGAGTAGAGTCGTCAAAATCTTCATGAACTTTTGTTGCTGACTGAATCACCTGCCCCAAATCGGTATTGGATTCAATATTCAAAGAAAAATAGTCGATCACGGTAATGGTATTATACCAATACCCTATCATTAATGGAGCTACCTCTGAATGCAGAGACTGGAAATTAAAATCCTTCAAAATACCAATTACCTTTAGCGGGTAGGGAGCGCTGGCAATCGTTAAGTTCTGACCTACTTCAACTCCGCCCAGCTTCCTTGCTGCGGTTTCATTAAGAAGAACAGCCGTCGAATCTTCTGCCAGTTGGCCCAGGAAATCGCTTCCCTGTATCAATTCAAGAGAATATGTCTCTACCATATCTTCATCGAAACACATAAAGTAAGATTGTATGGAATCTCCTCCTTCCGCCGGCTTAATGATGGTTTCACGTATGTTTTTCCACTCTCCAGGTACCCGAGAAGAACTCGCTACGCTCTTGACACCACTGATTTTGGCGAACTCATTCTTCATGGTTTCAAAGCTTTCCCTTACATTTTGATTGTTAATATCGATTACCAGCATTTGATCCTTATCAAAACCTAAATCCGCTTGTTGTATATACTTTAGCTGACGACTAACGGTAAGTGTAGTAATGATCATTATGATCGAAAGTGTAAACTGTAGAATAACTAAACCTTTTCTAAGACGTGCACTTCCATCACCCGTGGCCTTTTCTCCCTTAAGACTTTCAGAAGGCGCCAGTCTGGATAGGTAAAATGCAGGATATAAACCGGATAATAAACCTACTAAAATGGCTAGTAACAGTATTGATACAAGGTAAGGCAAGGTTATGATCTCAATGGTAAGTGCAACGCCGGCCAAAATGTTGAAATAGGGTAATATTAAGTCAATTAATCCAACGGAAAGAACAAAGGCAATAATGGATACGAGCATAGACTCGCTAAGAAATTGGTAAACCAATTGTCCCCTGATAGCGCCTGAAACCTTCCTTATTCCAATTTCCTTAGCCCGCTCCATGGATCTTGCCGTGGCAAGATTGATATAGTTGATGCAAGCAATAACTAAAATGAATAAAGCTATGGCGCTGAAAAGATAAATAGTAAACCAACTCCCCTTGTCTTCAAAAAGATCAAATTCGATATTCTCAGAGTTGAGGTACGCTGCTGTAAGCGGTTGTAATATAAAATCAGTATCCGCACTATTCTCACCATGGTGAGCATCGATGAATTTTTTACTTTGGCCATTTACATTGGAGATACCGCTTTCACTTGCTAGCTCTAAATAGGTATACGAAAAAGATCTTTCCCATGAATTGACAACTCGATCCCACCATGGCAACCCCTCAAAGGCAGGGCTTTTTGATAGGATCATATTTAGCTTGATGTGTGAGTTAACAGGCATATCTGCTATAACTCCCGTAACTTTAACGCTAAATCCGTTGAACTCCATCATCTCATTAAGCGCCTCACGGTCTCCGAAGAACTTTCTTGCAGTAGACTCAGACAGTATAATCGAATTAGGCTCAAGCAGCGCACGGTCCCGATTACCGGCAATGAAGTTGAAGTCAAAGACCTCGAAAAAAGTACTGTCAACCAAAGCCCATTCACGCTCTTGAATGCGCTCACCATTCCAATGAATATCAATATGACCAAAGGGTTGTACAAGTCGGACTTGATTGACTACATCTCCGAAATAGTTAGCCATTGCCGGACCGGCCAGATAAGATGTTCTTCCGTAATATCTGGTTTCTTCTCCGGAGTGATCTACCTGTACTACCCTAGCAATTCTGTTACCCTTGGAGTGCAAAGTATCATAAGAAAGCTCATTCTGTAAGAAAAGAAATAGCAGCGAAGAGCATGTAAGCCCTAGCGTAAGCCCTATGATGTTAATAGCGGTATAGGCCTTATAACGTATTAAATTTCTATATGCGATTTTTATGTAATTCTCTATCATTATTTACTCAGATTGAAGTGATTCTACCGGGTTGATTTTTAAGGCCTTATAGATTTGAGAACCTACGGTGACCAGCACAATTAAAAGGACTAATACCAGCCCCTGGATTAAGGTGGGCAGCCCGAATTCGATTCGACGGGCATTAGTAGTTAGCCACATATCATTAACGAAGTAAGCAAGGGGCGCCCCAATAGCATACGCGACTGTAATTAACACTAAAAACCCTCTGCCCACGATAAGCAAAACATCTAATATTTCGGCTCCTAAGGCTTTTCTAATCCCAATTTCTTTAGTCCTGTTTTGTATGTGATAGATCACCATTCCTAATAAACCCAGACAGGCAATGGACATAACAACAATGGTAACATAGCCCAAGACAATAGCCAACGCCTCAAAATGTGCATAGCTAAGCCGTAAATCATCCTCATAGTAAGTGTATTCAAACGGACGGTTTGTCAACTCCTTCCATGCTGCATCTAGTTCGGCTATTGTTACTTTGGCATTACCTCCATCAATAAGTACTATGGCGTTATTCGCTTTTTGAGGTCGGTAACGTAGGGCCATGGGACCGATAGGTTCATCCAATCTTTCATAATGGAAATCTTCAATAACCCCTAAGACCTCGACTTGCGTTTCATTAATTTCAAAGCTTTTCCCGATGGCGTCAACCGGTGTGTCCCACCCAAACCGAGCCATGGCTTTTTCGTTCAGAATTACATAACGCTCACTTGCAGGCATGATCTCGGGAAAATTCTTCCCGGCCAGGACGTTCAGTTCCATCGATGGAATGTAATTCTCGTCTACGCCAATGTGACTAAGTGTGATGGCGCCTTCCTGACCTGGAAGTCTGGCATTGGTTGTATTGTTAGAGCCCAATGCCGGAAGGTGAGTAGCGCTGGCCATCATCTGAATAGAAGAAAGTCGATCCAAGGACTGTTTCAGATCCGAATAGTCCAACCCTTGGAGCCGGATATTCACTATGCCTTCAGTTCTAAACCCATGATCGGCATTCAATACAAAAGTCGACTGACGGTAAAGAGTAATAACAGTGATTACGAAAAACACGGAAAAGGCAAACTGCACAACGACTAGAAGTTTTCTTACATCGAATTTCCTGAACCCTAGTTTATTACTGTAGTTAGCCAGCCGAATGGTCTTTTTTATGGCGTTTAGTGGATTGGTGGCCGATAAGAATAGAGCAGGAATGAGCCCTGCCAGTAGGCCGGTAATTATCATAAAACCCAAAAACCACAGATATAGGTATGGCGTCTGATCAAAAGTGACAGGCGCCCCCGTGGATTTAAAAAAACCGTTCATCATAGGCTCTATGAACTGGACCATAAGATCTGAAAAAATGAAAGCTACAACTGCTATCAGAACAGCCTCAATAATGAACTGACCAAATATGTGTTTCCTAGAAGCGCCTACCACCTTTCTTATACCTATTTCCTTTACGCGATTCATGGCACGCGCAGTAGTAAGATTAGCATAATTGAAACATGCGGATAACAGCACTATAAGTGCAATAGCCAATAAGATATATATTACGAACATAGGTAATCCGAATCCGAGCATATTGCTTAAAAGAGGGCCGGGCGTGATGTCCTTCAATGATTGAATCAAAAATTTGCAGCTAAACGTTTCGTCTGATTTGTAGTGGTCAACTGAGGCTTGGTCAAGAAGTGGTGTGAGATCTGCAGGGCTCGCTCCGGCCTTAAGCTGAAAATAGATATAGGTATTATAGATGTTGTACCAATCGTTAAAACCTGCACTAAAGGTACTATCCCGCTTTTCCAGGCCACTTAAAAAATCAACGCTGGTAAGGGCATCAAACGTAATGTGCGTTTTACCTGGTAATTCGCTCAGCACGCCAGTTACGATAAAGTCACCTTTACCCTCTACAGATACTATTTCATTAATAGCATCCCCGGTACCAAAAATCTTTTCTGCAAGACCCTTTTTAACAACAATACTATTGGGAACCGATAAGGCGGTAGCCATATTTCCATGTTCAAGTGGAAAATCGAAAATCTTAAAAAAAGAGGGTGTGGTATATAAGCCCTCAAAGGGAATCTCTTGCTCTTTCCATGTTGTAATACCGGAAAAGCCATTTTTAATAACGGTCATTTTTTCGATACTTCCATGGGTACTGAGAACGTCACTTAACGGATAGGCGGTAGTAGCCGTTGACCATAATTCAGCACCTGGCTTATAGCGATCAGTGATAACTCTGTAAATACTATCTTTATTTGTATGATAACTATCGTAGCTCAATTGATCCGCTACGATGAGAATAAGCATTAAACAAACTGACATACTTACGGCAAGACCGAATACATTAATATATGATATTGTCCTGTTCTTCCATAAGTTGCGTAGTGCAATAATGATATAGTTTTTGACCATGATGTTATGTTTTTGTGTTACTCGTTTCTCAGGTATTTGATGGGATTTTGAGCAGCTGCATTAAGTGTCTTAGAGGCGACTGTTACCAGCGCAATTGCCATGATCATGACTCCGGCTATTAAATAGACAGAGACTCCTAATTCCGCTTTATAGGCGAAGCCTGATAACCAAACATCGGACAGTTTGTAGGCTACAGGAATAGCGATAAGATAAGCGCCCACCACAAGTTTTACATATGAATTGGAAACCAGCCAAATAATATTACTTACATGAGCTCCAAATATTTTGCGGATACTTATCTCCTTCTTTTTAGCTTCAAGCCCAAGCGCCACTATACCCAGGAGTCCAAGCGCAGAAAGCAAAACTGTGATGGCCATAGAATAAAGGATGATCTGCCCCCACCTCTCCTCTGATTCATATTGTGCCTTCATAGTATTAGAAAGAAATTTGTATTCAAACGGAAGATCGGGAGCAACCACATCCCACTGGGTTTCAATGTATTTTAAAGCGTCGGAAGTATTCACGCCTGAAAGCTTAATAAAAATATAGTTAAGGTCCTTTCTTATAGTTTTTCGGATCAACATGGGAAACACATCCAGTTTTAATGATGAGTAGTTGAAATCGCCCATTACTCCCACTACAACAGGGTCCGTGGTTGGCGAATCTGTAAGCTGATTGAACTTCTCATCGGATTCCAGCACAAAATCTTTGGCGCAAGCTTCATTTATGATGACAGCATTTTCCTGAGATTCGGCTATGAACTTTCTTCCTTCAACAAGTTTAATGCCCATCGTAGCCAAGTAATTATCAGTGACCTGTATCATTCCTACTCTCTTATTTTCACCGTTGTACTCAAAGCCAAGTCCTCCAAGACCGGAAGGGCTTCCAAAAGACTGGTTAGCAGATGTGAGTGAATGTATCCCTGAATGCCCGGGCAATGTGGCCTTCAGGTGATCATAGATAGAGCTTTCGCCCATCTTTGCATTTTTCAGCTCTATCACCTGATCTGAGTCGAATCCCAAATTTTTATTAAGCAAATAGTTGGTCTGAGTATTCATTACAAGCATTCCAAATACCAGAATAGTGGCCATAGAAAATTGCAGCACAATAAGAATTTTGGTTAGGGTCCCGGCTGCTTTATGCTTTACACCTGCCAATGTCTCTTTAATGTTAAAACGAGAGATCACAAAAGCAGGATAGAAACCTGCCATAATCCCGACCAGGAAAGTGATAAGTATCAAAATTCCTATCGAATGAAAAGAAAATAAGGCAAAGAGTGTAATCTGTTTATCAGTGAGAAAGTTAAAGGCTGGCAAAAGTAAGTCTGCGAGTAACAGCGATAGCGCGAAGGCCAGGAAGGACAGAAAAACAGATTCACCGAGAAATTGACGAATGAGCTGGCCCCTTTTAGCCCCTATGGTTTTTCGTAGCCCCACTTCTTTAATTCTGTAGGCGGATCTGCTTAAGCTCAGATTCATGAAGTTGAAGCAGGCAATGCCCAATATTGCTACTACAAGCCCGATTAAAATATAAGAGTAAACAGGGTCGCTCGCAGGTACTAACCCTTCAAAAACAGCGGTATTGAAATGTATTTCCTTAAGCGGTTCTAACCGGAAGGACCTGTAATCTTCAGCAGAGGAATATCCTCGGTTAAGAGCACGTTCTTCATATTGAGGATAATACTTGGCCATTATCCCTTTCATTAGATCATGGAGCATTTCAGGGTTAGTTCCATCTTTCAATTTGACATAGGTGATGATGGCGCCATACCGCCAATCGGTGAGCCAGTTTTTCATGTTATCCAGCTGTGAGACAGCTCCAAAGGGAAGCATTACATCGAATTGAACGCTCGAATTAGAAGGTATATTCCTGAACACTCCGGAGACTGTAAAATCAACATATTGGTCATCAATTCTGAATGAAAGTACCTGATCCAGTGGGTCATCTTCACCAAAATACTTACTTGCGGCTCGCTCACTTAGTATTACACTATTATGGTCATTTTTATTTATAAATCCCTTTTCGATTGGAAAATCAAAGACATCAAACAATTGATAATCAGCATAAAGCACCTGGCTGTAAATAGCTTTCTCACCTTTTTTTATGTAATAACCAACCTCGCCATGTGGCTTGTAGAATCTCACATAGTCTTCTACGGCGGGTATTTCTTCTTTTAATACGGGGCCAAATGGAATGGCATGGAAAATACCCTGCCACTCCAGACTCCCGTCAGGAAGTCTGGTGTCTTGAATAACCCGATAAATAGAATCTTTATCGCTGTTGAATTGATCAAAGCTAAGCTCATCATTTACGTATACGTACAACAATATGGAGCATGTCATACCGGCGGTAAGGCCTAATACATTAATGGCAGAAAACAGTTTCTGTTTTAAAAGGTTGCGAATTGCAATTTTGAAATAGTTCTTGAGCATACGTTGAGTTGTTATTGAATTAATCGGCCCTTAGTGTATCCACCGGGTTCATAAGGCCCGCTTTTATAGTTTGAAGACCCACTGTTAAAACAGCAAGCACCAAAGAGGCTATCAGACTTAACAAGAAAATAATTGGGTTAATATCCATGCGGTAAGCGAAATCGTTAAGCCACTGATTTCCAAAAAACCAGGTGAGTGGTGCGGCGATAGCATTAGCTACTACTACCAGCAGGACAAATTCTTTAGATAGCAATCGGGCAATACTTAACAGGCTAGCCCCCAGCACTTTTCTAATACCAATCTCCTTAGTTCTGGAAAGCACTGTAAATGATACCAATCCCAATAGTCCAATACCAGCGATGATCATGGTCAGCACAGCAAATAATATGAACACAGTCATCAGTCGTTCTTCTGAGCGGTACTGCCTGTCAAAATCCTGATCTAAGAAAAAGTACTCGAAGGCATAGTCTCCTAAATTCTCCTTCCAAAGCTCTTCCGTTAATTCAATAAGATCTGCTGTTTGCTGCACATCATATTTTATCGTGTAGTACCTGCCATATTGCTCACTGGCATAGTCCATCGCCTGGGGCCAAATTTCTTCCTGCAAACCTAGATCGTGATAATCTTTGACCACTCCTATTACCGTTCCTGCCGGATGCTCCGAAGGCGACACAATTTTTTTTCCCAGGGCATTTTCAGGGGTCTCCCAACCCATGACTTTAGCAGTAGTTTCATTAATGATCAAACCATCTATCAGGTCTGCCTGATTACTTACGTCAAAGTTTCTCCCAGCTACAAGTTCTAAATCAAGAGCTTGGATATAATTTTCATCTATCGCCATATACTCCGTATCCACATGGCTTTCAGCATCGGTTTTTTCAGGGTAAGCCCACTGACCCAACCACCCTGGTCTTCCTGGTATGGCGTTGGCAAAAGAAACCGCCTCTACCCCCGTTATGGAATTTAGATTGTTTTTGAAAGCTTCGTGGGAAGCCGACCGGGGCACTCGTGTAGCATCCAGAACAAGTACCTGATCTTTACCAAACCCCAGTTCCTTATTCCTCATAAAGTCCAACTGGCCGAGTACCAAAAGTGTTGCCAATACTAATCCGCCAGAAATAAAGAATTGAAATACTACTAATGACCTTCTTAATCTAATACCGCTTATACCGGAACTCATTCTTCCTTTGAGCACCTGTACAGGCTTATATCCTGATAACACCAACGCGGGGTAAAAGCCAGAGAGTAAAGAGACAAATAGTATGAGCCCTACAATTCCTACTATTATCACAGGCTGCGCAAGTGCAGCCAGCGTATAGTTTTTACCCATTAACTCATTAAAAAAAGGTAATGTAAAATCAATGAGAATGGCTACTGAGACCGACGCCATCAATGTAATTAAAAAGGCCTCACTAATAAATTGCCAGAAAAGGGCTATACGTGTAGATCCAACTATTTTCCGAAGCCCAACCTCTTTCGCACGGTAAACAGATCGTGCAGTCGTTAAATTAATGAAGTTGATGCATGCGAGTATCATTACAAAAAGAGCAATAGCCGATACGAGATAAACTCTATCTATTGAGCCATTAGGGCCAAAACCATTACTATACTCTGACCTTAAATAGACGTCTTTTAATGGAATGAAATCTACCTGAAACTCCAGTCCCATTTCTTTCAGCCACTCGCCGGCATTATCCATGTAGAGGTTGCGGGCTTTAACAAGTACATTATCAATGTCTTCACCTTCCTTTAGCAAAAGGTAATTACGAACATCGAAATTGCCCCACCCCTCGCTATAGCTAAACCAAGGCCTGAGCTTTTCATTAGTCGTGAATGAAGTCAGTAGTTCAAATTGAATATGAGACTGTTGCGGAACGTTTTCAACAACGCCGGTGATGATAAAATCCAGGGAATCTCTTAAGGTAATGGTCTTGCCAAGTACTACGTCACTTCCAAAATACCTTTTCTTGATATCTTCCGTGATTACAATAGAAAAGGGCTCTTTAAGAGCAGTTTCCGCATTCCCCTCAATAAGGTTAAAGGAAAAGAGTTTAAAAAAATCCTTGCTGGCGTAATAAGCAGTATGCTGATATCTCTTACCTTCATAATTCACCATCATGTTGGAAGGCATTGCGCGCGAATAAATGGTAGCCTCCACCTCTGGGAAATCAGTAGCCAGTCTGTAAGCTACCGGCCAGGCGTTAGTTTCAAGGCCTCCGCCATCAGGGTTAGACGTAACAATTTTAAAGAGCCTGTCCCTATTGACATGAAACTGATCATACGCCAATTCATCTGCCACAAAGAGTAGTATTAAAATACTGACGGTAAGACCAAGGGCAAGACCCAACAGATTTATAAATGAGTAGGCCTTGAACCTTGACAGATTCCTAAAAGCAATTTTTATATAGTTTTTGATCATACCTGATTTGAATTATTCACTTTTTAACGTGTTAGCCGGATTCATAGTAGCTGCTTTTAACGCCTGGCCGCTGACCGCCAGAAGTGTAATAATGCCGGTTAACGAAAGCGCAAAAACAAAGGGGGCAAAGCCTATTTCTATCTGGTAAGGGAACCCTGACAGCCAGTCCTTTATAGGGTAATAAACTACCGGCACCGCTATTAGAAACGCAGCTAATAGACGTAAAATGAACTTCTTATTAAGAAGAAATGTGAGCTGGCTTACCGTAGCGCCCAATACTTTTCTAAGCCCTATCTCTTTGGTCCTTTGCTCTATTGTAAATGCAGTGAGCCCATACAATCCCAGGCATGCCAAAAGAATACTGATAGTTGAAAAGACCGTAATCGTATCCAAGAGGCGTGCTTCTTTCTTATACTTTTGATCGAACCAGGTGTCGGCAAAGTAATAATCGAATGGATACCGACTTTCATAATCATTCCAGACTTTCTCAATGTACCGGATGGTCTCACTCACATTTTTTCCAGAGAGTCTCACGGTCACGTTCCTGAAATTTCTCGGAAAATTATACATGACTACAGGTCTTACCTTGCTCTCGTTCAATCCCTCAAAATGAAAGTCTTTGGTCACCCCCAATATGGGTATTCCGGGGCTTTCCGTTGAAAACTTTAAGGTCTTCCCTATTGGGTTCTCCCAACCTAACAGTTCAGCCATCGTCTGATTGATAATTACGGAACCCGAATCACTGGATAAAAGAGGATCAAAAGCCCGGCCGGCAACCATTTCTATACCCATCGTCTCAATGAAGTTGGCATCCGTTCTAAAAATATTAATACTAAGTTGGTTCTCCTCGCCTTCGAGTATGATCGTTGTTCCAAACGTACCACTACCTATGGTTGCCTGGCAGACGGATGCCTTTAAAATGTCAGGGTGAGATAGAAGACGATTTTTAAACGTCTCATATTTCTCCTCTACAGCGTTATTCAAATTTAGAATAAGGATATGCTCTTTATCAAAACCCAAGTCTTTACCCTGCATAAATCTGGTTTGCTTAAATACCAATACGGTGCAGATGATCAATACCAAGGCAATAACGAATTGAAAGGTGGTCAGTATTTGCCTGGACAAGTTGCCTGTAAGCCTGCTTTTACCGGAAGAGGTCAGTATAGACGAAGGTTGAAAAGCTGATAAAATAAAGGCTGGATAAATTCCGGCAATAAAGCTTACTATCAATATAGTTGCCAAAAAAACCAATAGTATAACAGTTTGGAAAAGAGCATCGGGCTGGAGCTCTTTACCTACCAATTCACTAAACGACGGTAGTAACAAATCTGCCAATAACAATGCCATGCAGGCCGCCAGAAATGTGATAATGGCAGACTCTCCCAAAAACTGAGAGATCAATTGCTTTTTGCTGGCTCCAAGCACCTTCCGCATACCAATTTCGCCGGCTCTTTTTGTAGCTTTCGCCGTATTTATGTTAATATAATTTACGCATGCTATGATTAATATAAACAGCGCAGTAAAGGCAAAGACCTTTACATAAACTTGATTCCCCTCGGCTATTCTAATGGAATTATCGATGTTGCCGCTTTGAAGATAGACTTCCTCAAAAGGTTGAAGTTTCAGGAAATAGCTGTCGGCACGTTCCGGAAAATAGTTCTGCATCATGACTAAAAGCTTACCCTCAAGCTCATTGGCGTTGGCATCAGGTGTTAAGTGCAAGTAGGTCAATACGGTTTGCCCTAACCAGTTGTTCGTAAAATTATAGGGTAATGGCCCGACATTAGGTGTACTTGTACTCCATGAAATCAGGGCATCATATTTTATATGTGAGTGTTTTGGGGCGTCTTCGACTACACCGGTGACTTCGAAAGGTAAGTCATGCAAGCCTGTAACTGTTTTACCAATAGGTTGAGCATCTCCAAACAGCTTTTTCGCCAGGCTCTCCGAAAGAACAATTGTCGAAGGGCGGACTAAGGCAAGTTGCGGATCACCCAGAAGTAAATTAAAGTCAAAGAGCTCAAAAAAAGTACTGTCCGCAAACACCGGATATTCTATAAATATGTCATTGTCCTCATAGCTAACCACCGTTTCATCAAACCAGGGTAAAAGGCGGGTAAAGTTGATGGCTTCAGGATAGTCACTAACAATAGTAGGGCCCATAAGGCCTGAAGTTTCAGAAGTAAAACGCTCTGTTCCATCATTAATACTCACATTCTTTTTGTACAACCGATACAGCTCCGTCTTTTTAGTATGGAACTGATCATAGGAGTACTCGTCCAAAATGAAAACTGAAGTCAGTAAAACAGCTGCCACAGCTATGGTGAGGCCCACAATATTTATTAAGAAGTAAACCTTCCTTTTAGCAGCTTGGCGAAAAAGTGTTTTTAGATAGTTCTTAATCATTATTGAAATCAGAAATCCATCTCGCCTTTTCAAACAGGGCGCCAACTACTTAATTATTTGATTTTCAATCAATTATAATTGAATCAAAAAGACTAATGGTAAGAAGTGCCCATCCATAGCACACAAGAATGTCCATTGATGGACACTATTTTTTAGCAGTGGGTAGCTTAACTGTGACTGCGGTGCCCTTTCCCTGTGCAGACTTAAAATTGATCAAACCCTTATGTTCTTGCACTATGTCAAAGGCAATGTAAGTTCAAGTCCTGTGTCAAGGGCTTTGATGGAAAAGGAAAGGGTCAGTACCCTATTTATATTTTGCGAAGTTATGCCTGCATCTTCGTCTTTTAACTCTTTTATCTCAATAGCTATGGTCCCTGCTGTGATTCACTAGCCGGACTGACATTATGTTAAAAAGTCAAAACCAGTATTAAATGTTAGTAGAATGACTATTAGAATCTGCCTTTACGAGAAGGAAAGAAATATTGGTATCCGACTAAATTTTTTGAACAAGAAAACAGCGCCTCTCAGTACATGACAAAAACCAGAATCAACCCATCGGATGAATAAAATAGTAAAAAGCCAGATTACAACGTATGAAAAGATTCATCCGATAGATCTTCCAAATAAGTAGTATTTTAAACTTTTATGTGTACCGCGATAGCGCCTTTAATGCGTCAGAGAATAGCTTTTTCTTTAAAGCTGAAAACTACCTCCACTAAGAACTGCCCTGAGGGAATATAAAGGATGTTTCTAGCAAATGATTCCAAATTAAAAAATCTATTCTCAGACGCCAGTATCAAAAAAATAAAATAAGAAGTACTTTACTTTCACCTAAAGACCGAGCTCCGGCCTATCCACAACCGACCACTACCATTATGGCCACTAAAACCACATAGTATTTAAGCTTTTGTATTGAGCTTTTTTCTAAAAACGGTTAGCATACCAATTTCTGAGAGTACCAGAAAATCTGTGAGATATGATAGCTCAAACCCAAATTTTGACCAATTTAAAAGGCTACGGAAAGTAGGTGGTAAAGCTAACGATGGTACCGGCAACTAAAGCAGTATCAATTATTTTGTTTTAGTTATATCAAGAATATTAAATTCTTTATCCATTAATGCTAAATTACCTGGTATTCAGGGAGATTATCCACGAAAAGCAACAAATAAATAATGGCCAAAACGAGTGAGCATATATTAATTATTGATGATGACCCTCACATTTTGCTTTCGGCACAACTCCTGCTAGAGGCCAATTTAAATTCAGTGGAAGTACTTGATGACCCCACGAAAGTAAAGGAACGTATGGGGTCAAAACCGTACGATCTGATTCTGCTTGATATGAATTTCACCCAAGGCGAAACTTCCGGTAATGAGGGCATATCGCTGCTTAAAAAAATAAAGGAAGCCGACCCTGGTATTAGTGTGGTTATGATGACCGCCTATGGAGACCTGGATGCAGCCGTAGGTGCAATGAAAGCCGGTGCAACGGATTTTATTTCCAAACCTTGGGAAAATGAAAGGCTACAAGCTACAGTAAATAATGCACTGCAACTGACACAGCAAAACCGGGAGATCACAAAGTTAAAATCACGTCAATTTGAAGTAACGCGTGCAACTAAAACCTTAGGTTCTAAGATGATAGGCCAATCTAAGGTCATGCAAGGCGTTATGAACTTCATTCAAAAAGTTGCCCCTACTGATGCCAATATTCTGCTGCTTGGTGAAAACGGTACGGGTAAGGAAGTGGCTGCACGCGCTATCCATGAATCTTCGTTGCGCAAAAATGAAGTATTCATAACGGTGGACCTGGGCTCAATCTCCGAGCAACTTTTTGAAAGTGAGCTGTTCGGACATAAAAAAGGTGCATTTACCGATGCGAAAGAAGATCGAATGGGAAGGTTTGAAGCGGCTGATAAAGGGACTCTATTTTTAGACGAAATTGGCAACTTGCCGCTCTCACTACAATCCAAGCTTCTGACTGCACTGCAAAACAAACGCATTACGCGACTTGGCGCCAGCCAACCTGTAAATGTAGATGTACGAATCGTGTGTGCAACCAATAGTAATCTCAGGGTAATGGTTGAAGAAGGTGAGTTCCGGGAAGACCTCTACTATCGCATCAACACCATGGAACTCACTATTCCACCATTGCGTGAAAGAAAGACTGATATCGGGCTACTAGCCGATCATTTTCTTAAAAAATATGCTAGGAAGTACCATAAGCCTAACCCTAGTTTTACTACTAACGTGCTACACCATCTTGAAAAATACCAATGGCCAGGAAATATAAGAGAGCTTGAGCATGCGGTAGAGCGGGCTATTATTCTTAGCGACAATGAAAACATTGGTCTTTCTGTATTCAACGTACCGCTCTCATCAAACAAAGAATCTAACGAATTTGAAAATTACAATCTTGAAAGCATAGAATCATGGGCGATTAAGAAAGCTTTATTGAAGCATAATGGTAATGTAAGTCATGCCGCCAAAGAGCTGGGGCTTTCACGCGGCGCCATGTACCGAAGAATGGAAAAGTATCATCTGTAAGTGAGAAATTTCAGAATCAATATTATTATTCGGGTAGGAATAATTACCATTCTAATTAGTCTAATGGTATATTATCTACTTGCGGAACCGCGGTATCTTAGAAGTTTCTATATTCTTCTTTTTCTTTTGATCGCTTTTATCGAGTTGCTATGGTATGTAGAAAAAACAAATAGAGATTTCAAAGCATTCCTGCTAGCTCTACTTCAAAATGATTTTACCACACGCTTCTCAGAAAAGGGCAAGGGTAAATCATTCAATGAGTTTTATGCTGTGCTAAATCAAATCACAGATAAATTCGAAGCGATCAGCTCCGAAAAGCAGGTACAACATATCTACCTGGAATCATTAGTAGAACATGTAAAAGTGGGAATCATAAGCTATGATGAAAATGAAAAAATTCAATTGGTGAATCAGGCTACAAAAGATTTACTAGGTATCCCTCAAATAATTAGCTTGAAAACGATTGAACGGGTCGACGAGGACCTACTTAACGCGATCAGAGATATAAAACCGGGAGAAAATAAATTGGTAAAACTTGTAGTTGAGAACGAACTGCTTCAACTGAATGTACATGCTTCAGAATTCAAACTTCAAAACAAATTTTTTAAGCTGGTTTCACTTCAGAATATTAAAAATGCTCTCGACGAGAATGAAATGGCGGCTTGGCAAAAGCTTATCCGGGTTCTCACACATGAAATAATGAATTCTGTTACCCCTATTACATCACTTACCGGAACCCTTAAGAACATGGTAGATAAGAAGCGAAGAGAAGAAGTACAGTTGGATCCGGGCGCTGTTGAAAAACTATGGATGGGCTTAGACGCCGTTGAGAACAGAAGTCATGGGCTACAGTCTTTCACTGAGTCATACCGAAGACTTACCAAAATTCCCACCCCCGTTTTCGAGACTATCAATGTTAGTGAGCGGGTAAATCGGATTCTTGAACTTTTTAAAAATGAAACTCAGAATGTCAATATTGTAAAATCAGTTTCAGAAGATGTTCGACTGCTGGCAGATCCAGATCTTATAGATCAGGTGTTGATTAATCTTATAAAAAATGCCTTCGAAGCAATGGCTTCGAACCCTGCGCCGCAGCTATCTATTACCTGTGTCCATAAAAACCTCTTATCGATTTCAGACAATGGAACAGGCATAGAAGAGGATAAACTAGATCAGGTATTTATACCTTTTTTCACTACTAAAAAAGAGGGCTCCGGCATTGGCCTTGCATTATCGCAGCAAATAATGCACTTACATAAGGGTAAAATAGATGTCAGTTCAAAAAAGAACATCGGCACTACATTTAGCTTAAGATTTTAGTAATACCAGCAGTATTTTGAGCTTGAAGATTAACCATAATTATTATTCTTAATCCTGTGTTGATAGTTGGTTAATAAGCCTTTAACTACCTTATTTTAAATAATTACTTATATTAGTGATCCGTTTGGACTATGGTTGGTACCAATTAGTCTATTATTTTTTGCGGATGCAACGCTTAAAATCTACTTTAAAAAGTAATGATCTACGGATCATTTTAATCGCCTTGTGCTATTACGTATCAGCGCAGGTAGGTCTGTGGTTGTCCTTTCCAATTTCCAAGGCTGCACCACTTTGGCCACCTGCAGGTCTGGCCTTAGCGTTAATTATATTAAGCGGCTACAGAACCTGGCCTGCCATTACTATTGGATCTTTTATAGCCAACACCCTGGTATTTTTAAATCTGCAGGTTGAATTTTCTTTTGGCCTACTTTTATCACTAGTGGTTATAGCTATAGGAAATACACTAGAAGCCCTTTTTGGATATTATTTGGTATTAAAATTCATTAAAACAAAGAACCCATTCGTTAAAACTATACATGTATTTATTTTTCTTTTGGTAGCTCTTGTCGCATGCCTGATAGGGTCAGTAACAGGTACAGGTGGCCTTATAATGAATGGCATAATAAAAAGCACTGAATTTATTACCAATTCAAGCACATGGTGGATCAGCAATGTAGTAAGTGTATTAGTGATCACTCCTTTTATAATATCATGGTCTACAAGGTTTAAGTTTAAATGGAATAGGCTTCAGGCCATTGAGTGGGGGGTCTTTTTTAGTTGTCTGGCCATCATCATTGCAATTTTAAACTACAATCCCATTTCAGAAACTATGCAACGATCCCTGCCCTTTCTAGTAGTGCCATTTCTACTTTGGTTGGGCTTTCGTTTCAATCTTCAAATCACAGGTACGGGTATTTTAATTGTAGCTTTCGTTGCAATATTCTTTACCATAAAAGGAACCGGACCTTTTTATCTCTATTCAGAGGACAGTTCTCTCCTTCTGGTACAAATTTTTACTGGTATTATTAGCATTTCTACTATCATACTATACGCTACGGTCTATGAAAGAACGGTAGCTCAAAAAGCCATGCTAAAATTCAATGAAAACCTGGAAAGCATGGTAAAAGAGCGAACCAAAGAATTGAATGAAGAAGTTCAGATACGACGCAAAACCGAAGAGAAAATTAAAATATCTAATCGGAAATTACGTAAAGCCAATATTGAGCTTGATAATTTCGTTTACAGTGTTTCGCATGATCTCAGGGCACCTATAGCATCAGTACTTGGTTTAGTAAACCTGGCCAAAAAAGAGAAGGACGTAGAAATGATGCAAAAGTACTTACTCATGATTGCGCAAAGCGCAGAGCAACAGGACACCTTCATTAAAGATATTCTCGACCTATCAAGAAATGCACGGTTAGAGGTGGGCCAGGAAGATATTTTATTTAAGGAAATGTTTAATGAGATATTCGAGCAACTGAAATACGGAGCTGAAAACAAAAGGGTAACTAAAGAAATCAAAATCAACCAGAAACATCATTTTAAATCAGATTCTAAGCGACTTAAAGTCATATTCAATAATCTTATCTCAAATGCTATTCGCTACTCAAACGGCAAAGATCCGCATATAAAAATAATCGGGGATATAGATGATACCATTGCTAAAATAACTGTAACTGATAATGGCAAAGGCATCCCAAAGAAACATTTAAAAAACGTATTTAAGATGTTTTATCGTGCCACGGAAGATAACGCCGGTTCAGGGCTTGGATTGTATATTGTAAAAGAAACTATTGACAAACTCCGGGGCAGTGTCAACTTAGACTCCCAATTAGCAAAAGGCACTACGGTAACTATTGAGGTACCCAACCTGGCCGAAACGGAAGAAATAGTTTAAAGCATCGCTTGACATTGATTCAGAGATCATGTTCTTCACCCACGAGTACCGAATTACTTTTACTCCTTCATAATTTTACAAAGACTACGGAAACCGGCTTTGAGATCAAGGAAATAGCTTTAATTGAAACTTGGGCATCCCCGCCCGGAATTTTAAGACTAATTTCACTTTCTTTGAGTCAAATGATTGTAGCAAGACCCAAGATAAATACTCTGCTTTCCATTGGTATTTTCATAGCATTATGTTTTGGAATATCCGGATATATGCTCTCATTAATACTCGAATCAGGGCGGACTGTTTGGTATCAGTATGCCCTTGTGATTGTTCCCGGGCCGCTGGCCCTGGGTTTGCTTACAAAAACACTCTTGGGCTATAAACGCGTAGAAATTGGCAAAAACCGTATCGGTATCCAGTTTCCATTGAGGTTTAAAAAGGTATCTTTCACACTGAAAGAAGTAAAGCAATGGACAGAACAAAAAGTAAAAACTGCCGGAGGCACCTTTAAGGAATTGGTGATTTTATTTGACAATGGGAAAAAACTGACTTTGAGCTTACAAGAGCATACTAACTATCTGGATGCGGTCAAATATTTACGGAAAAAATGTGCCAGAAAGTATATTGAACGCTAATGAAACAGGTATTGCTGGTAGGAGTTGGTGGTTTTGCCGGTAGTGTCTTGCGCTACTTAGCCTACTTGTGGATTGACAAACGTTTTGAAGGTGTATTTCCACTAAGCACTTTATTTGTAAATACTTTAGGAAGCTTGATTTTAGGGTTGATCGTTGGCCTGTTTATAAAATCTAATATTTCTCCTGAGCTGAGACTCTTTTTAGGAGTTGGCATTTGCGGCAGTTTTACCACATTTTCAACTTTTGCCATGGAAAACGTGAGTCTGCTGGAGCAAAAGGACATGGTGACGGCTGCAAGCTATACTCTGGCCAGTATTATCCTGGGCATGGTAATGGCTTTTGCGGGATATTGGATCGGCAAATCTCTGTGAAACAAAAAAGCCGCTGATCGATGACCAGCGACTTCCTATTATTTAGTTGATTTACTTATTAGTATCGGTAAGAATCAGACTTAAACGGTCCTTGAACCTCAACACCTATATAATCTGCCTGATCTTTTGAAAGTGTTTCCAGCTCAACACCAATTTTGCTAAGGTGTAGCGCGGCTACTTTTTCATCAAGATGCTTAGGCAATGTATAAACTTTGTTTTCGTAGTTCTCAGAGTTATTCCAAAGCTCGATTTGAGCAAGCGTTTGGTTCGTAAATGAGTTAGACATTACAAATGAAGGGTGGCCGGTAGCACAACCTAAGTTTACCAGTCTACCTTCCGCTAGCAAGATGATATCATTGGCGTTTTTCAAGGTGTACTTATCCACCTGAGGTTTGATCTCGTCTCTATCAGCATTGTCTTTTAACCATGCTACATCTATCTCGTTATCGAAGTGACCAATATTACATACTATGACTTTGTCTCTCATATTTTCGAAGTGTTCTCCTACTACGATGTCTTTATTGCCAGTAGCAGTCACCACGATATCTGCTTCTTTTACCGCATCTATCATTTTCTTTACTTCGAAACCGTCCATAGCTGCCTGAAGCGCGCAGATAGGATCTATTTCAGTAACGATCACTCGGGCTCCTGCACCTCTCAATGAAGCTGCCGAACCTTTTCCTACGTCACCGTAACCGCCAACAACAGCTACTTTACCAGCCATCATTACGTCAGTTGCTCTGCGAATAGCATCTACCAATGACTCTTTACATCCGTATTTGTTATCAAATTTTGACTTGGTAACAGAATCGTTCACATTAATGGCAGGCATTACCAGAGTACCATTTTTCTCACGATCGATCAATCTAAGCACTCCAGTTGTCGTTTCTTCAGAAAGGCCTTTGATACCTTCTACATACTGGGGGTACTTATCGAATACCATATTAGTCAAGTCACCGCCATCATCAAGGATCATATTCAATGGCTGACCATCAGGGAATACCAAAGTCTGCTCAATGCACCAATCGAATTCTTCTTCGCTCATACCTTTCCAGGCATAGACAGGGATACCGACAGCAGCAATGGCAGCAGCAGCATGATCTTGTGTAGAGAAGATGTTACATGATGACCAGGTTACTTCAGCGCCAAGCTCAACCAAAGTTTCAATCAATACTGCTGTTTGGATCGTCATGTGAAGACAACCTGCTATTCTTGCACCTTTCAAAGGCTGCTCATCGCGGTACTCTTCACGAATCGATATCAAACCTGGCATTTCAGCTTCAGCCAATTCAATTTCTTTCCTACCCCACTCTGCTAGAGCGATGTCTTTTACTTTGTACTTTAATTTTTCTTCAACCATTTTTTATCGTGTTTTATCGATTTCTAAGAATTTGACAAAGTTAATAAATGCAGTCCTAAACACTTGTTAGGATCAATAATTTGGTATATATTCCTGATAATTTCAATTATTTAGACTTTATTCCTTTATTTTCAAATATCACAATCATCACTCAGGAAATATTCCCATGCCTACACTTGATCAAACCGACCACCAAATACTTCAGCTCGTACAAGAGGATGCGAAACTGAACGTTCAGGAAATCGCCAGTCAGCTCAATCTGACAAAGACTCCCATTTACGAACGGATAAAAAGAATGGAACGCGAGGGCATTATTTCCAAATATGTAGCCCTAATAGATCGCCAGAAAATTGCCCCTTCAATCATTGTATTTCTTGGTGGGTCATTAAAAGTAAACCGCTTTGAACAGACCCAGGAATTCTACGATGCCGTAATGAGTGTTCCGGAGATTTTGGAATGTTACCTTCTGGGTGGAGATCAGGATTTTTTGTTAAAGGTCATTGCCAAAGACCTGGATTCCTACCATGAATTCTACTCCAGCAAAATCGCCTCCATACCGCATGTGGGAGAGATTAGGAGCTTGTTTGTTTTAAAAGAGGTCAAGAGAACTACGGCTTTGCCGAATGAGAGTTTGGTGGATTATTAGGCCAGTCTCAAGATTCAAAACAACGCCAATTTGAAATTATTGTTTACTGGTGTCCGACTAAATTTTTTGAACAAGAAAAAAGTGCCTTTGAAGCGTCCGAGAAAAGATTTTTCCTCAAAGCTGAAAACTACCCCCACCAGTCAAATGGCGGGAATAATTAAGAACTGCCCTTTAGGGAATTTAAAGGGTGTTTTTAGCGAGTGATTCCAAATCAAAAAAACTTTTCTCTGACGCCAGTATTTATTATTCTTATTTAATGGCACTTATAGCTTCAAAAAAAACTCGTATATCCTCATCAGATACACCACGATAACCTTCTCTCATCAATGCATTTTTCAAGTAGACCGTATTACCATCTGAAAAAAGACCATCATTTTTGGTCATGTAATCTTCTTGTGCCGCTATCAAAAGCTCAACACCTCTTCTATCAATTCTTTGAGATGTTGATCGAGTTAAATTATTCCAGATAAGATTAGTATAGTCATCATAATCAAACTCTTCAATGCTGGACGAGTAATCTTCGCCACCAGTTAAATTAATATGAATTGCCTCAATAGATTTCATAATTCTAACTCCTAAAAATCCCAGCAATAGCGTTAATAATGAATAGCTGATGGCCGGAGTTACAATATTCCACCAGCCAGTGATTTTATATGGTTTAGAATTTTCATAATAGTGGAAGATCAGTACATTAATTGATAGCTTAAAAACTCTATATTTCAAATTCGCGCCTTTATCTTCAATCATAGTGAAACCGACACTTGGCAATTAATACCTCATCATCTTTTACTTTATAGATCAGCCTATGTTCCTGATTGATTCGCCTGGACCAAAACCCTCTATATTTATATTTTAAGGGTTCAGGCTTACCAATGCCTGAAAATGGATTTCTTGAAATGTCTCTGATCAATTCATTGATCCGTTTCAGCATCTTTTTATCTGTTTTTTGCCAATAGAGGTAGTCCTCCCATGACTCGTCCACAAAAACATATTTCATTTAATCCAGCAGATCCTTCTCAAAAGAACGCTTATCCTTAAATTTTGAAACAGCTGAATCAAGTCGTTCTTCATTGGTTTTTGAAGTTAATTCGTGATGGGTCGCAGACAATGAATTGTATTCATCCAATGACATGATTACTACACCAGAGTCTTTACCCCGATTGATGATAAGAGTTTCAAAATTTTGAGTGACCTTGTCAAGGTATCTTTTAATATCTTTCCTGAAATCTGATAAAGTAGTAGTTAACATGCTTTCGATTTATATGTACACAAATATGTACATATTTTTTGGCAAAATAGTTGCCCCCAAAGTTCTCTTTTTAAAAGTACCTTCATGCCTCATGTCGGTGAGACCAAGGTTTGATTGTTGAAGGAAGTGAAAAGGACTCTTTGATAGAGCCCTTTTTGTTAAATACCAGAATTAGGTTTATAAGTCTTGTCTGTAGATAGTTTGACTGCCAGGTGCTGAAAAATCAGCAGGTTCTGAAAAGAGTATGAAGTCTCCTTCGACATGTATTCCATAAAAACGGTCATCAAGATTTGTTTGTACCAAAACTTCTCTTTCTCCTGTATCTCTACTCACTCTTCCAACAATTCCTTGTTCTGTGTAATAAATATGTGCTTCAGTAATATCTATTGAATTGATCGTTCGTATACCTTCTCCAAAATAATTAGGTAGTGTAGTCATCGGATAATTTGGATCTGCAAGATTAACTGTAACTAAATCTCCACTTAGGAAGGCAGTTGTGTAAAGCACCTGATTTTCGATAATTACATCATCGGGACTTGCAGAAAAATCATCAACAATGACTTCTACAGAAGGGTTTTCTTCGTTTGTATCAATACGGCCTATGTAACCAGATCCCGCCTGGAATGAATACAAAGTGAAATAAAGCATTTCATTATCAAACACCATGCTTGTTATTCCATCAGATTCCAGATTTTCCACTACGTTACTTAACAAAGTATTTGCGACGGCATTGGGGATCAAAATATCTACGCTTCTAATTTCGTTAGAGACAAAATCCCAGTAGTAGATAATATCGTCTTTTAATGCCAACGTTCTTGTATGTGCTATGAATTTGTTTTTAACAACTGCATTTGGATCATCTAAATCTAGCGTGCCAAAATACGAGTCAGGGTCAAAGCCGGATACATCTATCGCTAACGTAAAAAGGAGGTTGCTGCCTTTTCTGGTGCTAAACATGAATTCACCGTCGATAAAAGGAATTAGCTCATCTTCATTTGATTGTAAATAATTCGTGTGCGTAAGGCTATCATTGACATAATACTCAATTTCATAAACACCGCCATAGAAGGCATCAATTGATAAATCCATCTCCGTACCTGTTGAAGTGAATGTTTGAGAATTATTAGAGATGTTGTACTCAGAGACATCCCAATTATCTATACGTCTTTCCGAAAAGTCATTAAAAAGAAACCAACAATTCTCGCAGTCAGCTGTGACATTCGTAATCACTATTCTCAAACTAGTGCAACTAGCGGAAGTAGTGGCTTGCATGCTTAAGACATCAAAGGAGTTGATTTGTAGCGTGTCTATATCGCTACCCGCAGTTCTAAGTAGGTTAACACCATATTTCCCTGTTTCATCAAAGGCTAGTTCATTAGAACAAGGTTCGGCACACGCTGTACAACTCCCCCCACAATCTATTCCTGTTTCGTTCCCATTCTGAATACCATCAGAGCAGGTAGAGGTTATTTCATCGTCATCTGAACATGCCATTAGAAAGGTAATGGCGATAAGGCTTATAAATTTTAAGGTTTTCATTTGATTTAGTTTATGTTAAACATTGAGTGTTCCAATTGTTACAGCTCAAGATTAAACTAGCCTTGTTGATTTTAGACGAGTGGTCTATCGTGCGCGGCACGGTTGATCAAGCGGTTGATCAAATGGCTTTTGAACATCCATTTGCCGTATGATTGGTCAGTTGTCCAAAACCTGCCGAAATCCTCTTATATTGTGGTAAGCAATGTGATTGAATGATGAATGAATGATTGACTTAAAAAATATTAAGCAGGTGAGCCGGGGAAATAAGGACAGAATGGAAAAATACTTGCGACAGTTCGCTTCATTAATTCCAGAAAGAACCGAAATGATCCGAGAGGCACTTGATTCAAAAGATCGGGCACAAGTAAGGCAGTTGATTCATAAGATGAGCCCGCAGATCCAGTTTTTCGGAATGGACGAGGTGGTAGAATTGAAGAATCAACTGGAAATGGGTTATCTTAAAATGGATTTCCAGGACTTGGAAAATATGGTCAATCGGCTTTTGGAACAACTATCAATGGCGCTAGTAGAAGTAAATGATTTGTTAACGGACGATAAGCTTTAGGTAGCATGATCCGCTGCATCATCATAGATGACGACCCATTCATGCGTGATTTACTCACAGACAAGCTGGCATTTTTTGATGATATCGAAGTCTTAGGTACGGCCAAAGATGGAGCTGAAGGGCTGGAAAAAATCAAAAAGTTGAATCCAAACCTCGTTCTATTGGATGTAGAGATGACGGATATGACCGGCTTTGAAATGCTCTCGAGGCTAGAAAAAATAGATTTTCAAACCATTTTTGTGACATCTTATGGCCACTATGCCATCAAAGCGATTCGTTTCAATGCCTTGGATTATTTATTGAAACCAGTAGATCTGGAAGAACTCAAAAACGCCATTGAAAGATTTCATCAACGACATACCTCTCAGAACAAAGAGCGGGTAAAACGTGCCTTGTCAAATATGAACGAAAGCTACTCAGATCAGCGGCTTTTCCTGACTATGCAAGAGGGAGAACTGGATATTCCGCTAAAAGAAATAACTTTTATTCAAGGGGAGCGAAATTACAGCAATATTCATCTTGAATCGGGTAGAAAAATTTTGGTAGCAAAAACCCTTGTTGATTTAGAAGAGCTTTTGACTGAAAAGGGGTTTTTCAGATGTCATAAATCTTACATTGTAGGAAGCAGTCATATTGCATCAGCAGGAAGAGAACGAATACATATGAAAAGTGGTCAATCTTTGACTTTATCACGAAGAAAAAAAGAGGGATTTCTGGAGTGGTGGAAAACTAAGAATTGAGAATATGAATAAATTCATAAGCCATATAAGTTGATTTTAAATCTGAATAATGAGACACTTTATTCTTCTGATTTTTTTGGCAACTTCAATCTATAACTTTTCACAAGGTCAGACTAGCTATGATTCCCTCAATGAAAGTGAGAAAAAACTGAGGGCAATAGAGCTTATTGAAAAGCGACTAGACGATGCACGACAGCAGAATGCTTTGAATACTCAAATGATCATCCTGATGGAATTGATCTCTTTCAAGTATAATGATTTTGGTGATAGGGCAAGTACCTATGAGGACTTAATTTCCTTAGAACAACTTGTAGATGAAAATCCTGATGTAACAGCAGTAAAAGAAATTGAAGCTCCGCTCAACATGTACATGGGTTTCATACTAAGAGACCAGCTTAAGACAGAAGAAAGTCTCTTATATCTAAAAAAAGCCTCGAATATGGCCAGGGAAAACGATCAGAGAGAGGTTTACGGAGATGCCAATTGTCATGCGGCAAAAGTGCTTGGTAGGCTAGGTCGAGTTGATGAGGCGCTTGCTTTATTTAGTGCACTCAAAAGTGAAGCGTTAACAAGTAGTGATTCGCTATTGGAAAATAGAGTCTATGAAGGCATAGCTAGATTTTATATCGAACAGGGGCAATTAGACTCAGCACTAGTTTATGCTCAGAAAAGTATCGGTGACTTTATTTACGATCACCAAAGAGCCAGGAGGCTATGTATTGTATCGGAGTGTTATCTGCTCCTTGATAGGGAAATTGACTCAGTGATTTACTATGCAGAACAAGCACTATGGATCGCCTACGATCAACAACGGGAACAGGAGAAGCGAGATGCTCACAATCATTTACGAAAAGCATATGGTCAGCTCGGAAATTATGAGCAAGCATTTCATCACTTCACAATGTATTATGAGTTGGAGCAAAATCAACGTTCTTATAACAATGCTATCCAGATGTGGAAATTGAATGAAAAAAAAGAAGCAGAAAAGGCAGCGCTTCAGCGTGCCTTTACCAATGAGCAGCTATCCAACCAGAGGTTAATTATATGGACAGTATCGGGTGGGCTATTGTTACTTGTCATTGCAGTATTGTTTATCATGAATCAATTGAAATTTATCCGAAAACAAAACAAAATTATCAAACAAGAGAAACAAAAAGCTGAAGAGTCGGAGCGTTACAAAGAACTGTTTTTGGCTAATGTAAGTCATGAAATCCGCACACCTATTCATGCGATCTCTGGTATGCTCAAAATATTACGAAGAAATGCTCACCCTGAATTCCAGAATCAATTTCTAGGTGCAATGAGTAGGAGTACAGAGAACCTGTCCAAGCTACTAAATGATGTATTGGATCTATCTAAGATCGCGTCTGGAAAACTCACCATTGTCAACGAGCCTTTTGATTTAAAAGAAAACGTAAGCGCGAGTGTAGAATTGCTACAGACAAAAGCAGAGGAAAAGGGGCTTTTGCTGGAGTTTTTCTTCTTAGACGACCTTCCGAAAATGGTCAAAGGTGATGCGCTAAGACTAACTCAAATCCTTATCAACTTGATCAACAATGCTATTAAATTTTCAGAACAAGGGAAGGTTACAATTTCTCTAAAACCTGAAACTGATGGGATCCGTTTCATGGTGGCCGATGAGGGAAAAGGAATTTCTAAGGAAGATCAGCAAAGAATTTTTGACTCGTTCGAACAGGCTGGTTCTCAAACAATTATTGCCGGAGGTACAGGGCTAGGTTTAGCGATTACCAAACAGCTGATCGAACTTCAAAGTGGAGAGATTGAATTGACAAGTGAAGTAGGAAAGGGCAGTGTATTTTCCTTTACCTTACCACTTCAGGAGCTTGAGGGTGAGTATAAAGAAACCTATGTATCCGAAGATGAACTCAAGCTAACAGGGGAGCAGCTAAGAGGGTTGAAAATACTACTTGTAGAAGATACCGAATTCAATGTAATGGTTGCTAAAGATGATCTCAACTGGTATTTTCCTGAAGCAATTGTGGAAGTAGCTTCCGACGGGGAAGAAGCCTACAACATGTATAAGATGAACGATTACAATCTGGTGTTGATGGATGTACAGATGCCTAATATGGATGGCTATCAGGCAACAAAGAAGATCAGGGAATTGGAATCAACCTATAAACTCAAAAAGAAACCAATCATTGCGATGACTGCTTCGCTTTTGAAAAGGGATATTCAGAGATGTTTGGACGCAGGAATGGATGACTTCCTGCCCAAACCTTATCGATCGGACGAGCTGGTGCTCAAGATCGCAGAAAAAGTAATGATCTGAGGGTAGGTGTATATGTCAATAGTAGATGGGTTCAATGACCTTATATTTTCAATAGATATCTTTTATAAGGTTCATTCATAGAGCTTTGGAATCAAAGGTTTACTGGATTGAGTATTTTTGAGATACGCCACACGTGGTAAATATTTATTACCTGTATAGGTGTTAACTAAGGATTTAGGAAATATTATAATCTTATATGCTGATAAAAAAACACCTTAATATGACTGCCTTTTACGTAGCACTCATTTTCATCCCCCCACATTTGTTTGCGCAATTGCGAGAAAATAGAGCCTTGCAAGAATCGTACGGGCGACTTAAACTTGTTGAAAATCTTGAGATGAGAACTGCGAGGTTTGGTTTTGGTTTCGTGCATCATGGAAATCAGATATTTATATCTAATGGTTCTGGGATAGAAAATTCCCATAAGCGGGATCTTGAAATTTACGATATCGAAACAGATACTTGGCATGCTCCTGATCTCTTTTTGCACCCTAAGAGGTACTCTTCCCTAGAGATAGTAGATAACAAGTTGTACGTTTTTAATGGGAGTTTTGGGTATTCTATGAATGATGATCTTGAAATTGTAGATATAGAAAGTAACACGATCTCTGTTGAGAAGGGCAGGCCTTCAGCAGCATCCCAAGCCGGCTCAGCAACTTTAAGTGGAAAAATATATTCATTTGGTGGTTCTTATGACAAGAATCACTTCTCTGATCACTTTTACAAATACAATCCGAAATCCAAGGAGTGGATTGAGTTGGCAAGTATGCCGGAGCAAAAGGAAACACGAGGAGTGTTTATAGATGGTATTTTATACACGGTTGGTGGTTTCAATGGGGAAATGTCGAATAAAATTCATACCTACGATCCTGAGACTAACGAATGGAAGTTGTTTGCTAACTTACCCTATGGGCTCTCCGCCAATAACTTAGCTAAAAATGAAAATACCATTTGGATCGTGGGAGATTATGTGAATCTTTCTTTTATGGCTTCCCTAAACGTGGTAACGAAAAAATTCACTGTATACGAAAGTGAATCGTTTATCGGTAGACGACATGCAGGAGTTGTATGTCACAATAATAGATTAATTGTTTTTGGAGGCAATACTAATTCTAAAACACTATCCTCATTAAGAAGCATGCAAATCTTCGAGATTCCATAGTGGATTCATTAACTATTTATCGTTAAATCAAAGATGCCCTATTCAACATCATCGTAGCGAAGATGACCTATCCTGGTACTTCCAGGAGTCAATGGTTGATTTGACAGCAGATGGGGAAGAAGCGCTAAAACTGTATAGTTGGCTGATTACGATTTGGTAGTTATGGATGTGTAGATGCTTAGCATAGATGGGTACCAATTGTGTAGGAAAATACGGGAGTTAGAGGTAAATAACAACCTTAAAAAGAAACCAATCATCGCCATGGGCTCCCTAAAATATGCCCATCGGACGAACCAGTGATGAAAATCTCCAGAACAGTGAATCACTTAGGCCCTCTGAACTAAGCTCATATCAAAGCAAGCCACCACTTAAAAATACCTGGAGCGTTTCCAAGATGTACAAACCTACTTAGGGTCCAAACTCATCACATAATCATAGCTCTCATCAAGATATCTAGCCACATTTTTTAGATCCTGCAACATACTTTCTGGTATCAGTACATAGCCATGCATAATGGAATTGTATGACTTGTAGATTGTTGAATTAAACTCCTCTATATACTTCTTCTGAACTTCTTTTGAGAAGCGTATCCCAATTTCACCGGCTTTGTTAAGCAGCGAAAACATATGTCCGTTAGCAGAAGTATAAGGCATAGTTTTACCCTTTCTTTCGAACCTGTCGCATTTAGCAATCAGTTCATCGTACAGCTTTAGTTTCTCTTCCCGCATACTATTGTTTTTCTACAAATTCCTTGAATTGATTCATCCATTTTTCACCCTGTTTTCTATACATTCCTGGAAATAGAATGGCCACTAACCGTGGCATGAACCAGTTGATCCTAGTATACTCGAATTCATATTTATATTGGGTTTTATTTGGAACAATTTCAGCAAATGTGCATTTCATCGAATTATCCATATGCTTATGATGATAAAAAGCCTCAAATGAATGTGGCAATTCATTTGAAACAATAGTTTCGGTAAGGATCATATTCCGTCCGCCATGGGCATAATACATCTTGGAAACCGCTCTTGCTTCACCTTCATTTCCGCTTTGTAGTTCCTTTTTAACAAAACCATCCTGCCACTCCTTCAGGTTTGTGGGGTCTGCAAAAGCTCAGCTACCAACTGTGTAGGCTTGTTGATTTCAATAGCACCTTTAAATTTCATAATTCCATTCTAATTTGATTGCGCAGAACATAGTTATGGAAATTGAAGAGGACTTCGGTTACAGAACTATTTTGTAACCAAAAAATTTTACACTTTATATTGATGTTTAATTTTCCCTATATACTCAGATGGAGAAATACCCTCATACTCTTTAAATACCCGATAGAAAGAAACCTTATTGTTGAATCCGGACTGGTAGGCCACATCTATAAGCTTAATTTTTGAATCATTGGCTTTTTCAATAATGCTTTTTGCTTCATTTAATCTATACTGGTTAATCAGTTTTTTGAAAGAACAGTTAAATCTTTGATTGATAAATTCAGTAATATAAGCTTGAGGAAGTGAAGTAGATTCAGAAAACCCTTGAAGGGTCAACGTATCGTTAAGGTAAACTTTGTCCTCCTCCAGCTTTTTGAAAATTAGGTCTTCGTATTTTCTCCTTTTTTCAGGGTCATTTAAATCCGGAATCTTTGAGTTCAGGATAACTGACTTATCTATTAGTTTGAAAGCAATGGACTGGATAATAAAGGTCATTGCTAACATACTTACCTGGTTGATCAAAGAAAAGTTGAATCCGCCTAAAGGCTGGATCAAAAAATAAACGAGGTGTAGTATCAAAAAAGCCGAATAGCTTAGCAGAATAACCCTATACCAATTAACCAAAGCATTATTAGCAACTTGTTTTTTAAACCGGTCCAGTCTTTTAACGCTAAAGAAAATATATATACCTACGTAGACGAAAAAACTCAAACTGAAGTAAAAATCAAAACTTTGATATGAAGGGACTTTCTCCATAAAAACCCTGACCGTTTCAATTTTTTCAATGCCGCTCAAAAAGTAAAAAGGCAAGTTAAAAAGTAGCATTAGGGCAAAGGGTATGAAGTGCCGGTACATTCGATTTAACCACCTAAAACCTTTAACGGTTATAGCCACAGCCATCAGTAACATCAATGGCGGCTTCAAAAAGCTGATAGGATATGAAATCCCCAATAAATGAGGAACCTGATTAATCAAACTAGTTTCTACTAAAAGTCGCTCAAAAAGCATGATCCCTTCAATGATCAATAGCAACGAAAAAAAGTTTCTAAAGAGCTTGTTATTATCTGATTTAAGTAGTGTAAAAGCAATAAAAAATGCCTGGCAAGCTCCATAGGCTATGAGTACATTAACAATCGATATCACTTTAATATAGGCTCTAAAACTCGCAGATCTCCATCTATTGAACGTTTATCATACTCAAGCCCAAGTATTTCAGCCATTAATGGATAAACATGAATATTTTCAAATGCCTTTATCTCTAGGGATTTAAAGGCAGGTCCCTTGGCATAAAATATAGCTCCCATCTCAGGGCATTCAGCCGGGTCGTACCCATGTGTACTAGAACCTGGTTTTGTAAGGACCGTCCTGCGGCCAAACGGGACTACCCTACGGCCAAAATTATAAGGCGGCCTGGGTTGCAAAATAAGATCCCCAATCCTTTCACTGTTCTGATCATAATGATATCGATCCGGAAAATGGCCTTTTCGGTAAACACTATATTTCGAGGTATCTACTTTAAGCGCTTTGTAAAGTGAGTCGATTCTTAGAGGATCATCGGAATATACCATCAGGGGAAAACTAGTGGTAATATTCATATCATCCGGGAAGAGATCTTCATTGTAAATGGGATTTTCCACATCTACTTCAAGCATGCCATGATCCGATACCACGATAATATTAACAGGTAAGTCCAATCTCTCCATCTTCGCCACCAAATCACCGATAACTTCATCAATGTCCTTTACAGCTTTGGCGATCTCAGGTGAATTAGGTCCAAAATTATGTCCAATGTCATCAATGATGGAAAAATACAGTGAGATGAAGTGCGGTCGGCTTTCAGGAGGAAGCTGCAACCATTGAACGACTTTATTCACCCGATCCTGATGGGCGATGTCACCGTTATACTTGAAATAATAGGTAGGTGTCTCACCCTGAATACGCGCCTCGCTACCTACCCAGAACATACTGGCCGATACCATCTTCTGGTTTGCAGCCAAAACCCAGATTGGCACTCCACCATAAAATCTTCCATCCTCCACAACAGTCCTGTTTCGGATTGAATAAACTGTTTCGAGATCCCGGTCATAAAAACCATTAGAAACCAACCCATGGTGACCCGGGTAAAGGCCGGTAACAATGGTATAGTGATTCGGAAAAGTCTTTGTTGGAAAAGAAGATACCATACTTTCTGCTTTAGCATCAAAGGCCAAAAGATTCTTTGCCCCATATCGCTCGGCATAATCATACCGAAAGCCATCAAGTGAAATTAAAATGAGGTAGGGCTTCTTGAGTTGATCTGAGCTGTTTACTTGATCAACTCTTATTTCCTGATCGCTAACTTCTTTAGACACTTCAACCGTTAAGGGTTCCGGTTGAGCGCTAGCACTAAACCCCGCTAAAATGAGAAAAAGCCTCTTCATATTATCTTTATTCGCACAAAAGCATCAAAGGTACTTTGATTTTTTCGCGCCTAAACATGGTGCGAAAGAATTTAATGCACTAATAATCATTTAATAATCCTAGCTGCCGTTTGCGAATGAACAAGATGAATATTATCTTGACGCTAACAACAACTCAGAATAGCAACATGAAGTACTCCCTGGAAATAGAGGTAAATAAACCTCTGGAGAAGGTTATTGCCTTGCTTGATGATCCTGAAAACATGAAACACTGGCAGCCGGGCCTGGTCAGCTATGAAGTATTGAGTGACGAGCCCAGAAAAGAAGGGGCCCAGATGAAGCTCCGCTACAAAATGGGTAAACGGGAAATTGAAATGATAGAAACTATTACTGCCTATGACCTACCCAAAGGCATGTCCGCCACCTACGAGACCAACGGTGTTATCAATATCCAGAAAAATCTTTTTCACGCCATTGATGAAAATAGAACGCATTGGGTATCTGATAATGAGTTTGTCTTTAATAATTTTATGATGAAGCTCATGGGCACGTTTATGCCTAGGGCCTTCAAAAAGCAATCGAAAATCTATTTACAGGCGTTTAAGAAGTTTGCTGAAAAATCTCAAGAACTCTAAGTCATCCCGAAGGGATTCTGGCCACAGTGAAAGAAAGGTATGCCTTTCTTTGTGGCAAAGATGCCTGCGCTAGCGCTATGGATGACTTTGTAAACGAGGGGATGACTCTAAACCATTTTTCATTCCCTCCTAATCGCCTCTACAGGATCAAGTTTTGACGCGCGCAAGGCTGGATACGTTCCAAAAACCACACCCACAACTAAGGCTACAATTGAAATGATCATTAAAGTATTAAGTGTAAAGGCAGCTTGAAACGGCGCTTGAGTTATCGCCTTCACGATAGGAACAATCACTAAAGTGCCTAGTATACCCACGATTAGTCCCAATAGACTTCCGAAGCCAGAAATAGTTATGGACTCTGCCAAAAACTGGATCACAATGTCCTTCTTCTTGGCGCCAATGGCTTTTCTTATACCAATTTCCTTCGTACGTTCAGTCACGGAAATTAACAGAACGTTCATCACGCCAATACCACCAACCAACACAGAGATCCCCACAATCAGGCCCATAATCACGCGAAACATGAGAAAGCCTCTATTCGCCTGCTCTACTCTTGCACCATTCGTTACGATCCTAAAGTCCTCTGATCGATCTCCATACTTTTCTTCTAGTCCTGCTTTTAACTTCTTTTCGATATCAGGAACCTCCTCTACATTATTAGCTTTGATTAACATTCGTGGTGGATTCGCCTTTAAAGTTTGACTGCCCAGTAAAGTTATGGGTACAAAAGCACCCTCAATGGGTACAGATGAGTCCAGCACGCCGACAATCTCAAGCCTCAGACTATCAAATACGAGGTGTTTCCCTATAACGGAAACAGCGCTATCCGGCTTAGTTAGGGACTTAGCCAGATCTTGTGACAAAACCACGACCCTGGAGTAATTCATTAAATCGTTTAACTCTAAGCCCCTACCTTCACTTATCTTAAAGTTTTCTCCTGTGACTTCTGAAACTCCTGTTACATAAGACCCCACCAGTTGAATTGTATCGTTCAGGCCCACCCGCTTAGAAAACCTACTCATGACGTAACCTTCTCCCTGGTTTTCAATACCTGAATATAGCTCTTTGAAACTCCCATAATCCAATGAAGCATATTCCGCTTTTTTCATTCGAATGCCATCTAGGCGTTCATATACGTTAGGGTCAACCATTACCGCTTCCAATGAGGTAGTTTTTGAGATCTGTTCATTGGCATATTGCTCCAGGCCATCGATTAGGGAAAGAATGGCAACCAGTGCAGCAACACCTATCACAATACCTAAAATAGATAGGAATGTATGCAGAAAGTTAGAACGGATATTTTTGAAAGCACTGAATAGTGCGATAACGAGTTTCTTAGGCATGTGTATTGTTTTTCGAATGACTGATATAGGAAACCGTTTGTTACAACTCAATATGATATGTTATTCGAAATATTTAACTTAAACGACTTCTAATTCACCTAGCATGCGGATCAATCATTTCTTACTCCTATTCTTCTTTTTTTGTTTGTCCATTTCTGTTTCTGCCCAAAAAAAGAAAAAATCAAGGGCTGAACTCGAAATTACCTATGATGAAAAGCTCTACAGCGCAATGTCCTGGCGAAATATTGGTCCCTTCCGAGGCGGACGGTCCGTAACCTCCTCGGGAGTAGTGGGTGATCCCATGACGTACTATTTCGGCTCGGTAGGTGGTGGAGTTTGGAAAACCGAAGATGCCGGACATAATTGGAAAAACATCTCTGATGGCTTCTTTAATACTACTTCCATTGGCGCCATAACCGTTTCCGAATCGGACCCAAATGTGATCTATGTCGGTACGGGTGAGGCTCCCATTCGCGGTGTGATGACCTCACATGGGGATGGAGTTTATAAATCTACGGATGCAGGTAAGACCTGGAAGCATATTGGGTTGGACGGCGCTTCGCAAATTTCAGAAATCAGGGTTCATCCTAAAGATCCGGATATTGTTTACGTAGCCGCCCAGGGAAGTCCATATGCGGCTACGGAAGAACGGGGGATTTATCGATCAGTAGATGGAGGAGACACCTGGCAAAAAGTACATTTTGTAAACTCCAGCAGCGGCGCCAATAACCTTTCCATGGACATGAATAATCCGCGAATTCTTTATGCTGCTTTCTGGGACCACCAGCGAAAGCCCTGGTTTATTCGAAGTGGCGGTAAAGGCAGTGGCATTTGGAAAACTACCGATGGCGGAGACACGTGGAAAAAACTGGAGGAAGGGCTACCTAAAAAACTAATGGGTAAGATCGGGGTTTCAGTCAGTAGAGCTAATTCCAACCGTGTTTTCGCTATTATTGAATCAGAAGAAGGGGGCCTGTATCGCTCTGATGATGGGGGTGAAAAGTGGGCATTGATGAACAGCGATCGGGTATTAAGAACACGTTCCTGGTATTACATGCATGTGTTCACCGATCCGAAGAATGAAAATGTAGTGTATGTACTTAATGCCCCTTTTATGAAGTCCATTGATGGGGGGAAAAGTTTTACACCAGTAGGTGTTCCACATGGGGACAATCATGATCTATGGATCAATCCCGATGATCCAACTAATATGATCAACTCTAATGACGGAGGCGCCAATATCAGTTTCAATGCAGGTAAAAGTTGGTCTACTCAAACCAACCAACCTACAGCTCAGTTCTATCGTGTGAACGCCGACAACCGCTTCCCATACTGGCTCTATGGGGGTCAACAGGATAATTCTACCGTGGCCATCCCAAGCCGAACAGATGGAATTACAATAGGCTGGAAAGATTGGACGGGAGGCGTAGGTGGGGGCGAAGCTGCTCATATCGCCTTTAACCCTGATGATCCCAAGTATGTCTATTCTTCAAATATCACTGGCTTCATAGATGAATACAATATGGAAACCGGTAAGTCAAAGCCGATTAAACCCTACCCGGTATTCGATCTTGGTGAGCCGTCTGATGAAATGAAATACCGCTACAACTGGAATCCCCCGGTGATTGTGTCAAAACATAATCCCAACGTGATATACTATGGTAGTAGTGTCGTTCATAAGTCTTCGAATCGAGCCATAAAATGGGAAGATATTTCTCCGGACCTTACCAGAAATGATACGAGCAAGCTTGGACTTATGGGTGGCCCGATCACCAATGAGGCCGCCGGAGGTGAAACGTACCACACCCTAATGAGCCTCACAGAATCGCCTCATAATGCCGACGTCATCTATGCTGGCGCCGATGATGGTTTCCTGCACATCACCCAAGACGGCGGCAAAAGCTGGCAAAACATAACCACCCCCGCAGGAGAAGGAATAATTAACTCCATCGATATTTCACCACATGATCCGGCCACGGTTTATGTGACGGTGATGAAGTACAAGTTCAATGATTTTAAACCGTACATCTATAAAAGCTCAAACTATGGAACCAGTTGGGCCAAAATAATCAATGGTATTGAAGATCGTGCATTTGCCCGTGCAGTCAGGGAAGATCCGGCCCAAAAGGGACTGCTATATGCAGCTACGGAATTGGGTATGTATATCAGTTTTGATGATGGAGTTAAGTGGTCCTCTTTTCAGCTTAATCTTCCAAAGGTCCCCCTGTTAGATATCAAAGTGCATAAAAATGATCTATTAGCAGCTACTTCAGGCAGGGCCTTCTGGATCCTGGACGACCTAACCCCTTTGCATCAATTGGCCCAGGCCAAAAATGCCGACTCCTATTTCTACAAACCCAGACCTACCGTTAATACACGCGCGCCTTACCTCGATGTACCGATTACAAATGCTGGCATCAATCCATTTCCCGGGGTGGGCTTTAAGTACTTTGTAAAGCAAATAGAGGAAAAAGATAGCCTGCATGTGAAGGTGGAAGTAATGGATGCTTCAGGAAAGATTTTAAGAACATTAACCAGTGATACTGAAAAAGCCTGGAACAAAATAGAAATGAAAGAAGGTATGAATATCGCCAAGTGGGATCTGCGATTAGCGAATATTGAGCCCGCTGAAGGAGTATTTGTTCCATCCTTTGGCAATACAGGAATGCAAGGATATCACATTGGCCCCGGCCGATATAGCGCTAAAATTACCATCGGGGACTTCAGTCAAATCCAGGATTTCGAAATTCTGAAAGACCCGAGGGATAAGGTAAGCGATAGTGATATTGCTGATCAGGAAGCGCTTAAAAAAACGATTTATAAAAATCTGGAGGAGCTTTACGAATCACTGAAGCAATTGCAGGACGTACGTAAGCAGGTGGGTCAAATGATGGAGCGTGAAGAAGGTGATGAGGAGATCAAGGAAATGGGAGATGGCATCAAAAACAAAGTAGGTGAGATCGAGAAAGAACTGATTTCACCAAGCCAGGAGACCTTCCAAGACATCATCAACTTCCGAAACAAGCTGGACATACAACTATATCAACTGATGCAAACTATTGACGGCAGCATTCCACCGCTAACCAATGGCGAAAAGGGCTTGTATAATGATTTGAAAGAGGAATGGGAGACACAACGCAACGGTGTTCAAAAAATTCTGAACGAAGATATTCCGGCCTTCAATAAGCTGCTTAGAGATAAAGGGGTGGAGTACATTGCTCCGAAGAAAAAGAAAGAAGAAGACAAAGTGGGTTCATAAACTAACCCCTTAATTGTGTAGTCCGGAATAACATAATGAGATCCGGGATGGCCCCGGGAATTTTGCGATGATAATAACACTCCAAGGCATTTGCTACGATGAGAAGTCCTCTTTCCTAAAAGGGCCGGCTAAAGCTCCGCCACTGATCAGAGAGTTTCTCTATTCGGATTCATCAAATGCATTTACTGAGCTGGGCTTCAACACCCAAACCATTGACTTCAACGATGTTGGAGACTTTTATCCCATCGAATACTTCGATATTCAACAGATCACCAAACAAAACTGTAGTACTGATTCAAAGCTGATCACACTGGGTGGAGATCATTCTATTACCTACCCGATGTTAAAAGCGTATTCAGCTGTAAAAGGCCCCTTTGAAATCCTGCAAATTGATGCTCATGGTGATCTGTATCATAATTTCGAAGGTGATCCACACTCTCATGCTTGCCCTTTCGCCCGCATCATGGAAGAAAAACTAGCTTCAAAACTTACCCAGGTGGGCGGTCGCACGTACACGCAACATCAGTATGAACAAGCTGAGAAATTCGCAGTGGAGATCCATGAAATGAAAGACTATGATCTACAAAAGCTATCGTTTAGCAAGCCTCTGTATATCTCTTTAGACATGGATGGGTTTGATCCGGCCTATGCCCCGGGGGTTTCGCATCATGAACCAGGGGGATTCACTTCGCGGCAGGTCGTTGATATTATCCACTCCATTGATGTAGAGATCATTGGAGCTGATATTGTCGAATATAATCCGGATCGGGATGTGCAAGGGATCACCGGTGCACTCGCTGCTAAGGTATTGAAAGAGATCATTGGAAAGATGGTGTAGCAAACCATACCGATAACAAAATGACTCCCTTTTAGCATTTAAGTTCCATTATCAAATCAAAAAAACTAACTTTGCGGCTTCATTTTTTAGAGAAACTATGATTGCAGCAAATAACGTATCGCTACAATACGGAAAGAGAGTTCTTTTCGATTCGGTAAACATCAAGTTTACACAAGGCAACTGCTATGGTGTCATTGGCGCCAACGGAGCAGGGAAGTCCACATTTCTCAAGATCTTATCCGATGATATTACCCCTAACTCCGGCAAGGTGACTATCGATCAGGGTAAGCGAATGGCGGTACTGAGGCAGAATCACTTTGAGTTTGATGAGGAAACAGTATTAAATACGGTCATGCGTGGTCATACTAAACTCTGGAGCATCATGCAGGAAAAGAATGCCATCTACGAAAAGCCGGACTTTTCAGAAGAAGATGGTGTTAAGGCCTCAGAGTTAGAAGCTGAATTTGCAGAAATGGATGGCTGGAATGCCGAGTCCGACGCCGCTGCACTACTTAGTGGTTTGGGCATAAAGGAAGATAACCACTACCTTCTTATGAAAGAGTTAAGTGGGAATCAAAAAGTAAGGGTGCTATTGGCTCAGGCAATCTTTGGCAATCCTGATATTCTTATCCTTGACGAGCCTACTAACGACCTGGACATTCAAACCATCGCCTGGCTAGAGGACTTCCTTTTAGAATTTAAGAATACCGTTATCGTCGTATCACACGACCGCCACTTTTTGGATACGGTATGTACGCATATTGCCGATATAGACTTTAAGGCCATTAAGCTTTACACAGGTAATTACTCATTTTGGTACGAGTCCAGTCAACTGGCCCTAACACAGCGGTCAGCCTCCAACAAAAAGGCGGAAGAGAAGAAAAAGGAGCTACAGGAATTCATTGCTCGCTTCAGCGCCAACGCTGCTAAGTCGAAGCAAGCCACGAGCCGTAGAAAACTGCTTGATAAGATCAATGTAGAAGATATTCAACCGTCTTCCCGCCGTTACCCGGCTATTATCTTTCAGCAAAACCGAACCGCTGGCGACCAAATTCTACAGATTGAAGGATTGAGCTCCAGCAGCAACGGCAAAACCTTATTTAAGGACCTTGATCTCTTCGTAAACAAAGGGGATAAAATAGCTGTACTCAGCCAGGACAGTTTAGCAATTACTTCATTATTTCAGATATTAAACGGCGAAGCCGAAGCAGATACGGGTGACTTTAAGTTCGGGCAAACCATTACTACGGCCTATTTACCCAACGAGAATGAAAAGTACTTTGAGTCAGATGACAATCTCATTGATTGGTTAAGACAATATTCGGATGGTGAGAAGGACGAAGTTTACATTCGAGGCTTCCTGGGCAAGATGCTTTTTTCCGGGGAAGAGGTTTTTAAAAATTGTAATGTACTTTCCGGCGGGGAAAAAGTGCGGTGTATGGTATCGCGGATGATGTTACAGGGCGCCAATCTATTGATGCTGGATGAGCCTACAAACCACCTGGATCTGGAATCGATTCAAGCCTTTAATAATGCACTTCGCGATTTTCCCGGAACGGTTTTGTTTACTTCTCACGACCACACTTTTACCCAAACTATAGCCAACCGAATTGTGGAGATCAGCCCTAATGGCGTCATAGATAAGCTTATGACCTATGATGATTATATTGCCGATGAGCGGGTGGTGGCACAGCGGGAGGAGATTTACGCTTAGGTGAATGTCATAACTCACGAAGCACAACTTAAATAGGGAATTTAAGGAATTAGATCTGGATTCCTGCGCGCACATTACAGAAGCTGGATGAGGAAGAAAGAAGTTACTTCTTTTTATCTTTTTTCTTTTTCTTCTTGCCTTCAGGGGCACCGAATAGTACATCATCTTCGATTACGGTAGCTATTATAGAAGTCTTCCCATCATCCATGCGAGTCCAGACGGCAGCAACACGGCCGTCATGGGCGGTAATATTTGTGTAATCACCAAAAAAATACTCTGCATCGGGGGTAAAGGGAGTTTCACTTATCTTAACGTTCTCAAAGGAGACCCCACCGTTGTTTGAATATGCCAGATAAACATCCGTCTGGTTATCGTCATATGCCCTGCGATCATAATAAAGGATGTATAGATAGCCGGTTGTATAATCCTGTGCCATCCAACTTAGAAACTGGTGTTTTTCGCCTTCATCGTCGTTTACCTTTTTTGGAATTGACCAGGTATCTCCCCCATTCGTTGATCGCATAAACCAGATGTTTGTATCATTTTCTCCGTTTTTCTGATCTGACCAGTTTAAGTAGAGCATGCCTTGATACTGGGTAGGGCTATTATCGGCAATAAGTATAGGCATGCCGTTGGTACGATTAATCCCCGGAACATCAAAAGCCCAGCCACCCGGTTGATCTCTTACCACAACATCATTTCGCAGCCAGGTCTTGCCTTTATCATAAGAGCGGTCCAAATACAGCTTTTCGTTAAACGCCCAGATTATGTACAGATAACCCTGCGGACCGACAGCCGGTACAGCCCCTTCTGTAGTTTTATCATCATCGATACAATCACCCGGAAACTGGTTAAGCTGAATAGGATCTGACCACTTCTTACCTCCACCTGACGTAGATAGCAGGATATTACTCTGGCAGGCCGGGTCTTTGGAACCGTATTCATCGAACTGGGTCCAGGTTACATAAAGGTTATTGGTTCTTGGATCAATAACGGCCCATTCTTTGTCCTGGTCTTTTGGGTGGTTAAGACCTATTGATGCGCCGTCGTCCCAGGTGAGGCCGCCATCTGTAGATTTCTGGCTTACAATCCTATCCAGAATTTCCTCGCTCTGCCAGTTTGTGCCAGCCGGATCCGACAGATGAAAATAGTAGAAATCACCCTTCTTATCGGAGATCACCACCGGATCGCCCCAAACCCCCATGGAGGATTCGAGTTTTTTGGTGGTCCAGGTTTCACCGCCGTCCTCAGTGATGTAGACTTTATCCAAAATGGCCGCCGCTACAATGTTATCTCGGTCCTTCAAACTAATGGCAATACTGGGTTCGGCCGGGGCACGCTCACCTTCCTGCTGTACATCCAGCACAATATTTTTGAATTGGGCCGAAACAAGAGCCGTGATAAAGGAGAGCAGGATGGAGAGGGCTATTTTTTTCATGATTGAGCATTTCATACAAATATAAACGGGAAGCGGATTCTACGTCCAAATGTTTATATTTTATTCCGATCGAAGCACTAACCGTTTTTAGTCAAATAGAAGTGTTTAATAAATGGATAATTCCTATACTGCTTTCTGCTAATATAAATCCGAGGGGTTAGTTTTAAGGGAATTATCGTTATCCGCAAGTTGAGCTTCATAGAAACAATGACCTATACAAAAGAGCAAATAAAATACGGATTCTGGACTCTTGACTTTCTTGAAGATTTCTTTAAAGAAAAAAGAACAGAGGTAAGAGAGATATGGTGGCAAGAGGAATCTAGGAGTATCCTGTACGCAATTGCTAATTCTTGCTAAAGAACAGAATCGGCCTCAAAAATATTCAGAACCTATTGCCGGCATAAAACCAATATGATTGATCAAAGAGCTGAGAGACATTGGTAGGCCCACTGCCATGAAGATTACTGAGGACATCTGTAATGGAAATCTTGATCTAAATCGAAATCACATGTAGTCTGGAGAAAAGTCTGTCGTTTAAATGATTTTATAAATTGAAATATGATTTACAGAAGCTTCAAAAATTGAAAAGAAAGAATCCATTCGAGCAGATAAAACTTTACAAGAAACTCTTTTCGGTAATGCCCTGAAAAATAAAAGCATCCTCACTCTCTTTGTAACCTTTAAGTCTACTATCAAATAACGATTGATTAAACCCTCTCAGCTTTTTTGGACTTTCTGTAACTGAATTCATATGCTTTGCATAGTGTAGATTGGTTAAATCGTTCCTTTGCTCATAAATGGCAGGAAGAAAATTCTCAAAAACTCCTACCTCTATAGCGTTATGAGTAAGCCATGCATCCCAAAATGAAGGTGAAAAGCTTTCCATTATTTTTTTGTTCATATTTTCAGCAGTTTCACCCGTTTTATTGGTTCCAATCACAACTTCGTAGTGATAATGTACCCCAATGATATCTTTCCCATCGTAAACATCCTTATAACATATTCTTAATGTCATCATTTTTCCTAATGCTGCGTCTGCTATACCCATTGCCCACCCATCATTTTCATGATAGAATATTTCCATTGCATTGTCAACTTTGTATTTGAGCCCATATTTTTTTGCCTGCATGACCTCTTGTATATGCAACTTGGCTCCAACTTTTGAACAGTTATTAGGTCCTAATTCACCACTTAGCCATACCGCAATGTGATCAGATGGATGCCAAAGATAATAAACGGATACTTTTTTTCCTTCATAACCGGGAATGTCATCTAATGTAACTTCTAGGTTTGGAAAATAATCAAACCACCAAGTTAACATTTCAGTAGTGATTCCTCTAATCAGTGAATGTTCCAGCACAACACATTCCTGACCACTTTTATTAGTTACTCGTCCGTAGTAAACCGAAGAATCCGGTTTCAATTCCCATCCAAATTCTCTCTCTTTAGGTATGATTAATTCACTCATTTTTTAATTTTAAGTAAATTTAAATGTTAGAATTTACTGAATAATTGATTTCAGTTAACTTTTGCACCTATGTTTTTTGAAGCGACTTGGTAAGGCTTCATTTGAGTAGTTGCGCTATTCTAGTGCTATTAATTATCATTTGCCACACACTGCTAGCTAGGAGTTGTGTGTAATGTGTGAAAAGCTGCATTTTAATTATAATAAATGCTATAAATAACATATACCCAACTACTTCCGGAGCTTCAGCAAGCCAACGGAATTATATGTGATATGAGAGGGTATCCTGCTGGAAACCATGAATTAATTTCCCATTTATTAAATGAAAAAGATACTTCAAATTCATGGATGAGGATTCCTAAAATAATTTATCCGGACCAAGAAAATATTACAGGATATGAAAACCACGGCTGGGATCTAGAGCCCAAGGAACCCTATTTGGGAGATAAAAAAGTAGTATTTATTACTGACGGAAGAGCCATCAGCTATGCTGAAAGTTATATGGGATTTATTGAAGGATAATCTAGCGACAATCGTTGGTCAGCCAACTGCAGGAACAAATGGTAATTTGAATTCCTTCAACCTTCTTGGAGATTTCTACATTAGTTGGACAGGGATGAAAGTATTAAAACACGATGGTTCACAGCATCATGCCATAGGTGTGTTGCCGGATATTTACATTACTAAAACTGTTGAAGGTGTAAAATCTGGTAAGGATGAATTTTTAGAAAAAGCTATTGAAGTTATTTTGGAATAATCAGTAGCACATCTAACCCCAGCCATCTTTAATACCTACTCGCGCTTTACTTTCGATCTACATAATACTTTGTATTTTTATCGGAATCGCGCTCGAACCAAAACTGCGTTTAGCGCGTCACTATAGCTTTCTATTAATCAACAAATATCCAATGGGAAATGTTGAATTATTATTGTCAATAAAGATAGCCTCGGGTGTTCTTACAATATTCTTTGGAATTGTTGCAGTTCTCACCGAGACTAGGGAAAAGGGTACAAATAAACTAACCAACTGGGGTAAAATTGCAATTGTGGGAATAGCTCTTCTGGGCACTTTCACCATTATCGAAAATATTGTAAAAAGAATTCAAGAAAACGAAGATGAGATAGCTAAGATTGAAGCGAAATTAGAAGAAGAAGAAAGGATTAGAAAGCAAGCATTGGAGGCTGCAGCGCGCTTTGATAAAAATTCTCGTTTGCAAGAAGAAAACATTTTATTAGCTACGCAAGCACTTGAAAGGCTTGATACTAGCTTAGACAATCAAAAAGAAATAAATAAACAGCAATCGAATTCTCTTGATATACAATTGCATCTTCAATCTCAACAATCTGAACTTGGCAAATCACAAATAGCTATTTATAATCGGATTAAAAAATCACAATATGCAATTGATAAAATAAAAGTTTATGGTTTAATAAGGTCAAAATTATATGAATCTTTAAAGCAAGAAATATTAGAAATATGTATGGAAGATTTTAAAAGAAATAATACACAAGATACATATATAAAAAATGATTCGCTTGGTATTGAATATAGCATTGATACCAATGACGATGGTGTTAAATACGTTAGTACAATAAATTTTAGACAGGAATCAATTCTGCTAGACAAACTACCCTACTTTAAGTCTTTCTGTTATGGCATTGGCTTAGAATACGGGTTTAAGGCAAAGTTGAATAATGAGGTGGATTTTGATCCGGATAGCTTGGACTTTATTATTGGTTCATATGCATATAATGAAAAAGGCAACTGTGAATCATTATTAAACTATGAAATGAACTACATTGGCAAATCAAGAACACTGATTAGAGTGGAATTATCACCAGAAAGCGGTGTTGATAGTGATCGTTTTATTAATAATTATACGGAGCCAGACCATATATATTTTCGCTTTAGTTCTTCAAGAATTGATCCGAATATAAAGAAAAATCGTGCGCTTCTGTCTTTATATGATCTCTCAAATAAATACTTAATTATTAATACGGGTTATTTTGGTATTTCCCCGAGGGATTTCGACATCGTTGATCTTAGGATGGAATTTGAAGGTATGTATCAGACAACCTTGTTTTTTAATGAAAATGATCTCAATAAGACACCACGAATATATCCAGGAACGTCCTATCACCATGTATCTTCCCACTTATTTACTAGTTATATCAATAATGAAAAATTATTTTTAGATGCTTTATTGATTAATAACGAAAATACAAAGCCGTAACAATGGATGTACAAAATAGGCATGACAGTTGTTATTTTGGCAGTTTTAGCCTGCTTCTAAATTGTAAGTTGATTTGAGAAGTTTAAGGCGCCTGATCACCTACTTTTCATATACTGAATGTTGAAGCATATCCAGCCCCGGCAGTCTTTAATCCATACGTGCTACGCACTCCCGGTCTTAAAGTCAAATGTGCTTCAATGACGCGCTAAACCAAATTGACAATCAAAAATGCGCTCTGAATAATTTCGTTATCTTTCTTAAGATTTATTCAATAAATTTTACCAAGTATAAGGAAGTGAATCATGAAATAAGACATATACTCCTCTATGGTTTCATATTATCCGTTCTAATATTTGGATTGAAATGGTTGCAATGGAATTTTCTAATATTAGACAATGCCATAGATATATACATAGGTTTGATTGCAGTTATATTCACATTTTTAGGAGTGTGGATCGCATCTCAAAGCATCAGACCAAAGACTGAAAGAATTATCGTAAAAAAACAAATCTTCGTTCATCGACCCAAAGCATTTACTTTAAATGAAATGGCGTTGAAAAATCTAGAACTTACCAATCGAGAATTCGAAATTTTACAGCTTATAGCAAAAGGGCATAGCAATTCCAAAATAGCCGACCAATTGTTCCTCTCAATAAGTACCATAAAAACACATGTTTCCAACCTCTTTGTCAAAATGAATGTCAATAGTAGGTACCATGCAATAACCAAGGCAAAAGAATTGGAGATTGTCGAATAGTACTTTGGTATGAGATTGGTTACTTAGGAATAATCGGCGCCAAAGTATGAAAACCTTTTTCCTTTGAAATTTTAGTTTCACCCTAAATTTAAATCCAATAGCTATGAAAAAAATCACATTCATTTTTGGCAGTGTAATCGGATTAGTGTTAGCGATTAATTCTATCATTCATATGAACATGATGTATTCCAATCCTAACTACAAAGGGAACGATGTAATTGGATACGCAACTATGGTCATTGTATTCTCAGTGATTTATTTTGGCGTGAGAAATTACAGAAATAATCATCTTGATGGTAAAATAGGTTTTCCAAAGGCATTCAAAACGGGAGCTTTAATATGCTTCATAGCATCAACTTATTACGTTGTTTTTGGTCTATTCTACTATTATTTATTTGTGCCTGATTTTATGGACGTTTATGCTGATTACGTAATAAGAAATAGTGAAGCAAGTGAAGTTGAAGCTAGGACTGCTCAAATGATAAGTTTAAAGGAAATGTCCAAGAATCCACTATTCCTTGTGTTATTTTCATATTTTGAAGTACTGCCCATTGGAATGATTGTCGCTCTAATCAGCGCTTTCATTGTTAGGAAAAAGTAAAAGATAATAGTGAGTTTTAAACATCCTCGAACTTTTGGAGCATAAATTGGTCCGGTGAAGACAATAGATTCTTCTCCGCTTTTCTGAATGTGTTATAGCCAGGGAAATCGGAATAACCATGAACGAAATCGGCATATAACGGATACCGAAACGCCATAAGCTTACGATGAAGCTTACAGGTAGTGGTGCAACCCACTAGTTTACAAGAAATCAATAAAGCTTAAGAAACTCAAAGCTTCTAATAAGCGCTAAGCTCAATCGACTTACCTGGTTATTTGCAAACAGTATCAGTAAATGATACTTTCGAGATATTACAAAGTCTAAGCCAACAGCTTAGCTAAGCGTTGAAGCAAGTCATTTGACTTATACCATGAAAGTATCTAACCTTCCTTACTTGCTAATTTTCTTCGGTTGCTCCATAGGCTGCACAGAAAAACCAGTGCCTAGTAAGCAGATATTGATCATGGAAGGATTTTCAAATGAAGTATTGGGTGCCTATTGGTTATATCTTCCCAAGAATTATGGCGAGAAAAGAAAATGGCCAATCATAATGTTTCTCCAAGGGGGTGATGCATCTGCAAGTCCAACTCCAAACACGGTTAAAAACGGTGGCCCGGTGAACTATATGCTAAATCAACATAAAGCTCTTCCAGACTCATTTATAATTGTCAATCCACATATGAGAACCGGGACAATAGAACAATGTCAGTGGTATAAGAATGCGCATGGTTTGGTTCAAATTATCAATCAAACAATAAAAAATAATCATGTAGACCCTGGCAGAATCTAACTTACCGGACAGAGTAGAGGGGGACATGGAACCTGGGGAGTCGCTAAAAGATTTCCAGAAAAATTTGCTGCAATAGTGCCTATTGCAGGAGCGATAACTTGCAAATCCAACTGCGAAAAAGTGGCTGATTTACCAATGTGGATTATTCACAACGATCGTGATCGTGTTGCAGAGTATGAATACCAAAGTGGAGGAATCTAACCATATTAAGTGTATGTTTTTTATTCCTAATCGCTTCATTACAAGCTCAGGGTATTTAGGCTTTGCTGAGAAACATTATTTTCTTGGAAGAGACCTGTTCAGGCTGT
>ERZ1740070.39-NODE-39-length-105920-cov-16.005696_pt1 | contig 105920 bp, 83 predicted proteins | sample MGYA00581734_ERZ1740070 | MGnify/ENA primary metagenome ERZ1740070 (study PRJEB43018, sample SAMN04849744) | marine metagenome | isolation source: floating plastic debris | place: Pacific Ocean | collected 2008-09-01 | study: EMG produced TPA metagenomics... | reverse complement strand
TCATCGGAGCGGTAGAGATGCGCAAGGTTATTGCTGATAGGAAATTTTTTTATACGCTAAAACATGGAAACTAGAGTCTGTGACTCGGCCAATTGAAGAATGAACTAAAATCAGTGCCAACCAGTCTGGTCTTAGGTTTAGTGCAACGATCCTAATGAAACCATACCAGTTTATGGGATCATGTAAAGCTCAACTTTTTCATGCAGTTACTCTGTCATGCATAGTATGAGGGTAAATCTAAAAATTCCACTTTAGGCCGTTAGTTAAGCTGTATACCAAATTATTGATTGGTATGATGGGCCTATCCTCGTATTGAATGGCAAAATTCGTTACAAAGGCCAGGCGCTTGGTAACTTTAACGTTTAAAATGGCATCCGCACTTAACCTGCTTCTGAATAAGTCCGAGTCCGTATCGTGGCCGCCTTGGAAATATCCAATCAAATCAAAATTGACATGCTCGTTAAGTATAAACTGTCCGCTTAAGTAGCTTGAGTTTTTTAGAATGTTTTTTTCTATATCGGGAGAGTCATTTTCTAACGATTTCCACCTTTCTGATTCAATCATTACCCCGACGCCTGCATGTAGTTTTAGCTTTTCTTTTTGTTTAATATTTAGACGTAGTCCACCTCCGGTTAAAAACCGGTAGGGCATTCTTCTACCATCATCATACTGTATTTGGCTAAATATTTCATAAGACAGCTTTTTTCTCCTTGAAAAATTTATTCTTAAATGTGCATAGCCCGTACTTATTAAAGGCCCACCGGTACTCTTAAAATAGTTTAAGGTGTTTATTAGTATGTAGGCATTATTTTTAGATAGGTAAACCAAGTCACCGTGAGCTACTAAGCCTCTGAAAATTACTTCTTCGGTAGCCGTGGTACTTCTGTTATTCACATTAAAATCAAGATTTATACTGCCCATCCAGTAGTTAACTGAGTCTGAATCAATATCCTCTTTGTCTACTTTTAAAATTTGTGCGTTGGCTATGTTGGGGAGTAACAGGGTGAATGCTAATAATAAGTATTTCATGCACGCAAATCTATGTAACTCGTTTGAGTACAGAAATGGCTATATCGATCGATTGGAAAAGGAATAAACCTATATTTGCATTATTCTCTTGGGGCCGACCGGTTTCGACAGGATGAGTGATTACGTGTGTAAGCATGCAGGCTCATGAGGTGAGAGCCTTAAAAGATAGTCTCATACCATATTTGGCGAATCTAATTACGCCATGGCTGCCTAATCTCGAAGTATAGTAGAGATTTATGGGTTCATCGCCAGACGCGGTGCCCCAGCCACATCCTTCAAGGCTGACGTTCTGCAGGTCTTGTTTTAGGGTGTCGAAACCGTAGAACTAGCTTGGGTAGGGTCGTGATATCCAAGTGAAACTTTTTGCGAATAAGATAAAGTTGGGTTGTCATCTACCGGGCTTTATTCGAAAAACCAAAGTATGACTAAGCATGTAGAAGGCACGATAGTTACCTTCTCTGGACGAGAGTTCGAATCTCTCCGGCTCCACCTTCGCCCGCCATAGTCCGATAAGGACGACGGCGGGCTTTTTATTCGAAGTTATTCGCTTTAAATTCGATCCATTTAAAGGCTTCGGATCCTTACTCTAAAGCTTTAGCGTCAGCGTGCGGAGACCTTCACTTTATATAGATTAATATGTGACATGTTTATATTTTAAAGTGTTCAGATAATACACACTATGTTGGCTGTACTAACAATTTAGAGGATAGGATTAGAAGGCATAACCGTCGTGAGGTTTCCTATACGAGGATAAGACAACCTTTTGAGCTGGTAGTGTATACTACTTTTGCTGATAAATATAAGGCTTATGAATATGAGAGATATCTAAAATCGGGATCGGGTCGTGCGTTTGCCAAGCGGCATTTGATTTGATGGTTATATGCTTTTTTCACTTGCTTTCATAGTCCGATAAGGACGACGGCGGGCGTTTATATTCGAAGCTATTTCCTTTGAATTCGATCTATTTAAAGTCTTTGGATACTTACTATAAACAATTACATATATCCGGTTCCGCTACAATACGTAAATTCGTAGAGTATGCTATTAGGTCTTTCTAGTAAACCACCTTCTGTTTGATAGGAAAAATATCCTTAATTTCTTATTGTAACGATTGCATTATGATTCTTCTTACCTTAAAGAAATACTTTAAATACCTTATTTGAAGTGATGTATTGTATTTTTTCATTAACTTTTCAACTTTGATTAACCAACAGATATTTTCAACGATCACCATTAGCTTAATCTTTTCAAGATCACTAGGGCGTTTTTAAGTTTATGGCCAAACTCAAAAATATAATTAAACAACTTTCAACCAAAGATTACGAATCCATCAAGGATGCATTGATAGAAAGCAACGCTGAAAAATCAGCTTATTTGCTTCAGGCCATGCGCGAGAGACAACTCTCTGACTCCAAAATAATGGGAGAGCTTGGTGTTAACACCAATGCTTATTATACACTTCGTTCCAGGCTAAATCAAAAGATAGAAGAATATCTTCTTCAAATTATGGAGAGCCCTCGAACGGATATTCTTAAAAAGGTTGCAAACATTAATGAGATAATATTCACCAAAAAAAAGGCCATTGCAGTTGCCACATTGAAAAAGCTAGAGCGGGAACTTTTAGACTACGATCTTTCCAATGAACTTACTATTGTATATAAGTCATTGAAGAAGATGCATATTCATGCCCCGGATTATTTCCATTATTCTCAGCAGTACAACCGACATGTTGCATATACGCTTGCGGTAGATAAGGCAGAAGATTTGCTGGCTGAATACTTCAAAAAGTACGGCGAATATACGTTGTCTGGGGATGAGACTGATAAGTTGGGGTTAACGCTCCTTCTTAAGGAAATGAATAATGTAGGCGCTCTTTACGAATCTCATCGTTTATATGTCTATCAAAGTTGTATGCTTATTTTTCACCGACTCTTTGTGGAGTTAGATGATGATAGCTTAAATGATAATCAAGAGCCGATAGAAGATATCCTTGATAACGTGGAGAAGATATTCAAGTCTTACCAGCTTGATTCTATTTATTATCACATGAACCTGGTTTTCGAGTTCCTAAAATTAGAATATTATAACCATTATCGGGTTTATCGTAAAGCTGAGCGATATTTTGAGGAAGTTAATGACGCGGCCAGCAACCTGCTTACCAACTACACACTTTATACTCACCCTGCACAATTTTTGGTAACGAAGGTGAAAAGACATATGCGGCTTGGTCTGGAAGTGGATATGTATGATGAAAATGAAGGCCTCTTCCATGACTATGAAGTTGATAACCAAGATACGCCTACATACTTGACCTATGTTATGTATAGGGCTATTTCATGCTATTATAAACATAATTATGAGGAGTCCAGCAGATGGATTAACAACTTACTGAATGAGGTTAGTCTGAAAAAATATCCTTTCATACAGTTAGAAATTAAGATCATTTTGGCGCTTCAATATTGTCTTTTGAATGATTATGAACTTTTTAATCAGCTGGTGAACAGCATTCAGCGTCAAGTAAGATTGCTAGGAAAGGAAAGTTGCGAGCATATAGTGGCATTTTCAAAACTCCTTAAAACGGCTATTAGCGGTTCCAAGCGAAATAAGGCCGATAAGATAAGGGTGCTTTTGTCTAAAATGCCTGAAGCTAATGCAAACCACTTAATAATAACAGATCTGATCAAAAAGGACGAAGACCTGATCCAAAGACTAAGCAGCCAGTCTTAGTTTTACAGGTCTATGCTTTCCAGACTCTCCTGTGCAAGTGGTTTGTTTATGTACTTCCTTACGTAATCATATTTTTTTGACTTATCCAGATCCCTTGGGTTGATGGAAGATGTCAGCATAATGATCTTACATTTTTCGCGTGTAGATGACATCAGTTTTTCAAACTCATCTAAAAACTGAAAACCATCCATCAGTGGCATGTCAATATCCAGAAATATAATATCAGGTAGGACCTGATGCCCAAGGGTGTCTATTTTTTCTATATTCTTAAGAAACTCTATAGCGCTTTTAGCTCCTGTATGCGTATAAATATACTCCGCCATATTGGCCGCTTCTATCATTTTTTGGTTGATGAGGTTATCGATTTCATTGTCATCGATAAGCATGACAGAGGTGTATTTTTTTTGACGATCGAACATTACACTGGCTTTTATGGATTGGTTAAATATAAATCAAAGGTGAGTCATCTCAAAATCAGATTGTAGATTACAAATCGAATTTAATTCCCTGTGCCAGCGGTAAATCCTGACCATAGTTAATCGTATTTGTTTGTCTTCTCATGTACACCTTCCACGCATCAGAGCCTGATTCTCTTCCACCTCCGGTTTCTTTTTCGCCCCCAAAAGCTCCTCCTATTTCTGCTCCCGATGTACCAATATTCACATTAGCAATTCCGCAGTCGGAGCCTTGATGCGATAAAAATTTTTCGGCCTCTCTCATATCTCTTGTCATGATTGCAGATGACAGACCCTGTACAACGCTGTTTTGTAAGCTGATGGCTTCCTCAATGGTCGAATATTTTATCAGATATAGAATAGGAGCAAATGTTTCATGCTGTACAATTTCCAGGTAATTTTCTACCTCTGCAATCACAGGTTTTACATAACAACCTGAATTATAATCTTCCCCTGATAATACCTGACCATCAACGAGTATGTTACCTCCTTCATTTACAATAGCCTCCAGCGCCTGCTTGTATATTCCAACAGCATCTTTGTCTATTAAAGGGCCAACATGGTTAGTTTCATCAAGAGGATTGCCTATTTTCAGTTGTGCATAGGCTTTAATCAATTTGTCTTTAACCTGCTCATAAACAGATTCGTGAATAATCAGTCTGCGTGTGGAGGTGCATCGCTGCCCACAGGTGCCAACAGCGCCAAATAGTGCGCCTACGATAGCTACTTCTAAATCAGCGTTTTCGGTAATGATAATTGCATTGTTTCCTCCTAGCTCCAATAAGGCCTTACCGAGTCTGGCGCCAACAGCGGCGCCTACTTTTTTACCCATTCGGGTAGACCCAGTAGCTGAAACTAGGGGTACTCTTGGATCGTGAGAAATAAGTTCGCCGATTTTGTAGTCACCGTTTACAATGCATGAAACCCCTTCCGGTACATTGTTTCTTTCAAAGACCCTGGCTACAATGTTTTGACAGGCTATACCACATAAAGGAGTCTTTTCGGAAGGCTTCCAAATACAAACGTCTCCGCAAACCCATGCCAGCATTGTATTCCATGACCAAACGGCTACTGGAAAGTTAAATGCAGAAATGATACCTACAACTCCCAGAGGATGATACTGCTCATACATCCTATGTTGTGGGCGTTCAGAATGCATGGTAAGCCCATGAAGTTGACGTGATAGACCTACTGCAAAATCGCAGATATCGATCATTTCCTGCACTTCACCCAAGCCTTCCTGGTATGATTTACCCATTTCGTACGAAACCAACTTACCCAGAGCTTCTTTGTTTTCTCTTAATTCTGTGCCAATTTGTCTTACGATCTCGCCACGTTTTGGAGCGGGTATTCTTCTCCACTTTTCAAAGGCGGCGATAGCGGTTTCCACTATCTTATGGTATTGTTCTTTGGTAGAACTGTAAACTCGACCAATTAAGGAGCCGTCAACTGGTGAATGGCTATCAATCAAATCGCCTTGATTTTCAAACCAATTCGATCCTGTTGAAGAGCCACTATTTTCTTTTTTTATATTGAGCAAATCAAGTGCTTGCGAGATGCCGAAATTGTCCATTTCCAAAAAGTTAATGCGCTGCAAATGTATGGAAATGCTAATAGCTAACTCAGGAAAAAAATGTATTGTTTTTAATATTCAATCCTTCTTGAAAGCAACTTACCAATCTACCCCGTATACTTTCTTTTTACCACTTGGAAGAACTCCTTCGACCAGTATTCCTCCTTTTTTATTTTGAAGTGTAAGGTGTAAGTCTTCCACACTTGAAATATTAATCTTATCAATTTTAGTAATAACAAAGCCTTCCTTTATATTGGCATCATTCCATTTACCTTTTTGTATGTCAATAAGTCGGACTCCGTTTTCAACATCTAGTTGACCTAATTCATTCATAGTAAGGTTTTCTATACGAGCGCCGGCTATTTCATTTGAAAACCTCCTTCTAACCATTTTAGTACTACCCTCCGTATTTCGAAGTACAGCCAGAACTGTAGATTCAAGATTATCTCTTACGAAGGTTACATTTACTTCGTCACCGGGACGATTTCTGGCAACGAACTCCTGAAGTTCAGAGACGTTATGAACAGGCATATTGTCAATGGCTACAATAACATCGCCTTGTCTAATGCCTGCCTCCTCTGCTGAACTATTGCTGTTCACAGAGCTTACAAACACCCCACTTACCACGTTAAGATCTTGAGCTTCTGCCAGCTGTGCATTTACATCGCCAATCCGTATACCGAGCAGGCCTCGCTGTACTTCTCCAAATTCAACCAAATCATCAATTACCTTTTTCACCAAAGTTACCGGCACAGCAAATGAATAGCCTGCGTATGTACCGGTAGGTGTGGCTATTGCGGTGTTTATACCTATAAGTTCGCCATTAAGGTTCACTAGCGCTCCTCCACTATTGCCTGGATTAACGGCGGCATCCGTTTGAATAAATGATTCTATTTGAAGGTTATTCCTGTCTCTTAAGATGCCTATATTTCTTGCCTTAGCGCTTACTATTCCTGCGGTAACCGTAGAGTTAAGATCAAATGGATTACCGATAGCTAAAACCCACTGGCCGGGCGCCGTAAGGTCGGAATTACCATACTCTATATAGTGAAGATCTGTAGCATCTATTTTTAATAAAGCAAGATCTGTGGTGGGGTCTGTACCGATCAATTTAGCTTGAAAACTGCGGTTATCATTTAGGACTACTTCAATTCTGTTGGCGTCCTCTATCACGTGGTTATTCGTAGCAATATATCCATCAGAAGATACTACGACACCTGATCCCGAAGATTGGCTTTGGTTTTGAAAGAATCCATCAAGTGGGTTAATGCTGTAGCCCGCTGAAGAATAAGAAGATCGGATGTGAACCACTCCTGTGGTGACCTTTCTTGCTGCGCCAATGAAGTTAACTCCCTCCGGAATTAATACTGAAGAGTCGAAATTGTTGGTCAGGGAGATCTGATTTTGTCGCTCTGATATAGTAGTAGCCTGGATATCCGAAGGTTGAACCAATGGTTCTATGTAGGAAAGAATAATAGCGCCGGCCAGCAAAGCTCCAAATAAAGAAGAAACGAACATAGCGAGAAAAATGTAGCGGTTTTTCATAAGAGTCTTTCTTGTAGAATAAGATTAACGGAAGTTTTGTTCAAACAGTTTGGTTTATATAAAAGTTAAGACTGGTCTTCCATCAACTTTTTCAGCTCAAGCAACTCGTCCCTTAATCGAGCAGCCTCTATAAAATTCAGATCTTTTGCGGCTTTTTCCATTTCCTTCTGCGTTCTAACTGCGGCTTTATGAAGTTGATCTTTATCCATGTAGCTTACTACAGGATCTGCTGCTACCGAATGGGTTTCATCCTCAATATAATACTTAACTGAACTTTTCTTCTTGTCGGCGACTTTGGTTTGTTCTAAAATAGACTCTTTAGACCTAAGGATAGTTTCAGGAACTATGCCGTGATCCGAATTATATTCAGATTGAATAGCCCGTCTTCTATTTGTTTCATCAATTGCCACTTGCATAGAATCAGTGATTTTATCTGCATACATGATAACCCTACCATTGGCATTTCTTGCGGCTCTGCCTATAGTTTGAACCAGCGAACGTTCATTTCGCAAAAAACCTTCCTTATCAGCATCCAGTATGGCAACAAGCGAAACCTCTGGCAGATCAAGACCTTCTCTAAGAAGGTTTACACCTACTAAAACGTCAAACACACCAAGTCTTAACTCTCTGAGTATCTCAACACGATCCAAGGTATCAACTTCACTATGAATGTACCGACACTTTACGCTAGCTCTTTCCAGGAACTTTGTAAGCTCTTCCGCCATACGCTTAGTAAGGGTGGTTACTAAAACACGCTCTTCTTTTTTAACGGTTTCATCAATTTCCTCAAGCAGGTCATCAATCTGATTTCCACTAGGGCGAACATCAATTTCGGGATCCAGCAGCCCTGTTGGTCTGATAATCTGTTCTACTACAACTCCTTCAGATTTCCGTAGCTCATATTCGGCAGGTGTAGCGCTGACATAGATTACCTGGTTTTGTAGTGACTCAAACTCGTTAAAGGTGAGTGGTCGATTGTCCAAAGCTGATGGTAGTCGGAAACCAAAATCAACTAGGTTAACTTTTCTAGATCTGTCACCGCCCCACATTGCGCGTACCTGTGGCACTGTTACGTGGCTTTCGTCAATAACCATTAGGTAGTCATCAGGAAAGTAATCCAGCAGGCAGAAGGGGCGTGCACCGGGTCTGCGCCTGTCAAAATAACGCGAATAGTTTTCTACCCCTGAGCAATACCCCAGTTCTCGCATCATTTCTATGTCAAATTCCGTTCTTTCCTTAAGTCTTTTTGCCTCCAGATGCCTACGCTCATTTCCAAAAAGCTGTAGCTGACTAACCAGATCGTCCTGTATCTCGTGAATAGCTTGATGTAAGAGTTCTTTACCAGTTACAAACAGGTTTGCCGGAAAAATGGTGATCACTTTTTCATCCTCTATTTTCCTTCCGGTGGTGGGTTCTATTTGCTGTATGGCCTCTATTTCGTCACCCCAAAAAATAATTCTGTAGGCAAAATCTCCATAAGCAATGTAGATATCGACTGTGTCGCCCTTTACCCGAAACGTACCACGCTTGAATTCCGCCTGGGTGCGACTGTAAAGAATATCTACCAATGCAAAAAGCAACTTATTCCTGGCTATTTGCTCTCCGACTTTGAGATTAATGACATTTTTACCGAATTCCTCTGGATTACCTATGCCGTATATGCAAGATACCGAAGCTATAACAATAACGTCACGTCTGCCCGTAAGTAAGGCAGAGGTTGCACTCAATCGCAGCTTTTCAATTTCATCATTGATAGAAAGGTCTTTTTCAATATATAGGTTTGAGTTAGGGATAAATGCTTCTGGCTGATAATAGTCGTAATAGGAAATGAAGTACTCTACAGCATTTTCAGGGAAAAACCTTTTAAACTCACCATAAAGTTGTGCTGCTAATGTTTTGTTATGACTAAGAACAAGAGTTGGCTTTTGTACTTCTTGGACAACGTTAGCAATCGTAAACGTTTTTCCAGTACCCGTGGCGCCAAGTAATGTTTGATAAGGTTCACCTTCGTTCAAACCATTTGCCAATTGTGCGATGGCTTGGGGTTGGTCTCCGGTAGGTTCGTATTCACTGGTAAGTTTAAATGCCATGACTTTGATGTTACTAAACAAAGCTATCACATTCAACAATTAATAGGTGTACGAATACGGATCAAGATATTAACCTAATAGAATATACAAATTGGTGTGCTGACTAGAAAGGTAGTTGTCTAAGTGCGATTAAGATAGTCGAAAAATAATACAAACTAAAAGGGCTACCTTAGAAAGATAGCCCTTTTAGTTACGATTGAATAATTTTGTTAAACTGCTTCTTTAGCTTCTAGGAATTTTTCAGCTTGTTTATAGTCGTTAAAATATTGAATTATATCACCATCGGATGATACATTTTTAGCTGAGAGCTCAGCAAAAATGTTTGATGATAGAACCCACGCAAAGTGCTGAAGACCTGCATCTATCATTTTTGGAAACCAAACGTTTGAAACCCATTCGGTGGCGCCTTGCCAAGGTCCGGTCACCTGACTGTTGTCGTTTAAAATGCTAATACATTCAGGTTTTAATTCAAAAAGCTTCAATATTTTTTCACAACCATCCATGACGTTGTCAACGGTTTGAAAACCTATCCAATGGTCATACATGATTTTCTTTTCGGCATCATATAAGATTTCAATGTGCTTTTCTTTTAATAGACTTACTTTACCCATTTTCTATAGAATTTATTTTGTACAAAAATTTATCATTTTGAGTTAAAAATAGGTATGAAAATGCGCACAAAAATCACATTGATTATTAATAAAGAAATGAAGGCGGTTTTAGCGAGTTTAACTGCTTTGATGCACTGATTAAAGTTCTGATCTTCAGTTTTTTATATATTTTTCTATGAATTTTATTTGTTAATAAACTATGTAATGAATGGAATATAATTATGATTTTAAATACAGAAAAACTGGCGTTAAACGATTATATCATATTCGAATTCTGGAAAAGTATTCGAAGCGCTTACTCAATAATATTTGCCGTCTTGCGAACTCAACAATCTGGACTTATAGAATACATTGCTTAATTTATTTTGTCAAGTAATACGAATCCATTCGAGTGTAAATTCCAGAGGTTCTCCTTTAGCCAGCATCGGTGGAGTAGTGAGTGTGAGCTTATCATTATTTATTTCAGCAAATCTGCGTTGGACATTATCCTGCCAATTGGGAAATAGAGAACCTTCCACCTCATGGACCATAGTATTCGGTTCTTCTAAGCTGTATTTACCGTAGTAGGCCAAATAGCTTTGGTAAGCAGGAATTATTTCATCGACAAGACCGTCAAAATGATCATTTTTGGAAAAAATGACCCGATTTGGTTTATGAATTTGTACATGCATATAACCCGCATTATCATAGATTAGGATACCGCAGGGGTTTTCATGGTAATAGACCACTTCGTTCCCTTTAGCGTCTTTGTATATCCAAGAAGCGAGCTTCCAGGTACCCCGTATTTCAGTCAATAGGTCGGTTTTAATTTCTTCCATGATTTATGTTGAATTACTTGTGAATTTTTACCGTTTCTGCCATGTACCGGTCCATAGTAATGTTTACAAGAGTTGTGACGTATTCTGTATCATCATAAATGAAGTAATGTCCGCCCTTTCTCTCAATCAGTTGAAAATCATCAATGAATTCTTTCTGCCAGGCGAGCATGTCTGTTTTACTCACGCGATCATCATCTGTCCCACGTAGAGCAACCACCGGTACTGAAAGAGGAATCGGATCTTCGTACTTGAAACTACTCAGCAAGGCAAGATCGCTTCTAAGGTTTTTTATCAACAAGGCTCTTAGTTCAACATCTTGTATTTTCTCTTCCGACATGTGCGGAAAAAGCTTTATTAGTTCGCTTTCAGACATTTTATGATCAAGACTATCCTTATTATATACACTTAGGTGTGGCATGGAGGAGATGAATAATTCATTTGGTTCAACTTTATTAGACCTTTTTAACTCCATTGCCGCGGTATAAGCTAAAAGGCCGCCTAAACTATGACCGAAAAATGAAAAAGGTTTGTCGGTCATATCCTCTATGGCGAGTATAAAGTCTTCGGCAAACTCTTCAATCGTCTGATACGTATCTATAGAAGATCGATGCCCCCTGCCCGGTAATTCGAATATTACCAACTCAGTTTCCGGACTTATATGCTCTTCCCATGAGTTGTAAAGAGTAGAATTACCCCCTGCGTCATGGAAGCAAAACAGGCGCCGGGCGGCCTTATTATTAGGTTTCGGAATTACAAAAGGCGAAGATTTCTGCTCAATGATATTTTTCTTGAATCCGTTAACATATTTGCCAAGTACGAATTCTGCATACAAAGATATCGTAGGGTTTTCCCAAAAGTCTGTTATGGACAGCTTTAGAGATAATGTCTTTTCCAATTCGTTACGAAGTTGAACAGCCATTATAGAGTCAACTCCTAGTCCTTTGAAAGTCATATTCACACCAATTTTGGATACATCTGCTTTGATAATGCTAGCCACGGATCTGATTAGATGTTTTTCAATATGATGTTTCTTGTCCTCTAAAGTGGGGAGCATGTTTACCACAGTCGGAATGTCTGTGTCTTGTGCGACTTCATTCTGTTGCTCTCGTATGTATTCGAAGTAATTGCTCTCAGCCAAGTAGGGGTAGGTTTCAACGATCTCTTTAGCGTCGATGTTAAAAATCCCTAATTGAAAACGTTCTGAATTTGAAACGGACTCATAGGCTCTTAGCAGTACTTTTTTGTTCTGAATAATAAGCTCGTTTTTCCCTGACTTCCTCGTACTAAATTTAGGAGTGAAGATATGGGAGAACGCTGCCCAATTGATGCTTGTCACCGGCAGGTCTTGTATTTTTCTCAATGCACTGAGCTGGTCCATGAATGTATAGCAGGCAGCGCTGCTTCCATGCCCCGAAGAACCTATTTTGGCTACAGCGGAAGAGAGCAAAATAAAGTCCTCGACAGGGATTTTCGTCGTGATCTTATGCAGGTTCCAGGAGCTTTGTATCTTGTCATTTATAACATTTGAGTGGATTGGTGATGACAAAGGATGTGTGGCCATCGGCTTTATATGATGTACAACGCCTAATAAGGGAGAATCACTTTCTATTTGGTTAACCACGTTTAAAAGTTCGTGGTAATTGGCAATGTTGATATTTTTAATACTCAATTCTGCGCCTGTATTTTTCAACTCTTCTACTTGCGCAACGAATTCTTCGGATGACCAATCATTTTTAACTAAAAGGAATTTCCTGGCGCCGCGGGAAAACATCCACTTAACAAAATGGATACTTGTTCGATCTAATTCCGATATCAGATAATATCCTTTGGACGAAAACTGCGCGTTCTGCAGACGCGTTACTGTTGGATTATACCGAGCTAATCTAGCATAATGATGTTTGCCATTCCTAATGCTTATTTCCCGTTCATTTCGGTTGCCTTGGAGTATTTCATTTAAAAGGCCCTGAATATCATCTGCCTCGAAATCACGAAGTACGTCTATAACCCGCACATGACAGTCTGGGTATTCATTAGCCAGCACCCTTGTATATCCAAGCAAAGGAGCGCTTGCTAGGTTCATTGGGTTGCCTAAACTTTGAGCATTTTCGGTCACGATACATATTTCAAACCCTACGATGCTGTGTGTTTTTGTTTCTACTGCATTCAGAATCGAACTTATATTCCGATAATGATAATTGTCAAATTTTGTTAAGTGAAGATCGTTGTCTTCGAATTTATCCAACCCATAAAAAATGCCATCCAGGTTACCTCCGGTTTGTTCTAGAACATTCTGAATAAGCAGTACATAGTGCTCGGGTTCATTTAAATTGATCTGATATTTACTATTTCCCTTTTTATGAAAAGATTGACCGTGATAAACAGATATTGGCGAGAAGCCTTTTATAGTAAGCTGTTTCTCAATGTGTTGGCTCTTCTTATCATGGTTTAAGAATAGCAACCAGGTTTTTGCGTCGTTTTGATGAGATAATGATTTGCCCATAACCCCTTCGCTCTCAATCCAAGTTGTTTTATGATATAACTTATCCTTTTCTGCATTTAAAATTGGGAAACGCACTTTCCCACTGAGTTGTTGGATGAGCAATACTGCTTTACCGTCCTCATCAAAAAGAACCAGATCTGCATCTATTACACCTTCATGTTGATTTTCGGATGTACGGATTGAGGAATTGGCATATATCCAGAAATTCTTTGAAGGATCAATTTGCTCCAGCACTAATAAGGTACCAATGCTGGTTATAGCGGTAACCATATCTGCATTGATCTTAGGATCTGTTAATATTTTAGCAAATACCGTTTGTACGCAACTTTCCAGTAAGGACGGGTCCACATTAAAGTCATATGTATTAGCGCTGTTTTCAGGATTTAGTGAAAGGCGAGCTAGTATTTGATTCCCATTTAGCTTTAACTCATCTATTCCTTGTAAGTATGGTCCATACTTTATCCCTTTCTGTTCTAATTTAGCATAAAACTCATCCTTACTAATAACCTCTTTCCATTCTAACTCTTCTACCTCCGGGAAATCTGATTTATGATGATCCTCAACATTTATACAGTAGTATTCACCAGTTAATATTTGTATCCACTCATTTTTGTATTCGGTGGTTTGATTGGTGTAGAAGCATTCTAGCTTACCTTCCGTTGAACTATCCTCAGTCACTTTAATCTGGAAGCGAACATTCCTATTCTCATTTGTTGAGACTAAGTGTTTAAAACTTAGCCTTCTGAGAGTATGGTGCATTTCAGGTTGTAGATTTTTCAGGGTAGCCAGTATCATTTCAATGTAAAATGAAGAAGGCAGAACAGTTTTTCCTCCTATACTCTTGTTGGTGAGCATACTAAACTGCTCCAAATCGATTTGTTTGTCCCAGTAATGAATTTTTTGCAAGCCACCCAACATTACCTTTTCGCCTAGCCAGGGATGCCTGTTATTAGCAAGAGTGATGTTACTAGTAGCTGACCCTTGTTTGATTTCGTAGGTTTCTTTTTGGAAAGGATAACCAGGTAGATCTAGTTTCGACCTCTGATCCGTTTTATAATAACGACTCCAAACTATAGATTTTCCTTTATCGTATAATTGGTTGAAGTTGTTCAGCGCCTCTTGAAGTGCGGGCCTGTCTTTATGTAGGGAATGGCAAACTACCGCATTCTTGACCTTATTTGCATCTAAACATTCATTTATGGATGTAACAAGTACAGGGTGTGGACTGACCTCGATAAATATCTTGTGATCATCCTCCAACAATTTGTCCATTACAGAAGCAAACTGGACGGTTTCTCTTAGGTTTTTTAGCCAGTAGTCAGGAGTAAACGTCTTACTGTCAACTTTTTGGGCAAGGACGGTAGAATAAATATCTATTTTATTATTTAAGGGCCATATCCGTGCAACGGCTTCATAAAGGTCCTCTTTTAATGGATCCATTTGATGACTGTGAGAAGCCACATTTACTCGGACCTGTTTAGCAAAAATGTTCTTCTCTTCCAATTCTACGACCATTGCACGAATGGATGGCTCGTCACCAGCTAAAACCGTAGATTTGGGGCTATTATTAACAGCTATTGATAATGTTGGATACCTTTTTAATAGGGCTTCGGCTTCGTCAACTGACAATTCTGTAACAGCCATGGCACCCTGACCACTCACCGTTTTCATTAAACGGCTACGCGCACATATAATATTGGCCGCATCATGCAGGGACAAGCTACCGGATATGTATGCCGCGGCGATTTCGCCCATGCTATGGCCTACAACTGTATCTGGTATGATACCCCAGGATTTCCATAGTTCACCTAATGCGATTTGAACGGCGCATAGGGTAGGTTGCACGATGTCAATTTCCTTTAATTCATCTCGAGAATGATATAATTTGTCTATAAGCGACCAGGAGGTATACTGGAAAAAAACTTTATCACACATATTTAGTGCATTTCGAAAAGTTGCTTCTTTTTCATAAAGCGTTTTGCCCATAGCAACCCATTGTGACCCCTGACCAGGAAATATAAAGACGGTTTTGCCATTTTTAATATGCTCAAGGGGCTTTACACTCTCTTCCGACGCCTGGAATTCTTTCAATTGTGACACAAGATGGTGATGACTTTCGGCTGAGAAAAGTTTGCGGTACTCGAAGTCCGGCTTGGTAATAGAAGTGTCTTTACAAACCTCTTTAAAGTCACTTTCTACTTCAAGTTCTTGAAGGTAGTGTATATATTTATCTACATATTCCTTGAGTGCCGACTCGGAGCGGGCCGACAGAGGCAAGAAATATTGAATAGGTGTTTCGGGATTTTCGTTATAACTGGTGGCTTTCTTAGCTCGGTATTCTTCAACCACGACATGGGCGTTCGTTCCACCCCAGCCAAATGAATTTATTCCTGCCTTTAAGGTCTCATCGTTTTTTGATGGCCAATCCGTTTGTTCAGCTTGCACCTCAAGATTCAAAACTTCAAAATCTATGGCGGGATTTGGCTCATTAAAGTTCAGGTTCTTTGGTAAGGTTTTATTCTTCATGGCCAAAACCACCTTAATCAAGCCGGCCATACCTGCGGCGCCTTCAAGATGACCAATGTTTGTTTTTACGGAGCCTACTCTTAATTTCTGAGTTTTATCCCTTTCTTGACCGAAGAACTCACCTAACGCTCGGCATTCAGTTGGATCGCCCAATTTGGTTCCGGTCCCGTGGGCTTCTACATAATGCACATCCTTTGGTTGTATGCCGGAGTAGGCATAGGCCTGGGTCAGCACCTCTTTCTGACCGGTGACACTTGTAGCAGGTAAATTGACATTGAAACCATTATTATTGATTGCACTTCCTTTAATAACAGCATAGATGTTATCACCATTTTTTTCAGCGTCTTCTAACCTTTTTAGCATCAACATGGCTCCACCTTCTCCCCTTACAAAGCCATCGGCATTTGCATCAAAAGTACTGCACTTACCTTTTGAGGAGAGTCCTCCAAATTTAGATAACAAAATATATTGATCGGGGTCTAGCAAATGGTTTACAGCGCCGGCAAGACCTACTTCAATAGTCCCGTCCTGTAGCGCCTGACATGCCATATGCAATGCTACTAGTGAAGATGAACATCCGGTATCAAGAACCAGGCTAGGGCCACGTAGGCCTAGGTAATAAGATATACGATTTGCGATAGCATTGGAAGATTGCCCAATTGCCGAATGTGATGTGATAACAGCATTTTTATGTTTGCGTTGATGTTCAAAATCACTCCAAATATTACCAATATATACCCCGGTAAGTGTTCCTTTGATGTCATTCACAGGTAATTTCGAATTTTCAATGACTGACCAGGCAAGTTCCATCATCAATTTTTGGGAGGGATTCATTTCTATAGCCTCGGCTGGTGAAATGTTAAAAAACAAAGGATCAAATTTGTTAATACCCTTTAGAAATGCTGCATGTTTCTGATTGGTTTTTCCTTGAACTGACCTATCTGGGTGGTAGTAATCTTCGTGTTTCCATCTGGACGAACCAATTTCTGTAATACTGTCATTCCCCGTAGATAGCAATTCCCAAAAATCACTCAAATCGTCTGCATTAGGAAACCGGCCTGACATACCAACTACGGCTATGGGATTATATCTCTTCACTGTTCAATTTTTTAATGCCACTAATATTTTTAATTCGATCCTATCAATAACTCATATCTGTAGCTTTTTGATCTATACTAAGGGCAAAAAATTGAACTTATGTAATTTTAATTTATAAATAATATATATAATTCATTTAATTATTTTCTTATAGTTATGTCGACTAACTAATTGGTAATCAATTAGTAGTTAAATATAATATTTTCTATTTTCATTATTATTTTAAGTCATATTGATATAATATTGATGCATGTTTTTAGGACTGAAAGTATTTAGACTAAGGACTTTTCTATGAAGTGCTAAACTTTTCTTACATCGTGCGACTGAGTGAAGGCTTCCGACTTCAAAAATTCATGCCCCAATTTCTCGTAGTCTAATTGAACTACTTAGCATTCAATAAAAATATTACAATGATTATAGTTGCCTATATGTCATGTCCTAAGTTGATTTCTAAAAGCTTTATTTCGAAAGTTTATGATCTATTGCCGTCACAAGTGGCTTTTACAATCCATAATTTTAGCCAACACCAAAGAAAGCTATCCTTTTTGTTGGGCCGGTTAATGCTAAGTAAAATGCTAGATATTGACTTAACGTCTATTCAGCTTGGCCAGTATGGCAAACCTTCTTTGCCGAATGGCTTTCATTTCAATATTAGCTATTCCAATAATCTTGTTATATGCGCCATTTCAGAGAATTACGAGATAGGTGTGGATGTGGAGTACATAAAAAGTGACATTGTAGTTGATGACTACCTCAGTATTTTGAATGAAAATGATGGAAATATTATTTCAAACTCTTATGACGAAGTGGAGACTTTTTATAAGGTATGGACCGCCAAAGAGAGCGTAATGAAGGCCGATGGACGAGGTTTTAATATAGGCATGGATAACATAGAGTTATACGATAACTATGCTCTGATAGCTAAAGAAAGCAAAAAATGGTATCTGAGGTGGCGGGTGCCAATGGCAAGATACCAATTGGCCGTGTGTTGTGAAGAAGATGTGGACGTAGAATTACGTTCTTTTGATTTGCTGGATACAGTCGGTTAACCTTTATAATCGATCAGTCCAAATCTCCCAAGATTTTTCCGCTTGTAGGTAAAGCATCTCGAGGCCATTTTTAACTTGTGCACCCCTGTACTTACCTAATTTCATAAATGTGGTTTCAAGGGGGTTATATATAAGGTCATATAGGTAGTGATCGGATGTTAAAGCATTATAAATCAGCTCGGGTTTGTTTTCAATATCAGGAGACATGCCTAGTGGCGTTGTATTAATAATAAGTTGGTTCTCTCGTATAATACCTTTTGATATTTCTTTGTAGGTCAGCATTCCTTTAACCTTAGTTCTAGATACCACCCTGTAGTTGATGTTTAAGTCTTCCAGAGCGGAAGTTACTGCTTTTGAGGCTCCTCCGGTTCCTAAAACCAGCGCTTTAACCGAGCTAAGTATTTCTCCCATCCAGTTTTTCAATGACCTCTGGAATCCATAAAAGTCAGAATTATAGCCATGGAAATTACCATTACTAATTTTCACAACATTGACGGCTCCAATTTTGCTAGCATTTTCATCTATCGATCTAAGGTGAGGAATAATATCCTGTTTGTATGGAACGGTGATATTAAAACCCTTTAATTCGGCGTTCTTTCTCAGAATGTCAATATCGTTAATATTATCCAATTCAAAGAGTTCATATTTATGATCGTTCAGCCCTAGTTCGGCAAACTTTTCCGTGAAATACTTTTTTGAAAAAGAATGTGATAAGGTTCGGCCCAAAAGTCCATAAACAGGCATTACCTAGACTTCAAAAGGTTGGCAAGTTTTTCTATCGCTACAATTAAGAAGATACCCAATGCCATAAATAACAGCCCTTGGAAGAGTTGTGGGTTCCCACCGATCTCCCTGGAAAATTCCCCAGGCAATACATTCTTAGTGATATAAGCTACTTGTTCACCGTGAGAATTTATTCGAAACTGCAATGGCAGCTTCCAGGGCCATACCTTATTTAAAGATCCTAACATAAATCCAGAGAGCAGTGCAATAGCTATGTCGTGATACTTTTTGAATAACCACGAGATTACCCTTGAAAAAGATAATAGGCCGACTACACACCCAGCCATGAAAGTCAGAATTACAGGAATGTCCCTGTCATTAAGAGCATTGAATATAAACTCGTATTTGCCCATAATTAATAGAATAAAACTCCCCGAGATACCAGGTAAAATCATGGCGCAAATAGCAATGGCACCACTTAGAAAGATAAACCAGAGTCCCTCAGGTGTGGTGGCAGGCGTAGCTTCAGTTATCATATAGGCTATAATGACACCGGTTATTAGACTCAATACTTTACCTACATTCCATGACATCACATTTCTAAGAACGAGTATAGCCGAAATGATGATCAGTCCGAAGAAGAACGACCATAATTGGATAGGATAAGTCTCAAGCAAATAGGTGACTACTTTGGCCAATGTAATTATGCTGGTGGCTATTCCGGCCACCAATACCAATAGGAAATTACCATCAATATGCTTCCAGAAATGCTTGATTTGAAATTTTGATATCAGCCTCAGCGCTTCCGCATCTACTGACTTAATGGCTGAAAGTAATCGCTCATATATACCGGTTATTAAAGCAATAGTACCTCCGGATACTCCAGGCACTACATCCGCCGTACCCATCCCCACACCTTTCAAAAACAAAAGTAGTGGTTGTATTAGTTTTCCCATGAAGATCTATTGCTGTCCGTTGTTAGTCAGGAAGTGAGAAAAAGTGTCGCCTCTTAATCCCAATCTTATTGTTTCTAACGGAATAACCTCCTTCGGAGCTATGTTGCCGAGGTTTACATTAGATCCCAGCAGTTTTATAAACCACACTTGCTGCGCCTTTTGAGGAGCTTCCCAAATTATTTTTTCAAAAGGGATCTTTGTTAATATTTCCTGGACAAGACCTGATCTTACTTCACCGGTAGATCTGAAGAGTCCCACGTTACCGCCTTCCCGGGCTTCACCTATAACTTTCCAGGCTCCGGCATCCAGTTCTGCTTGCATTAAACTTATCCACTGGTATGGAGGAATTATTTTTTCTTCATCTTTAGAACCTACCTCTGAAAGCACGGTAACTTGTTCTGAGAGCTTACTTATATAATCACATTTTTTATCGTGGTCAAGCTCTATCGAGCCATCAGAGACCTCAGCGAAGTCAAGATCATATTTGTCAAGAATTTTGCGATAGTCGTCAAATTGATTTCTAACAATAAACGACTCAAAAAGTGTGCCTCCAAAATAAACGGGAATGCCCGCATCTCGATATACCTTTATTTTGTCTTTTAGGTTAGGCGTAACATAAGAAGTTGCCCAGCCAAATTTTACAATATCGATATGATCACTACAGATACTTAGAAAGTCTTCTGCCTCGCGAATGCTGAGCCCTTTATCCATAGCCATGGTAAATCCGTACTGCCTGGGCTTTTTAGTACGCTCAGGTATATTATTAAGTGTATAATTCATTATGAATTTTTGTTTCTAAATTGGTCGATTATCTTGTATAAGGCCTTTTGAGTTTCCAGCTGAGGAAAAAAATCAAAGAGAATACTATGATCATCAAAATTCAAAATTAATGCATTTTCTAAATAATTAAAGGCCTCTTGATATCTGCCTGCTGAAATAAGATAAATCGTCATGCGATAAAAGAAATCCGAATCATCGGGACGTTCCTCTAAGGCATGGGTCATTAGGTCAATAGCCTTTTCGTATTCACCTTGTTCATAATAAATGTGCGACCAATTTAACCACACTTCTTTATCCTCGGGGATGAGCATTGAGGCTTCTTGGTAAGCGTCTACACTCGAAACGATATTTCCAATATTAAATTCTGCCTTAGCAATTGCCTTCCAATAATTAGGATTCTCATGGTCAAGCTTAAGCGCTTTGTTATAGAAGTGCAGCGCCTGATGCCATTTTTCCTGCTCGTCAAGACACCTGCCTGCACCAAACCAAGCTTCATCATACATCTGATCTAATTTGGCTGCCTTTTGAAAGTACTTAAGACCAAGATCAAAGTGTTGGATTTTTTCGTATGCATAACCTAGTTGGCAGTACACTTCTGGGCTTGCACCTTCAATATCTAAGGTTTTAGTATAGGCCTTAATGGCTTCTGAGTAATTACCTAATTTCAAGTACGTATTTCCAATATTGAAATAAGCCGAAGAGAAATTCTCCTCAATAAGTATAGCGTATTCATAGGCCTTAAGTGCATCTTCATACTTTTCAAGTTTTCCATACACGATACCCAAATTATACCAGGCTGCCTGTGAATAGGGGTCGGCATCTATAAACTTATGATAGTAATCTATACTGCTTTCTAATCGTCCTGTGTAGTCAAGGCAATAGGCCAGTTCGTATAAAGCGCCTTCATGATAAATATTTTCTTCAATCGCCTTTTTATACGATAGTATCGCATCTTCAAAAAGTTCAAGGCTTTGTTGAGCTAGCCCCATACTGTAGTAAGCTTCATCCTTTTCTTCCGTGTAGACGAGAGCTTTCTCATAGCATATAATTGCATCGGAATATCGACCTAATAAAGAGAGTATGGAACCCTTTAAAAAATGAATTTCGGCATCACCGGGTTGAATGGTCTCTGCTTGTTCAAGTAACCCTAGAGCCTCGTCATATTTTTCAAGATTAGACATTATCTGCGCCTTAGCTACAAGCAATTCAGGAGAGAATGGATATTGATTGGAAGCCAGATTTGCAGCAACCAACGCTTTTTTAAACTTACCATCTTCCATATAGTAGTCGATGATTTGTTCGAAGCTGTCAAGTTCAAAAAAGTGAGAACCTTTATTTTTTACATGATCTTCAAAGCGCTTTATTAGTTCGTTTTCTTCTTTTTTCTTCTTGAAATTTTCCTTCATTCGATGCTGCGAAAGTTTAATGAATTTACTAAAAATTATCCACTGTGAAACAGGTAAGAACTTAATTCTTAGCTATTCTTTTTAAGTAATTCTGCTACCGTCCACTTTACGGTGTTTTCCAAACTGATGAACTCAAAATTTAGCATGTTCTTTACTTTATGGTTATCAAAAACCGTAGTGTTATTGGATACCCGAATAGATTCTCTTGTTACCAATGGCTCGGAGTTGGTAATTAAACTTTTGATTTGAAAAAGTATTGTAGCGAAGCTATTTAATGACTTTGGCGCCTTTATATAAGGAGTACGTTTTTTTAGTGCTTTGGCTATTATTTCAAAGAACAACTTGAATGAAATTGCACCAGCGCTTAATATGAAACGCTCGTTGGTGATTCTTTTATCTATTAACAGCATAATAGCTGAAACTACATCCCTTATATCTACATAATTAAGTTTTCCGCTGCCATAATACTTGTTTTCATCCCACACATATTTGAAGAGCTTAGGGCTTCCCTTGTTCCAATCGCCGGGTGCCAAGACGACCGAAGGGTTAATAATAACGGCCTTTAACCCTTCTTGAATACCACGCCAAACTTCCAATTCAGAAAAGTATTTTGATTCTCCATAGCTAGTGTTTGATTTTGATGTAATCCAATGATTATGCTCATCAACGAGGTTGTCCTGGTCATTCCTACCTATTGCGGCGACGGAACTTAAATGTATAAAATAGTCTATATCATTATCCAAAGCGGTATCTACAAGTTGCCTTGTGCCTACTACATTGACATCATGCATTTCTTTGTCTTTGGCTCTGGAAAAAGACACAACTGCGGCACAGTGGATAACAATATTGAAATTAGGAATAAGCTGTTTAAGAAATTCGAGACTTAAAAAATCACCATAAACAATATAGTCAGCCATTCCTTGAAGCAGAGAAAGGTCGCTATTTTCTCGAACCAAAGCTCTAAAGCGAATTTTGGCCTTCTTAAGAGCTTTGCACATAAAGCTACCAATAAGGCCGTTAGCTCCTGTTATTAGAATCATAGCTCGTAATTTAGAAGTGGAAGGTTAATAGCCATAGTATAGTATTTATTCATCATGGCTGTTTTAATTGCATTACACTGAATAGTATTATGACAGTCACTTCCGATAAAATGGATCAGTTTCTTTTCGATGAGTTGTTCGGCAAACCTTTTTGTCTGTTTGGAATAAAAGTTCGCTAGTGAAATAATATTAAGCTGTAACAAAACCCCCCTCTCTATGAGGTCTTCAATTGCACTGAAATCATTATACAAATAACTATATCTTTCAGGATGCGCCAGCACAGGTTTCAGCCCTGCTGACTGAGCTCTGAAAATAAAATCGTTGATATACAAAGGTCTGTTGTAGAAGCTTGTTTCAAATAAAAGAAATCCATCTCCAAACGTCAGCAGTGCACTCGGTGTCTTATTGATCTTATCCATTAAAGATTCATCCAGAAAATATTCAGCTGCAATTGAAAGCTCAATATCTATACCCTGTTCAACTATTTTTTCTCTTAAAGTATTACCAATCTTAACCAGGTCTGCTTCATTATTTTGGTATAGATCACCCATAATATGGGGGGTGGTAGTTACCTTTTTTGTTCCTAATTTATTAAGAGCTGCTAAAATTTCTAGCGATTCTTCAAAAGATTGTACGCCGTCGTCAACACCAGGTATAAGATGTGAATGAACATCAGTTATGTAATTATTTAGCCTTACCGACTTTTTAAATATCCCAAACAACCGCTTTTAATTTGACTCTTTAGCTATACTCTTTTCATCATAATAGCCGTAACCATAACCATTTCCCGAACTACGTGGAACAGCGTTGAGTACAACTGAGATATTCTTAAAATTGTTGACGTTCACCAGTCTATCCAGAGTCTTGGTAAAGATTTTTTTAGAATAGTTTGCCCGGATTATATATATGGCCAAGTCAGCCTTCTTCATGGCCAGTAATCCATCAGTTACAAGTCCCGCCGGAGGCGTATCAAGTATGATCAGGTCATATTGAGTCTTAAGATCGTTTATTAAATCATCAAATGCACCATTCAAAAGGAGTTCAGAAGGATTCGGTGGAGTAGGGCCCGCGGGTATAAAGTTCAAGTTTTCAACATCAGTTTCCATAATACAGTCTTGAACTTTATGCTTGTTTATCAACACCGTACTCACACCTTTATGATTCTCATTTTCGTTAAAAGCCAAATGCACTCTTGGCTTTCTCATGTCCAAATCAACGATGACTACTTTTTTCTTTGTGAGCGCTACAATTCCACCAAAGTTCACCGCTATAAAAGTTTTCCCCTCACCACTAATCGTTGAAGTGACGGAGATAACTCGCTGTCTTTCATTCGTTAAAATAAACTCAATGTTAGTTCGGATAGACCTAAGCGCCTCGCTAACGGCGGATTTTGGTTTCTTATCAATGATCAGACTGGTATTTTCCATTTTCTCTTTGGCCTTAGGCACTGATCCGAGAATAGGGCTTGAGGTACTATTTTCCAGTTCTTGAAAAGTCGTTATCTTATTATGTATTAAGTACTGTAAACTGATAAACACAAAATTTAAAACGAGTCCTGCAACAAAGCCTATCCCTATTATGATCAAACTTTTAGGTGAGATTGGTGCGCCGGGCAATGTTGCCGCAGATAATATTTTGAACTGCGTTGTAGTTCCGGCTTCGGCAATTTGAAACTCAGCCTTACTCTGCATTAATGAAAGATAAAACTCTTCATAAAGCTCGAAAAACCTTTGTTTCTTGTTGTATTCGGTACTTTTCCCAGGAAGCGTTTCAAAGTTCGATTGAAGCACTCTTTTACGCTCTTCTATATTCCAGATCTCGTGAATGTATCGGTCTTTTAAGTCGTCTAAGTTTTTCAGAATTCCCGATTTTAGTTGATCGATTTCTTTGTCCTTTTTTGTTAGTGCAAAAGTGGTTTCAGAGTAAGACAATCCTAGCCGTTCACGCTCAAGTACTAGTTCGTTCAACGCTTGCACATTATCTTTCAGAAAACTCGGTAAATGGCTAGTATATAGCTCGATCCGCTGTGTTTTGTTCAAATCTGCTTTAAGTGATTCAACTTCTGAAATTCTAGAACCTAACATGACCTTTTGTGAATCAAGACCATTGATTATTCCAATAACATTTTTAAGGTCTTGATTTAGGTCGCTTGTTCTGTTTTCAATGGTGAAATTTTCGAAATAGTTTTCGTACTCTTCTAGTTGCCCTTCGATCTGCTTGAGTTCCTCATTTAACCATTCTATTTTTTGCTTGTTTTCTTTTGTTTTTTCTTCCTGCGAATATTCCAAATAGACACTGTCAATGGTATTGACCAAATCTCTAGCCTTATATTTGTTAAAGTCAGTTATCGCTATTTTAATAGTGTTGGCGTTAAGGTTTAAAGGCTCAACTACTAAATTTTCATCAAAATAGTTTAGAAGGCTTCCATGACTGTTAATAACGAAAAAGTAGTTTTCATCTCCTTCAACGTAGTTTTCGGTAAGTGTGAGAGTAAAGTTTAACCAGTCGTGTGTGACTAATTCTCCAATTTTTTGTAGTTGCTCTTCAGATAGGTTCTCGTTATCGAAGCTGATTTTATATTCATCTTGATTAATCAGTTGGACATATATACGTCTATCATAAATCCTGTTATCTTTTATGAGATAATCAACTTTAAAAGGAGCGTTTTTGTATTTCTCATCCGTCAAAACAGCTCCCGCTATGAAATAAGAAATGTTCAGATCAAAATTTTCAATTATTTTATTGAAGAATAGTTTTGATCTAAGTAGTTCAATTTCACCAGATATTACATTTAAGTTCTGGTTTTCAGCAAGCGATGTAATTCCTAGTTCCGTGGCATTAGCTTCAACATCCAGCTTAAGCTCCGAAACGGACTCATATAACGGCTTAGTCCATCGTATTACCAGGTAGACTGTGATTGCGCACAATACAAAAATCAAAACCACCCAAACTATATTTTTACTGAATACGGTTTTGAGCTTACTAAAGTCTATTCCTTCAAACTCTTCTCTATGGTTCTGATACGTATTCAATCAGAGTTAAGGCTAATAATTACTACAATCAACGATAATACACTTGTAACGATTGATACGATTGGGCCATTATCTCTAAAAAACTCATTAAATGGCCTTCTTATGGGTTCCACATAAATAATATCACCGGACTGAACAATGTGATCTGACTTCAAGTAACCTTGTAATGATGAAAAATCGATTTCAAACATCTCATTGTCACGAATCAATCGTATATTCTGGGCCTTAGCATCGTTATCAACAGCCTGTGTTAGCGCCAGTATCTCAGATATTTTGGTGTTCTCATTCTCAAGAGGTACAACCTGTCCCTTAGAGTTACCCAGCACTATGACTCTTTTATTAATAAACCTAAGGTTAACAAAAGGTTCTGTGTAATATGTGGCATACTTCTCTTGGAGATATTTTTCGGCTTCATTTAAGGTCAGGTCGGCTAATTGCAACGTACCTACCATCGGTAATTTGACTCTTCCATCCTTAAGAACCTGATAATCCAATTGTGGACGGGCATTTTCTATATTTTTTACATTTTCCGATAATTCAAACTCCGGGTCAATGATACGTTCTCCATTCTGTGTATACACTCTTAGCGACAAGCGATCATTAGATTTTATGACATAATTCGCTTCTACGGTTCTGGCCATTTTACTGAATGATAAACTATCTCTGGGAACAAACATGATATTCTGTTTGTAGCTACCACAAGACTGTATGCTGGCAATTACTATTAGGAACGCGAAGGAAGGTAAACAAGGTTTCAAAAGCACTCTTAATCTCTTTAACGTCAAAGATTATTTTTTTTATGCAAACTTCGGGACAGAAAGAATAATATTCAGCGAATGATGCAAATATTACGATGCTCGATGGGCTTCAAGATCTTCAATAGAACTTAGATATGAGTTTATCACCTTTTCTTCACCAAACTCAGCTACAATCTTTTTTCTTCCGTTCCTCCCCAATTCCTCTACTTTTTCATTTGTCAGACTGATCATTTGTGTCATCTTAGCAGCAAGGTCGTCAGAATCTTTCAATTGACAAAGAAGGCCATTGTAATTGTCTTCAACCACATTATTACATCCGGGAACATCGGTGGCGACAATTGGCTTAGCTGAACAGGCCGCTTCCAAGAGCGTTCGTGGCGTGCCTTCTCGGTAAGAGGGTAATACGATACAATCTGCACTATCTATAAACGGTCGAACATCATCAGTTGAGCCCAGATATTCTACGGTATTATTTTTAATCCAATCGTCAATAATGCTTTCTTCTATTCCACGTTTGTGCTCAACATCCTTAGATCCTAGGAGTTGAAACCGTGCTTCTAAACCTACTTTTTTAATTTTTTTAATGGCGCTAATGTATTCTATTATGCCTTTATCATGAATTAACCTACTGATAAGTAGAAAAGTAAATTTTTTATTTCTTTTGAATTTTCCTGGTTTGAAGTAGTTAATGTCAATTCCAGAACCCGGTATGACTTCGCCAATTTTAGGTTTTATAAGCCTCCTTTCTGAAAAAAGTCTTAGGTCGTCAACGTTTTGAAAAAACACTTTCCTTGGAAAACGAAAAGCAATTTTGTATAGCAGGCCAGCAATTTTGGATACGAGATTATCATTGAGGAAAACTGTACCTAGGCCGCAAACATTGTTAATTACCGGAATACGCAATAATGTAGCCGCTATTGTTCCGTATATATTTGGCTTTATTGTATAATGAAGGATGACATCAGGTCTTACTTTTTTGTAGATGAACAAAAGCTCAAATATCAAAGCAAAATCTTTTACAGGGTTTGCTCCTCTGCTGTCCATCTTAACTTTGCAGAATTTACAGCCAGCTTCTTCAAGAAAATGTGAATAGCTGTCTTCCGGAGCTATAGCAATTATTTCGTGCTTTTTATCTTTTAAGGCGTTAATTAAACCCATCCTGAAGTTATAAATATTCCAGGAGGTATTAAGTACAATCGCTATTTTCATAAACCAACTATGATCTGCCTACGGCTTAGATAGGAACTGTTGACATTTCCTACTTAATTTGCCAATATAAATAAAAGTAACCTTTGTCCAAGTCAGAAATTGTACTTTTTCTGGATAAAAAAAAGAATTGTATAAATACGGCTAATGATAAACATGAAATGATAGAATCGCTAACTACTATAAAGAAGAACGAGCGAGGCGTGCTAGTGGCTGTCGCGGATAAGCAAAGTGATGAATCTATTGCCGATGAACATCTAAAAGAGCTGGATTTTTTGGCAAGAACCGCTAAAATTCAAGTGGAAAAACACTTTGTACAGCGATTGGAAAGGCCTGACTCGAAAACATTTGTTGGGCAGGGTAAGCTGGATGAAATACTATCCTATTGTAAGACTACAAATATTGAAGTTGTGGTTTTTGATGATGACTTAAGCCCCTCCCAACTGCGCAATCTTGAGCGAATTTTTAAGTGTAAGATTTACGACAGAAGTCTACTCATTTTGGATATTTTTCTATTAAGAGCTCAAACCTCTCAAGCAAAAACACAAGTTGAACTTGCTCGATACCAATACTTAATGCCCAGGCTAACCAGAATGTGGACTCACCTTGAAAGACAACGAGGAGGAACAGGTACAAGAGCAGGCGCTGGAGAAAAGGAAATCGAGACAGATAGAAGAATGATCCGTAATCAGATCTCAGTTTTAAAGAAGCGACTTGATAAGATTGAAAAACAGAACGCTGTGCAGCGTAAGAATAGATCTCAAGTGGTTCGTGCAGCGCTGGTAGGGTATACTAACGTAGGTAAATCTACATTAATGAGGCTTCTATCTAAAAGTAATGTAAAGGCTGAAGATAAGCTGTTTGCTACCGTAGATGCCACCGTAAGAAAAGTAGTTATTAATGCCATACCCTTTTTACTTTCGGACACCGTGGGATTTATTCGAAAGCTACCGCATCATTTAATTGAATCTTTTAAATCTACTTTAGCTGAGGTGCGTGAGGCAGATATATTGCTTCATGTAGTGGATATATCGCATGTTACTTTTGAAGATCAGCTTGCCGTAGTTCGTGAAACACTTAAAGACCTTGAATCGTCAGACAAACCGACGTTATACATTTTCAATAAAGTTGATTTATTGAATGATGAGACGGAACATCTTAAAAACTACGTTTTAGAAAACATGAATGAGAAGGATCAGGTGGTTTTTATTTCAGCGGAAAATCGTGTTAATATTCAGGAACTAAGAGATAAAATCTATGCTATGGTAAAAGTGAGGCACTTTCAGATTTTCCCTAATTATGTTAATAGCTCCTATTTTTAGTTTTCCTGAAGTAGCTTCAGCATTTGATTATATGTGGTCTGCTTTAGCTCACTGACCACCGAATTTTCATTCACTGCTATTGGTTCTCCAAAGATTACTTTTATTCTACCGGGTCGAATATCTATTGAACTGGGTGGCATCAATTTACCTGCATTTACAACCACCATAGGCATTAACGGTGTTTGTGTTTCTTGAGCTAGTCGAAAGGCCCCATCATAAAAGGGAGTTAGTGGCTGATTGGTTCTATTCTGAGTGCCCTCTGCAAATATTAACAGAGAAATGCCTGAATGGATGTGTTTTTTGAGTGTCTGTATACTTTGCTTTCGACTTTCATTACTAGAGCGGTCCACAACCACTGTAGTTACTCTAGCTATTAAACCGAATACAGGAATTTTTAATAATTCTTTTTTTGCCAATGGCCGGAACTGAGTTGGAATTGCAATTCTTATCCCGGGGAGGTCTAAAAAAGAAGTATGATTACTGGTGTAGATATATGATTGACCCTTTTTTAGATTTTCTGTTCCTGAAATCTCATACCTTATAAAGGTAAGTAAACTAAAGATCCAGCTCCACAGCCACAATCCGAAATACGCAATATTACCATACTTCTCACCCAATAATATAGGTATAACTATTATAGGTAATAGGATAACCATGAACACGGAGAATACCAGAAGTACCCAAACCATGTATATCTTCAAAAATACGGTCTTTATAAACTTCATTGCAATATGCAAATTACTAAATAATGATTTGGATATGAGTAGGTTGCTGGCAATTTGAATATTCGCTAACTTGATCTTTCAAATGTATTTGAAATGCAAAAAATCCTGTTAATCTATCTGCTGTTTACGGTTTTCACACTGCCATTACAGGCTCAATTCGGCAAACTCAAAAACCTAAAAAATAAAGTTTCAAATATTCCGGGGTTAGAAAAAAAATCTAAGGACTTTTTTAAGGGTAAAATTGAAGAGGCCAGAAATAAATTTGATTCTACCAGTTTCAATTATGCTATCTCTTTGAATGATAATTCGGGGTTATTCGATAATAAGGAAAAGGGAGAAAATTTCCTGAAGGTAATGTCGAATTTACCAAGCTCAGATACACCAAAAACGGTCAAAGAAAAAGCCAGGGGTAATTTGGACGCGGGGGAAGTTTTCTACGCTTCGGGTAAATATGCGTTAGCAGAATCACGATTCCTATATGCCAAGTTACTTTACGAGTCTGATTCACTATCTGATGAACTTAACTATACAAAAGTGGTTTCTAACCTTGGTCTTCTGTACAGTACAACAGGCAGGTATTTGAAGGCTGAAGAATTCATTAATAATTCAATTGAGCTTAGAGCAAACACTACGGGCATAGAAAGTACAGGTTATGGAGCCTCATTAAATAACTTAGCTGTACTCTATAAGGAGACCGGGAAGTACAATAAAGCTGAGGAAAAGATTAAGGAGGCAATTTCTGTCATCGAAAAGGTAGATGGAAAGCAGAGTATGGCCTACGCGATTGCCCTAAATAACGAAGCCATGTTGTTTCAGGCTATGGGCCGCTATGGCCAGGCTGAAGATAGGTTGAATGGCTCTATTGCTATTAGTGAAACACTTCAAAGCGAGAAAAGCGGTAATCACCAGAAGTTTCTTACTAATAGAGCATTGCTTTATCAGGAAATGGGACAGCTGGAAAAGGCCGACGCCGAATTTGAAGCGCTGGTGCGCTTAAAACAGCGAAGTCTTGGTCGATTTCATCCGGATTACGCGCACGTTCTTAGCAGTCAGGCGGCACTATATATGGAGATGGGAAAGTATGGAGAAGTGAGTGATTTACTAACGCAGTCTATTGAGATTTACAAAAAGAAGTTTGGTGAGAATCATCCTGTATATGCTACAGCCATTAGCGATTTAGGGAATTTTTACCGATTTCAGGAAAAATACACCGATGCGGAGCCACTGTTGATCAAAGCATTAAATATTCGCAAACAAACCCTCGGAGAAAATCATCCAGCCTTCGGTCAATCAGAAGAAGATCTGGCCATTTTATATTGGAAAAATAATGATCCTAAAAAAGCTGAAACCCATTACAAGCTTAGCTTGGAAAAATCTATGCAGTTTATCACTAGCTTTTTTCCGCCCATGAGTGAGGCCGAAAAGACACGCTACTGGGATAAATTGAGACCCCGTTTTGAACGGTTTTACTCCTTTGCGGTGGGGGTCAGAAGTGATTATCCTGCACTAATTGCTGATGTGTATAGTTATCATGTGGCTACGAAAGGTCTGCTGTTAAGTAGTACAAGTAAGATTAAGAATAAAATTCTGGGTAGCAGTGATAATGAACTTATAAATGATTACGATATCTGGCTTGATCAAAAAGAAACCCTGGCCAGGTATTATACCTATTCAATGCAAGAGTTAATTGATCAAAGAGTTAACCGGGATTCGCTTGAGAGAGCAACTAATGCTATGGAAAAATCCCTTTCCCAGCGCTCCGATATTTTTAATCAAGGTTACGAACTAAAACCAGCAGGATTCAATGAAATCAAAAGCAAATTAACAATAGGAGAAGCTATTGTTGATTTAATACGACTAAGAAAGTTTGATCAAAAGTTCACTGATGAAGTAAAATACCTAGCGCTTATAATCAAACCGGAATCGACAACCCCTGAGTACGTAGTTATTGATAATGGCGCTGAATTAGAAGGAAGGTATTATAAATTTTACAATAACGCTGTTCATAAAAAGCTCAAAGATGAATATTCATACAGGCAGTTTTGGCTGGAAATAGATGCAAAGCTTGCAGGCATTAAAAAGCTTTACTTATCCGCTGATGGTATTTACAATCAGATCAATATTAATACCCTGAGCATGCAAGATGGAAACTATGTGTTGAGTAATTATGAGACAACGCTGGTTAGTAACTCAAGAAATATCAAGGTTTTAGAAAGGCAGAATACTAGCAAATCAGCTGTTTTGATAGGTAATCCACCTTTTGGTGGAGCGATAAGCCCGCTGCCCAGTACCAAAGTAGAGCTCGATAACGTGGCAAAACAGTTGACAGCAGGTGGATATCGGCCGGCTAAATATACTGATACAAAAGCCACGGAGACCAACCTTAAAGCTGTCAATAGTCCTAGAATTCTACATATTGCTACACATGGATACTTTTTAAAAGATGAGCAAATAAGGAGTGATAAAGTATTTGGCATAAGCGCTGAGAGCGCTCGTAATAACCCTTTGCTGAGGTCAGGCATACTTCTTAAGGATGCCGAAAAAACGATTGATGATAATAACCCAAGTCTAGAAAGTAGTGACAACGGAATTTTAACCGCTTATGAGGCGCTTAATCTTGACCTTGATAAGACCGAACTAGTGGTACTCAGCGCCTGTGAAACAGGTACAGGTGATGTAAAAGCTGGTGAGGGTGTTTATGGTTTACAACGAGCTTTTTTAGCAGCTGGTGCTAATGGTTTGATCATGAGCTTATGGAAAGTAGATGACATTGCTACTCAAGAGCTTATGTCTTTATTTTATAAATATTGGATTCGGTATAATGATAGAAGTAAAGCCTTTCGACAAGCTCAAGATGAAATTAAAGCTAAGTACACTTCTCCCTACTATTGGGGAGCTTTTGTGATGATAGAGAATTGATTACCCTAAAACAGAGTACAATTTACTTTATATAATTTAGAATACTTTTTTAAGGAAATACCCATCCTGCAGGCAAATCATTACATGAACTAGAGGTTAGTTAAAAATTTAAGTTGGATCAAGCACATGCCATATTAAAGCAATATTGGGGGTACGATAAGTTCCGTTTACTGCAGAAGGATATTATTGATGCTGTCATTAGGCATGAGGACGTTCTGGCTCTTCTACCTACCGGAGGAGGCAAATCCATTTGTTTTCAGGTTCCTGCTCTTGCCATGGAAGGGCTCTGCATCGTAGTTACCCCGCTGATTGCTCTTATGAAAGATCAGGTTGCTAACCTTAACAATAAAGGTATAAAAGCCGAGGCGTTATTTTCAGGAATGCGCAAACGTGAAATTGATATTGTATTGGATAACTGCGTATATGGGGGAATTAAGTTTTTGTATGTGTCACCTGAACGTCTGGAAACAGATATTTTTAAAGCTCGGGTTACCAAAATGCATGTCAGCTTAATAGCTGTTGATGAAGCCCACTGTATATCGCATTGGGGGTATGATTTCAGACCTTCCTATTTGCGTATTGCTGACATCCGTAACCTATTAGCCGGTACGTCTTTAATAGCATTAACCGCTACAGCCACACCTGAAGTTGTAGATGACATCCAGAAAAATCTAGGGTTTGTAAAATCAAACGTTTTCCAAAGAAGCTTTTCCAGATCAAACCTGTCTTATTTTGTACGGGAGGTAGAAGATATTCATGGCAAACTTATTGAAGTGGTTAAAGGTGTCGCAGGTTCTGCCATTGTTTATGTGCGTACCAGGAAGGAGGCAAAAGATATAGCCGTGTCTCTTGACAAAAATGGTATTTCAGCCAGTTTTTACCATGCAGGGTTAGATCATAGTCAGCGCGATATACGCCAAAAGAAATGGCAAAACAATAAGGTGAGAATAATGGTTGCCACAAATGCGTTTGGAATGGGCATAGATAAGCCTAACGTACGCCTGGTGGTTCATCTTGGTCTGAATCAGGATATTGAATCCTATTTTCAGGAAGCAGGCCGTGCGGGCCGCGATGAAAAAAAGGCCTATGCTGTTGTCCTTTTTAATGAGTCCCATGTAGACGATCTTAAACAGCGTGTAAGGCTCCAACATCCGGGTATAAATTACTTGAAGCAAGTTTATCAGGCTCTGGCCAATTATTATAAACTTGCTACTGGTAGCGGAATGGGACAAAGTTTTGATTTTGACATACGTCAATTTTCGGAACGATTTGAGCTTAATCACCTTGAAGTGTTTTATGCATTAAAAAAGCTGGAAGAGGAAGGTCTAATTGGGTTCAACGAAAGTTATTATAATCCTTCTCATTTGCATATAGCTGTAGACAATACTGAACTCTACAAATTTCAGGTAGCCAATGCTGGTTACGATCATATTATAAAAGGTCTTCTCCGCTTATATGGGGGGGAGGTGTTTAATCATTTTCTAACTATATCGGAAGTACAGTTAGCAAAGTTTATGGAAGTGGATGTGATTCAAGTTAAAGTGTTGTTATCGAAACTTCATGACTTGAATATTGTCGATTATGAGCCTCAACGTGATAAGCCTCAAATCATTTTTATGAAGCCACGCGAAAGGGTCGAACAATTGTCCTTAGATAAAGTAAGACTGAAGCGCCGAGAAGAGTTAGCTGCTCAAAAGAGTGCTGCTGTAATCAACTATGTTAAGCACAAAGAGTTATGCCGGAGCAGGCTATTACTCCAATATTTCGGAGAAGAAATGACCACAGAATGTGGCGTATGCGACATTTGCATCGAGCGAAAAAAGAAAAATCAAACTGAACATTTTCATAAATACAGGCATCAGATCAATAACATCTTAGGTAGTCAACCTTTAACTGTAGAAGAAGTCATGGACCAAATTAACCCAAGTGCTAGAGATACTTTTCTGGAAGTTATTAGGGATATGGTCGACAGCCATGAACTCAAATACGATAAGAAATGGAAGTTGAGTAAAATGTAGTTGGTTCTATCTTTTAGTATTAATATATTAATGAATTATAAAATGAAACATGAGGCGCATACTATTATTTTTATGCTTTGTTCACTTCTCGAATCAGAATTTTTCTCAACATTCCATAGCTAGAAAATGGAATGAAGTGCTTTTGGAGGCGATAAGGAATGATTTTGCACGACCCACGGTGCATGCTAGGAATCTCTTTCATACCAGCGTAGTTATGTATGATGCTTGGGCAGCCTATGATCCGGTAGCGACTACCTACAAGCTAGGTAAAGATTATTCCATAGGCTCATGTTTTTTTGAGGGCGTATCGGCCCCTTCAGATATTCAAGCCGCTCAAACCATGGCTATAAGTTATGCATGTTATAGATTACTGACTCACAGGTTTGAGTTTTCTCCAGGAGTGGTAGAATCACAGGAGCTTTTTGATGATTTAATGACTGAACTTGGTTATAGTGTAGATCATATAACCACTGACTATGAAAATGGCGACCCTGCGGCGCTCGGGAATTACATTGCACAATGTATGATTGATTTTGGATTACAAGATGGCTCAAATGAGCAAATTGACTACGGTAATATTTTTTATTCACCAGTCAATCCTTCCATGGCTCCTGCATTACCTGGTAATCCCTTAATTCTGGACTACAATCGATGGCAGCCACTTTCACTGGATTTGTTTATTGACCAAGGTGGAAATCCTATACCCGTGACTACACCGGATTTTCTAAGTCCAGAATGGGGTAAAGTGATCCCTTTTGCTCTTAAAAGGGAAGATTTAGTAATAAACGAACGCGATGGGTTTGAATATTATGTATATCATGATCCTGGCTATCCACCCTACCTTTTACCGGATGATGAGAATATGGAAGAATATCAATGGGGTTTTTCTTTAGTTTCGATTTGGTCAGCACATTTAGATCCTTCTGATGGAGTAATGTGGGACATCTCACCAAATTCAATTGGTAATGTTTCCTCACTACCAAATAATACTAATGAATTGAGAAATTTCTATGATATGATTGACGGGGGAGACCCTAGCGCTGGCCGCTCTGTGAACCCCGTCTCCGGACAATTATATCAGCCTCAAATAGTCCCAAGAGGAGATTATACTAGAGTTCTAGCGGAGTTCTGGGCTGATGGCCCGGACTCGGAAACTCCACCTGGTCATTGGTTTACCATCATGAACTATGTTAACGACCATCCGTTATTTGAGAAAAGGTATAAAGGTACAGGCCAAATTTTAAGTGATCTGGAATGGGATATTAGATCTTATTTAGCCCTAGGAGGAGCCATGCATGATGCAGCTGTAACTGCTTGGGGTATTAAAGGGTGGTACGATTATATAAGGCCTATTTCAGCCATACGGGCGATGGCTGATTTAGGTCAAAGTTCAGATAATAGTCTTTCATCTTATGATTCTCGAGGGATTCCTTTGTTAGAAGGATATATTGAATTAGTTGAAGAAGCTGATCCGTTAGCAGGTGAAAGCAATGAAAATGTGGGAAAAGTAAAACTAAGAGCTTGGAAGGGACCTGAGTTTATCGAAGATCCTCAATTCGATAAAGCAGGCGTCGGTTGGATACTTGCGGAAAACTGGTGGCCTTACCAAAGACCGACATTCATAACACCACCATTTGCGGGATATATTTCAGGCCACTCTACTTACTCAAGGGCTGCGGCTGAAGTTCTTACTTTGCTTACTGGAGATGAATACTTCCCTGGAGGACTGGGAGAGTTTGAAGCTAAAGCTAATGAGTTTTTGGTCTTTGAAGAGGGCCCAAGTGTCGATATTACACTACAATGGGCTACCTATCAAGATGCCTCCGATCAATCTGGCCTATCAAGAATATGGGGAGGAATTCACCCTCCCGTGGACGATGTCCCAGGGCGTATTGCAGGTATAAAAATAGGTATTGACGCCTTCCAACTAGCCGACAATTATTTTTCGGGTACAATAACGTCAACTAGGAGTTTTACCGAAGACCATAAAATCAACTTATCCATTCATCCCAATCCTTCAATTAAAGGAAAAGAGGTAACTGTTAGGCTACCAGATAACGGAAACAAAGGTCTACTTTCCGTTATTGACCTAAGTGGTAAAGTACTTTTAAATCGTGAGATTAATGCTCATCAATCAGTCATAAAGCTATCCACAGCAACTCTTCATGAAGGATTGTACATAGTTAGATTGAACCAGCCAAGAAGTAGTTTTAGCGTTAAACTTGTCCTTAGATAGGTATGGATCACGTCTGAATAGCCTTAACTCCTGGAAGTTCTTTCCCTTCCATAAACTCAAGAAGTGCGCCGCCTCCGGTAGATACGTAAGAAACCTCGTCTCCATAACCCAGATTATTAACTGCTGCGGCAGAATCCCCACCGCCTATTAAGGAAAAACCTCCTTTTTCAGTTGCTTTTACAACAGCTTTCGCAATGGTCTCGGTTCCTTCTGCAAAAGAACTCATCTCAAAAACCCCCATTGGGCCATTCCATAAAATGGTTTTTGACTCTTCAATGGCATTCGCAAAAACCTCTCTTGCCTGAGGCCCTATATCAAGTCCCATCCAGCCCTCTGGAATGCTTGTGTTAGCTACTACCTGTGTATTAGCGCTATTATCGAATTTATCCGCTGCTATGGAATCAAATGGTAAATGTAATTCCACTCCCTTTTCTTTGGCCTTCTGAACTAGCTCCTTCGCTAATTCAAGCTTATCTTCCTCAACAAGCGAAGATCCAATGTTTCCGCCCAACGCTTTAAAAAAAGTGTAGGACATCCCACCGCCAATAATAAGGTTATCAACTTTGTTCAGCAGTTGTTCTATAATCAAAATTTTATCCGAAATTTTTGCTCCTCCCATAATTGCCGTAAAGGGCTTTTCAGCTTTGTCCAATACTTTCTGGGCATTATCTATTTCAGCTGACATTACATAACCAAAAACCTTTTCATCAAAAAACTGAGCTATAATACTTGTGGAGGCGTGTGCCCTGTGAGCAGCGCCAAAAGCATCATTAACATAAACATCACCATGCTTTGATAGTTGCTTGGCGAAGTCGATATCTCCTTTTGTTTCTTCGGTGTGAAAGCGTAGGTTTTCTAACAAGAGTACCTCACCACTTTTTAAAGACGCTGAAGTCGACTCTGCATCACTTCCTACACAGTCATTAGAAAATTTTACATCAGTGTTAAACCGTTGACTTAGGTCTGATACTAAATGTTTTAATGAAAACTTTTCCTCGGGGCCAGCCTTCGGCCTACCCAGATGTGACATTAAAATTACAGCTCCGCCGTCATCTAAAATTTTCTTTATTGTAGGTACCGCTGCTTTGATCCTTGTGTCATCCGTAATCTCAAAGCTCTCGTTTAAAGGAACATTAAAGTCTACACGTATTAAGGCCTTGAGGCCGGAGAAATTTATACTATCAACAGTTTTCATGATCTTATGATTTAGGCTGGCTAATATCCAAAATTTATTGTGATTGTAAAGGTTAATTGGAGTGATTTTTTGAATGACCTTAATCAGTTAAAGGCGCTGGATAATCAATACTATCTGGTGGCCGCTCTTCTTAATCTGTCGTTAATAGCTTTGCCTAAACCATAGTCGGGAACCTCTTCTATAAGAAGGGTACTGATTTTTAATGTATCCATATACCGCAGAGCTGAGAAAAGATTTTTAGCTGCGGTATTTAAGTGATTATCAGGCGCTAATTTTAATTGATTTTTTTCAGGTAGGTTTTCAAAGCGGCTGTTAAAAGAGATAATTCCAATGTCATTTTTATTAATGAATTTTTTAAGATTTGTCTTCACATTACCAAGTAGGATGGAAACACTCGGCGAATAATGGCTTTTAAGCATGCCCGGCGCTTGCGGGTTTGAGGAGGAGTGTGGAGTTAAATTTACCTTACCAATAACAGATTCAATTTCCTCGACACTTAGTCCACCCAATCGGTAAATAGTAGGTTCATCAGTTGTGTCAAAACCTACTATTGTTGATTCGAGGCCGATTTCACAGTTACCACCATTTAGTATGTATGGAATTTTATCTCCCAACTGATCATTAACATGTGTTGGAGAGGTTGGACTTACATAGCCAAAAGGATTGGCGCTTGGCGCTACCAATGGAAAATCTAATACATGCAGTAAGTCGAGTGTTATCTTTTGGTTGGGTACTCTTATGGCCACTTTCTGCATCCCTGATGTCACTAAATCAGAAATGCTATCTCTTTTCTCCAGTAGTAGCGTTAGCGGTCCAGGCCAAAACTCCTTTGCTAAGACAAGTGCTTTTTCAGCCCAGTTTACCGCATATTTTTCAGCTTCTGTAATATTTTCCACATGCACTATCAGAGGATCAAAAGAGGGCCTGTTTTTTGTTGAAAAAATTAATGCTACAGCATCAAGATCGAGTGCACTAGCAGCGAGGCCATAGACCGTTTCGGTAGGTATAGCCACTAATCCACCATTTTGAAGGACAGTTCTTGCTTTACTAATGTCGGAACCAATTTCAGCCATTCATTACAAAACTATTTTTTTGACAAAATAAATTACATGACTTCCTAAAGGACGCTAACGGAATTTGATTCACAATATATATCACATATCTTTAAATAAAGGCATGAAATTATTTTTCATGGTTTTTAGTGTTATCACAGTTAATTTTAAGGTTGATAATGGTCTTGCGGATAGCAAGACCTTATCTTTCAGGGTACTTGTCTGCCATGCGTAAAATAGATTTGTTACATCGGGTGTAGACCGAAAGTTGTTCTAAGGGAATCCATTTTAAACTTTTTGATTCAGAACTTACATGTAATATTTCGTTCTCATCCGCTTTGAATAAAAAACGAATATCATAATGCAGGTGTTCGGGCTCAATCTTGTGAGCAGGTATGGTGTGAATGTCAATGTCAAATATTGATTTCGACACAAGCTCAAGTGATTCAAGTCCTGATTCTTCTTCCGCCTCTTTTGATGCTACGGCAATTATATCTGTGTTCCCATCTGCGTGGCCACCAAGTTGAAGCCATCGATCTAACTTGCTGTGATGTGTTAATAGAGCCTTTGAGAAGGAATAATTAACAACCCAAGCTGATCCGGTGATATGTCCTGAAGAAAGCGTTCTCTCAAAACAATGTTCGTTTTCAGTAATGAAACATCTCATATCCTTTTTAAACGCTATTTCTTCAGAGTTTATTGGATTGTATGCGTCAAGTTGTGCTAACAACGGTGAACGGTGCACTATTCAATAACTATATTTACTTTATTAAGTTTACCCTCCTCTAATTTGGCGGTTTGCACGCCGGCGCCTATGTTATTTTTATCATCCTTCCAGACATTTACGAAATAAACCTTGGATTCAAGTTCTTTGAATTTAATTTGGCCCTTTTTGTCGGTTATCCTCTTATCCGTTACAGGATTGATGTCATTTCTATAATCTTCTTCCGTACCATAGAGCTGAACTGCGGCCCCCTCCACAATATTTCCGAGCTCATCAATTACCGTTATTTTGATAGAAGTTTTGAACACCTGAAATCCGCTGGATAAAACTAAAACCGTAGCAAGACAAAAAACTGAAAATAGTCTGGTTTTCATTAGATATTAATTCTGTTTTAACTGTTCAATTAATTCTTCGGTTATTCCTGAGTTCGAGAATCCACCGTCATGCATTAAATTTTGCATAGTCACCATTCTGGTGTAGTCCGAAAAAAGACTAATGATGTAGTTCGCGCAATCTTCTGCACTAGCGTTGCCAAGAGGCGACATTTTATCGGCATAATCAAAGAACACGTCAAAACCCGTTACACCACTTCCTGCTGTTGTCATAGTAGGTGATTGTGATATGGTATTTACTCTTACCCTTTTCAATTTTGCAAACCTGTAACCATAGCTTCTGGCTATTGACTCCAAAACAGACTTCGCCTGCGCCATGTCCGAGTAATCCGGGAAGGTACGCTGAGCGGCAATGTAAGTTAATGCTAAAATTGAGCCCCATTCATTCATAGAATCAGTCTTTTCTGCAACTTGCAGCACTTTGTGAAATGATACGCCCGATATATCCAATGTTTTTAAAAACCAGTCATAATTTAAATCTCCGTAAGCTTTTCCTTTTCTGACATTAGGACTCATACCTATAGAATGCAATACAAAATCAAGCTTACCACCAAGTTTCTCCTGGACTTGCTCAAATAAATTGGTAAGATCTTCGAGAGATGTGGCATCTGCGGGAATAACCTCAGCGTTACATTGCTTGGCAAGTTCATTTATTTTACCCATTCTTAGGGCTATGGGCGCATTTGTAAGAACAAATTGTGCACCTTCATTATGCGCTTTCAAAGCTGTTTTCCAAGCAATTGAATTTTCATCAAGTGCGCCAAATATTATTCCTTTTTTGCCGCCCAGTATATTGTGATTCATTCTACAGTTTGATTTAAGATTCGAAATGCAATAATACAAATTATTTCAGGGCGTACTTTTCTGACGAAGCCGATTTAAGAGGTTTTTTCATGAAATCTGCCAGGAATTCACCGAACTTTTTAGCAAATTTTGGTATGGCGGGGTCTGACGAACTTATGGAAAGGAGCGTTTTATCAATGCCGTTTATGACAACGCAAAATGAATAAGTAAAAAGAGTAGGCAGGTCAGGGTTAGAGCCAGCCAGATCAGCCGTTTCAGATTTAATAACATGAACTGATTCTATACTCGAAAAATCCATTCTGGTATAAGGGTTAAACATGCCATGATCGATATTGATTTGTTTAACCCGTCTTGATACATAAACCTTAAAACTTTTTTTACTGTAAAAGCTAATGAATGGAGTAGCTGTAAGAATTAGCCCCAAAAGGCATCCGCCAATTATCAGAGTATTGCCATCTTTAAGTCCTGTTAGAAGACAAGTACTAACTAGTATTATACCGGTAGCTGAGAAGAAAAGTCTGGAGGCGATATTATTTATAGGAGCTCCCGTTATGATTAGTTCATTATTGCCATTGAATTTTAGCAGGAACTCGTGTTTGGCGAGAGTGGTATTAAATTTATCAGAGAGCTTCCGTATTTTCTTCATACTCCTGGTTACCAGGGGTTAAAAACATCAATATAGCGATTATTTAATAAACACCTAGTATTCTAAAAACTAGTCTTCATTTTGATAGCTTTGAATGTCTCACATGGGTTGAAATTTAAAAATGAATAACAAACCAATAGGAGTTTTTGATAGTGGTATCGGCGGGCTTACGGTGGCAAGAGCAATTAAAAAATTGCTACCTAATGAATCTCTGATATATTTTGGTGATACGGCGCACTTACCATATGGCGACAAATCTGAAGCTGCCATTCAGGCATATTCGATTAAAATAACGGATGTCTTACTTGAGAAAAATTGTAAAGCTATTGTTGTAGCATGTAATTCAGCCAGCGCTTCTGCCTACAATCTGTTACAGGAGTATGCCGGCAAGCGGGTGGAAATAGTAAATGTTATTGATCCAATGATAGAATTTGTGAACAAACATTTTCGGCGTCAGACTGTTGGCGTGATAGGCACTAAAAGAACTGTTGAATCTAATATATACTCTAAAAAATTAAAAGTCCTAAACAATGGGATCATTTGTAAGTCATTAGCCACCCCTTTGCTTGTACCTATGATAGAAGAAGGCTTTTTTAATCAACGTATCAGTCATGACATAATCGATAATTACTTATCAAGCCAGGATCTGGCGGATATAAAGGCTTTAATTTTAGGGTGTACGCATTATCCGTTGATCAAAGAAGAAGTCACTAACTTTCTGGAACACAAGGTCGAAGCGCTTGATTCGTCAGAAATTACGGCTAACTTCCTAGGGCAGAAATTAGCGGCTAAGGGGCTGCTGGCTTCAGAAAAGGTGGAAAACGATGAATTCATGGTTTCGGATTTCACGCAGTCTTTTGAGTCTTCAACTAAATTGTTTTTTGGGGAATTAATTCATCTTACACTTTACAAGCTTTGGGAGTAGGTCGCTTGTCGATATGACGCGGAATCCGTATTTCATAGTTATCTTTGTCGTTTGTTTATGAGCACTATACTCTTTTTTCTTCCTTTACTGTTGGTCTTTGCTGTGCTGGCAATTTACGGTGAACGCAAGATCTCAGCATTTATTCAAAACCGTTATGGCCCTATGGAAACTGGTTATTACGGCTTATTACAGACAGTGGCAGACTTGCTAAAATTATTACAGAAAGAGGATATCGTGCCAAGAGTAGCTTCTAAAGCTCTCTTCCTTGTTGCTCCTTTCGTAATTTTTGTAGCCGTTTTTGCGGGCTTCTCGGTGGTTCCTGTATTACCAACCTGGCAAGGTGCATCTATTAATACAGGTGTGTTCTTTCTTTTGGCGATAGTTTCATTAGATGTTATTGGCATTATTATAGCTGGCTGGGCATCAAACAATAAATATTCACTCCTTGGAGCCGTCAGATCTGCCTCGCAAATTATTTCTTATGAAGTGCCGTTGACCTTAAGTGTAGTTTGCGTCTTAGTAGTAACTCAATCTCTCGATCTGCAGGTGATATCATTTCAGCAAGGTGTTTTGTCCAATTCTTATTTTGCTGATGCAGAGAATTATCTTTTTGGTCTATCATTTGCAAATGTGAATACTACTGAAATAGGAGGGGTCCTTACCTGGAATATTCTTCGAGCTCCTGTTTTAATACCCGTATGGATTATTTTCTTTATTACAACACTTGCTGAGAGCAATAGGGCGCCTTTTGATTTGCCGGAGGCCGAATCTGAATTGGTGTCAGGATTTCATACGGAATACTCAGGTTTTAGATGGGCTATTATAATGCTTTCAGAGTATGGTATGATGTTACTAACAAGTTTGCTTGGTGTTATCTTATTTTTTGGCAGTTGGAATACACCCTTTCCAAATATAGGATCAATCAAGTTAGCTTCTTGGACTACTGGCGAAGTTGGCTCAATGGCGAGTGTTTTCTGGGCAGTACTTTGGCTTTTGATTAAAACGATAATAATGGTATTTATTCAGATGTGGATACGTTGGACTTATCCACGCGTAAGGCTGGATCAATTGATGAACCTAGGTTGGAAATATCTGACTCCAGCGGCGCTGGTGCTATTATTTTTTAGCGCTTTATGGAGATTGATGATGGTTTAACTATATTCAGCGCAAAGTTGAAAAAGTTACTTACCATATCGTTTTTTGTAGTGTTAGGCTCAGGTCTTAACGCCCAGCAGAGCAACTATGCAGATAGCCTTAATGTCCTTTTTCAAAAGGAAGAAACAGATTCCGTAAAGAGTCAACTTTTAAAGCAGGCTTTTAATTATTACTTTCTGGATAATATCGACACTTCCTTTGTATTGGCCCGAAAAATTTTGGACACAAATTTAAAAATGAGGGATACTATTGGTATAGCGAATGTCCAACTGGATTTGGCTAGCCTTTATAATGCCCAGGGTAAATATGGCGAAGCTCTCAAATATGATCGACAAGCCTATGAATACTTACTTTCGGTAAATGATCGCCGCAGGATTGCTGTTGCACTTAATGGACTTGGTGAAGACTACCTGGGTTTGGGTTTGTATAATGAAGCGTTTTCTTACTATCAGGAGTCCTTATCAATGGCAGAAGAAGTTAGGGATAGTCTGATGTCTGCAGTCGTTACTTACAATATTGGAAGGGTATTCAAAAAAACAGGCCAACTTGCAAAAAGCGCTGAGTTTATTAGAAGATCTATGATGTTAAGTGAGGCTGTTGATGATAAAATCGGCCAGGCATATTCCCTAAATGATTTAGGAGAGATTTTCTTTTTACAAGGTGAATATGACAATGCGTTGAAATCGTTAGAGACTGCCCTTACCGTTGCTGAAAAACTGGATGAAGACGTAATAATACCTGGCATTCTATCCAACATAGCAAAGTGCCATGCCGAAAAGGGTGACAATGTGCAGGCCATTATTTACTACAATAAAGCTGCTTTGTTATTTAAAAAACAATCAAACGATATCGAATTAGCGAAAATCGATTTGAACAAAGGAAAAATTGCTCTTGTGCAGAATGATAAGGTAAGGGCCAGGTATCTGTTTGATCAAGCCCTAAAAGTAGCGAAAAGCAATAATAACGCTGAATTATTGATCAATACGCTAAATGAACTATCGTTGTGGTACGAAATATCCGGCTTACCTACTGAATCATTAAGAGCGATTCGGAAGAGCGCCAGTTTAAAAGATAGTCTTGAAGCCATTAACCGTAATCAACAGTTCTCCCAAACGTTGATGGAATTCGAAATTGGACGTAAGGACCTGGCTATTGCTGAACTAAATGCACAACAATTATTGCGTCAAGAGCAACTAAAAAACGAAGAGTTTCTGAGAAACGTATTGGTTGTAATCCTTGCATTTACGGCCGTTTTGTTATTTACTCTTTACAGGAATAGTGTAAAGAGTAAAAGAACCAATGAAATGTTGGTTCAGCATCAAAAGGAGATCGAGGCAAAAAGTAGAGAACTGCAGAGTTTATTGTCTATGAAGGATAAGTTCTTTTCAATTGTATCACATGATTTAAGATCTCCAATAAATGGTCTGGTAGGAATTTTGGATATGCTTGACGATGGGTATATTACACAGGAAGAATTGGTAAAAGTTACTGTATCGCTTAGGCAGCGTCTTGGTAGCACAAGTAAAATGCTTGATAATCTTCTGGATTGGGCATTAGTTGAGATGAACGAGATTACTTTAAAGTGGGAAGAAATTAATTTAAGTAAGGTAGCGGAGGACAACCTTATGTCTTTCAAAGATATAAATGAAAAGAATGTTAGATTCGTTAATAAAATAAAGCCACATGTACGTGTAAAAGCGGATAGAAATATGCTTGATCTTATTTTGCGGAATCTGATTTCTAACTCCGTAAAATTTATGGAGAATGATGGCGAAGTTACGCTGTCTGCCTTGAAAGCCGAGAATCATAAATTTACTGTTAAGGTAACTGACAATGGTGTCGGTATGAATACTGATCAACTGGATAAGATATTCGATTCCAGTGTTTTATACACAACCCGAGGCACTGCCAATGAGAAAGGTACCGGACTGGGTTTGAAGTTGTGCAAGGAATTTATTGAAAAAATGGGAGGTACAATTTGGGTTGAAAGTGAGGAAGGTAAGGGAAGCACCTTTAACTTTACACTTCAAAATCTGGACAAAAAATAAACTAGCGTTTGGCATATTTTAAAAACATTATATCCGCTGCAAAAACTTTATCTAAGGGGCTTGGTGTTACATTTAATCATGTTAAAGAGTCAAGAAGGTCTTCTAACCAGGTGGGTATAAATGACCCGTCTTATTTCAGCGAATTCGAAAGTGGGATAAACACCTTGCAGTATCCTCATGAGTCCATTCCTGTACCAGATAATGGTAGATACAAGTTACATAATGAAATAGACGACTGCATTGTTTGTGATAAATGCGCCAAAGTTTGTCCAGTAGATTGTATAGATATTGAAGGGATAAAGGCCACAGAGATTATTGGAAAGACTTCAGATGGCACGTCTAAAAGAATTCATGCTGCTAAGTTTGATATTGATATGGCCAAGTGTTGCTTCTGTGGCCTGTGCACTACAGTGTGTCCTACAGAATGTCTAACGATGACCAAATCATATGATTTTAGTGTGTATGACTTTGCTGATCATATCTATTCTTTTGCTACCATGACTCCCTTGGAGATTCTAGAAAAGAAAAAGCTCTTGGAACAATCTGAAATGGAAAGAACTGTTGCAAAACCTCTACCTTCAAAGCCAAAACCCGTTATTAAGCCTAAATTATCTATTTCATCTAAAAGTGAAGAAACCGCGGCTAAGCCAAAACCTGCAAGACCTGTTTTCAAGCCCAGACCAATGATAAAAAAGAAAAAGAATACAGATGACTGAGGTCACTTTTTATTTTTTTGGTATTCTTACTCTGGCTTCTGCGTTTTTTATTCTTATAACTAAAAATGTACTACATGCTGCTCTTTCACTAGTAGTGACTTTGCTTAGCGTTGCAGCATTATATGTATTTACAAACGCCGAGTTCTTAGCAGTCACTCAAATTATGATTTATGTGGGTGGGATAGTGGTGCTTATTGTTTTTGGGGTAATGCTCACCAACGATGTTTCTGGTAAAACTATAATATCAGGAAGTGTAAACAGGCTTTCAGGAACTATTATAACGCTTACAGTCCTAGTCATGCTTATTTATAGCGGACAGGAATTGACTCCAATTGCTACCAAAGTACATAATACAGCTTCGATCGAAAATTTGGGAGAACACCTCATGACTACCTATTTACTTCCGTTTGAAATCGCGGCATTACTATTACTTATTGCGTTGGTGGCAGCCAGTATTATTGCCGGCCACGATCTTCAATCAAAGATTTCATGATTCCTGCCGAACACTTTTACTATATCGGTGCGGCGCTTTTTTCAATTGGCCTGGCAATTGTACTCACCAAGAGAAACGCTATAATGATATTAATGGGAGTTGAGCTTATGCTTAACGCATCAAACATCAATTTTTTGGCTTACAATAAGGCAGGTAGTTTAGACGGTCAGTTTTTTGCACTTTTTGTGATAGTAGTGGCTGCAGCTGAAGCATCAGTGGCTTTAGCCATTGTTTTAAAGGTTTATAAGCACTTTAAAACCATTAACCTGGACAAAATAGCGGATATCAAAGATTAGCGATGGCCTTGATCTCAATTGCGTTAGTAATCTTCCTTATTCCGTTAACAGCTTTTGCAATGAACGTTATTGCCCCCAAAAGCCGAGCACGCACGGCCTCATACATCAGCATTATCCTTTTATTAATTTCCACAATTCTATCCTCAATTCTCTTGTTAAAAATTGGAAGCGAATCCGCTGTCACGCGGATGGACTGGTTCACAGTTGGCTCTTACACATTTGAGGTTGGGGTACTTTTGGATTTTCAAGGTGTTTTGCTGCTTGTTATAGTTAATATGGTATCGCTGCTAGTCCATATTTATTCTGTCTTGTATATGGCTAAAGACCCGGGTTACACGAGGTATTTTGGATTTCTCTCACTATTTACATTTGCAATGGCCGGCATTATTTTATCAGATAACCTATTGATGGTTTTTGTCTTTTGGGAGCTGGTTGGTTTATCATCTTACCTTCTAATAGGACACTGGTATTCTAAGGATTCTGCCGCAAAGGCATCAAAAAAAGCATTTATAGTTAACAGGATCGGTGATACTGGTTTTGTTGTGGCCTTATGTATTATTTGGTATCAGTTTGGCACATTTAACCTTGATGAAATTCAGGTATTAATGGAAAGCTCACAACTGCAAAATGGGTTTTGGGTTTCCGGATTAAGCGCCCTACCTGCTGTTTGGTTAAGCTTTATGGGCATTGGCCTTTTTCTAGCCGCCGTCGGTAAATCCGCTCAGTTTCCTCTTCAGGTTTGGCTGCCCGATGCTATGGAGGGCCCCACTCCCGTATCTGCGCTTATCCATGCGGCTACAATGGTGGCAGCCGGAGTTTTTCTCATGAGCAGAGTGGTAGTACTTCTGGATCTAACAACGTTAGCGATAATAGCCACTGTTGGATCTATAACCGCCTTTATGGGCGCTGTGGCTGCACTTGCCCAATATGATATTAAAAAGGTTTTGGCCTACTCTACTATTTCTCAGCTGGGTTATATGCTTATAGGAATTGGAACCGGAGCGTACGAGGCAGCGCTTTTTCATCTTTTTACACATGCCTTCTTTAAAGCGGCCTTATTTTTAGCAGTGGGCTCAGTCATACATTCTTTACATGCATTGAAGCAAAAACATAACCTGAACATAGACGTGCAGGACATGCGTATTATGGGCGGATTGAAATCCAACTTGCCTGTTACTTTTTATACCTACCTGATAGCCGCATTTTCACTTATGGGGCTTCCACTTTTTTCGGGCTTTCTTTCAAAAGACGCTCTGTTAGTGGCATCATTGAATTGGTCTGCAGCCGTTGGTCAATTAGCATATGGCGTTTCTCTTTTGGCTTTTGCCACTGTAACGCTTACAGCTTTCTACATGGGACGCCAATTACTTTTAGTTTTTTTTGGAGATTTTAGAAGTGGATTTAGCGTTTCTGAAATCCAGGAGGGTGGTTGGCACTTTAAAGTTGCCCTGATCATATTATGTACACTAAGTATTGGCTTTTTTTGGAGTTTTAATCCCTTTGATTACATGTCAAGCTGGCTTTTAAATACCCTTCCTGCAAAGTTAAATTCTACTCCACAGTTTGATCTAGAAGTTAGAGATGCGACAAATCATTCATTCGTCGGTGTTGGCTCAATTGCTCTGGTTATGGCTGGAGTACTATTAGCTTGGCTCAAATTCAAGCCGGGTAAAATATTAACGTTTGCTGAATCTGACCAACTTTCTTTTTTGGAGCGAGTATCAATAAATAATTGGTACCTTGATAAATTTTATGAAAGAACCATTTTGAGTTTTATACGATGGCTCACCTTAGTATTGGCTCAAGTAGAAAGAAAAGTAATTGATCGCCTGGTGAATTCATTTGGATGGATAGGAGTGATTTTTTCTTTTGTAGTAGGCTGGCTTGATAAGGTTTTCATTGATGGATTAATCAATTTTTCAGCTTTTTTCTCAAGTCAGGTAGGCGGCATGACAAAGTCATTTCAGTATGGCAAAGTACAGAGTTTTATTATTTTCGCCTTAGTAAGTTTGGCGCTCATCATATTTCTTATACTCTAATTTATTAATGCTACAGGCACATTTTTTATCTATTCTCATTTTTTTACCGCTGGTAGCTGCTTTGTTTCTGGTGATTTTGCCTGAGAGAAAAAATATATATTTCAAGTTTATTGCACTTGGCGTCAGTTTAGTACAGCTGATTATCGGAGTGGTTCTTTACTTGAGTTATTCGCCGTCCGGTTCGTCTTATTCAATAGAGGGGTTTCAGTTTGTAGAACGCTTTGGCTGGATTAAGCTGGACCTTCAATCGTTAGGAAAGCTTTCAGCCGAGTATTTCGTAGGTGTAGATGGACTCAGCATTGGCCTGGTTCTACTTTCGATTATTATTCTTCTCATTGGTGCTATATCATCATGGCAAATAAAAGAAAACGCTAAAGCTTATTTCAGCTTATATCTTGTGCTCAATGCATCTATTATAGGATGCTTTGTGGCCTTGGATTTTCTTCTTTTTTACCTGTTCTTCGAGTTCATGCTATTGCCAATGTACTTTCTCATAGGTATTTGGGGTGGCCCACGACGAGAATATGCTTCAATAAAATTCTTCCTCTACACTTTAATGGGTTCGATTTTTATTTTGATTGTGATGATCGGGCTATATACTTCGGTGATCGATCCGGGAGCTACGGCCGTTGAGTTAGGCCTGATATCAGACAGCCAATCACCGACCGCTGCGATCATGAAGCAAGTGCAAGATATGCTTCAGGCAGGGCAAATACCACAGGATAGGCTGGTACGTACTTTTAATATGGTATTTATGACAGATTCAGGAAACTTAATTCCAGACTCTTTTTTGAGTACCATTAATACTCATTTTATGCTGGGCCTTCCAGCAAGGTTCGCCGGGTTTTTACTCTTGTTTGCAGGTTTTGCAATCAAAGTGCCTGTTGTTCCCTTTCACACATGGCTGCCGGATGCACATGTGGAAGCGCCTACGCCAATATCGGTTATCCTGGCAGGGGTATTGTTAAAAATAGGAGGGTACGGTCTTTTCCGAACTGCCTATCTCATATTTCCTGACGGCGCCATTAATTATGCCTGGTGGGTAGGATGCTTAGGTGTTATTTCTATTATTTATGGAGCGTTTAATGCCTTGGCAAGTAAGGACCTCAAGAGGCTGATTGCTTTTTCATCTGTATCGCATATGGGTTTTGTGCTACTTGGTTTAGCAGCGTTGAGTGTTGAGGGTGTCAGTGGAGCAATCTATCAAATGATCAGTCACGGTTTCATTTCTGCTGCACTTTTCTTAATAGCAGGGGTAATTTATGATAGGACGGCCGATAGACTTATTGAGAACTACTCAGGGCTGGCATCTCAGATGCCAAAATACACGGTAATAGTGGTAATATTCTTTTTTGCAAGTTTAGGTTTACCGGGCTTCTCCGGATTTATCGCTGAAATACTTGTTTTACTTGGGTCTTTTGCGTCGGCTGTGGTTGCGGGTATAGGTATACTTCCCAGGTGGATGACATTGACCGCTGTTTTTGGTTTGGTTTTGAGCGCAGCCTATTATTTATGGACAATCCAAAGGATGTTCTTTGGGAAATACTATGTAAAAAGTGTTCCTACAGAAAGCATTATTGATCTCAATAGAAAGGAATTATTGATGTTCATTCCTTTGATAATATTTGTATTGGTGCTGGGTATATTTCCGTCTGTACTTCTTGACCTCATTAATAACTCTGTAGTCACTTTTGTGGATACTATTCTCAACTTTTAGTGATCTCTGTTGGAATCTTTATCAGATAAAATAGCAAGTAACATAATTTCTCTGTCCCGCTTTATTCCCGAGCTGGTTTTAGTTGGAGGAGTGTTGGTTTTGATCCTTCTGGATCTTTTCAAGAAAAAAAAACTACTTCTACCTTTTGCACTAACCATTATTCTCTTTTGCATATGGCAATTGCTGCGCCAATGGGGATTGGAATTACAACTTCTATTTGGTGGTTTTCTTAAATTAGATCAGGCGGCAGTTGCATGGCGTGTGCTGTTATGTTTGGCCACTTTTGTATCACTTCTGATTTCTATCAGAAGTACAGATTTGAGGTTAAAAGGAGAGTTCTATACACTCACGTTTGGTATCCTCATTGGAGGACATCTCCTTATAATGTCATCACATTTGCTTATACTGTACCTGGCCCTCGAAATTATGTCTATTTCTGCTTATGCGTTGACATTGTTCGCTTTTAATAAAGCCGGTAGTGAAGCAGCTATTAAGTATTTAATATTTGGCGCCGTATCTTCCGCCATTATGCTTTACGGCATATCATGGATTTATACGCTTACCGGATCCTTATTTTTTATGGAACCGGAATTTACTGATTCCTTACTCAACGCACCATTTTTATCTTTCATCATAGGTATTTGCCTTGTACTTGTCGGAATTCTCTTTAAAGCTGGCGCCGTCCCTTTTCACGTATGGTCGCCGGATGTCTATACGGCTTCGCCTACACCCATTGTGGCTTTATTTTCCACGGTTCCAAAACTTGCTGCCATTGCCTTTTTGTTAAAGTGGCTCTTAATTATTCATCTGTTTGGTTTGGGACCAGTTGATTGGATAATGCTATTAAGTGCTATATCCATGGCGTCTATACTCTTTGGGAATTTTTCAGCGCTAAGGCAGCGGAATGTAAAACGTATGATGGCCTACTCCTCAATTGCACACACCGGGTTTTTAATAATTCCTATTGTTTCCCTTTCAGAACAGGCTACAAAAGGCTTCTTTTTTTATTCAATAGTCTATGTTCTTATGAACCTTGCTACTTTCATGATTATACATTTCTTCGAAAGAAAGGAAAATATTGTCGGTATCAAGGACTATGCTGGAACAATGAAGACACATCCATTACTTTCAGTACTCTTGGTAGTATTAATGATTTCATTAACTGGAATCCCACCGACTGCCGGATTTACCGCCAAGCTTTTGATTTTCACGTCTCTTTGGGAATCGTATTCGTCCACGGCCAACCCGTGGTTGTTAGCTCTTTTTACATTTGGGCTAATCAATACAGTGGTAGCGCTGTTTTTCTATTTGAAAGTGCCTTTTTATATGACTTTTAAGCCCGGGAGCAGTAAGGCAGGCGCTAAACGGTCAAATACCTATTGTTTCGAGAATTATTTTGCCGGACTAATGGTTTTGGCCTTACTTATACTATTCTTTAAACCGGATTGGTTGCTGGACGTTATAAATAAAATTAATTTTGCTTTTTAAGTACGGTTATGAGTGATGCAATAAAACACGAGTGTGGTATAGCGCTTGTAAGACTCCGAAAACCTCTTTCCTACTACATAGAAAAGTATGGATCTCCAATGTACGCCGTCAATAAGATGTATATTCTTATGGAGAAGCAACGGAATAGAGGCCAGGATGGCGTTGGGGTGGCCAATATTAAGATCGACCAAAAACCGGGTTTAAGGTATATCAGCAGATATCGCTCCATTGAGAGTGAGCCAATTAAAGCTATTTTCGAAAAGATTGGTCGTAAATACAAAAAGGCAAAGAAAGACGGCAAAGACAACTACTATGATGAGCGGTGGTTGAAAGAAAATTGTGCCTTTACCGGCGAGGTCTGGATGGGGCACCTGAGGTATGGTACACACGGAAAAAACAGCATTGAAAATTGTCATCCCTTTCTAAGACAGAATAACTGGAGAAGTCGAAACCTTGTAGTGGCTGGTAATTTCAATATGACTAATGTAGATGAACTGTTTGACATACTTGTCAAACTTGGACAACATCCTAAAGAAAAGGTAGATACGGTTACTGTAATGGAGAAAATAGGTCATTTTCTTGACGAAGAGAATAATGAGCTTTTTAGACAGTATAAGGATGAATATACTAACAAAGAAATTACTGCAGTAATTGAAAGTGAACTGAATTTACAACGCGTTTTAAAGCGAGCTTGTAAGGATTTTGACGGAGGCTATGCTATGGTAGGAATGGTAGGTCATGGCGATGCATTCGTAGCCCGTGACCCGGTAGGCATCAGGCCGGCCTATTATTACTATGATGATGAGGTTATAGTGGTAGCTTCTGAAAAACCAGCTATTAAGACCGCTTTTAATGTTGATTACGATCAAATAGAAGAAGTAAAGCCAGGCCATGCTTTAATCATCAAAAAGAATGGTGAGTTTGCTCAGCAAAAATTTAGCAAGCCAAAAGAAAAGAAGTCGTGCAGCTTTGAAAGAATTTACTTCTCCAGAGGTACGGATCCTGATATTTACGAAGAGCGTAAGAACCTGGGGAAAAAGCTCATCCCTCAAGTATTAAAGGCTATTAATTTTGATCTCAAGAATACTGTGTTTTCGTACATTCCTAATACTGCAGAAACTGCTTTCCTGGGAATGCTTCAAGGCCTTGAGGATTATCTCAGCGCTAAGCGAAAAGATATTCTAATTGATAATAAACCACACATGGGTGATATTGAAGAGTTACTATCCTTCAGGCCCAGAGTAGAGAAAATAGTATTGAAAGATGCAAAACTTAGAACTTTTATAACCGATGACGAGCATCGCGATGAGTTGGTGGCGCATGTTTATGATACTACTTATGAGGTGATCAAAAAAGAGGTAGATACTCTTGTTATACTTGACGATAGTATCGTAAGAGGTACTACGCTTGAAAAGAGCATTCTCACCATGTTAAGTAGGTTAAAACCTAAAAAGGTGGTGATTGTGTCATCCGCACCTCAAATTAGATTTCCCGATTGCTACGGTATTGATATGTCCAAAATGAGTGAATTCGTGGCATTCAGAGCTATGATCGCGCTCATTAAGGAAAAAGGGAAAGAGTATTTGTTAGAAGAGGTACTTGATCGATGTAAATTGGCATTAGATGAAAATTTGAATGTAAACGAGGTAAACCGTTTATATGAAGAGTTCGCCTATGAGGAAATTTCTAATAAGATTGGAGAAATTGTTAAGCCTGAAGAGATGAGAGCAGATCTTGAAATTATCTATCAAACAGTTGATAATTTACATAAGGCATGTCCGGATCATCTGGGAGACTGGTACTTTACCGGAAACTTCCCTACCAAAGGTGGTATGAGAGTAACCAACCGTTCATTTGTAAATTATATGGAAGGTAAACTAGTAAGAGCTTACTGATTAGCTTAACAAGAATCAATGGTTTCGTTCTCTTTTGGTTACTAATCAAGGTAAGTAGAAATCAAAAACGGACTCATTCATACATTTGAAATGACCTTTCGGGCATTTGTTGAATCCAATTTTAGAACATGGCCTGCAGTCCAGTCTGTTATTCTCAAAAATCGTGAATTTGGTTCGATAAGGATACATTCCAAATGAAGGTATTGTATTACCCCAAATAGAAAATATCTGTTTTTTGAATGCCGCAGCAATATGCATTAAACCTGTATCATGTGTAAAAACGTAATTGGCTTTTTTTATAATAGAAGCAGACTGGTTGAGGTTATATTTTCCACAGACATTGTAGATAATTGTTTTCTTATTAAGCTTTAAAAGCCCTTCTTCATGAGGCTCGGATTTAGTAGTCTTTCTGAAGAAATTTGTAACTCTTTCTCCCATTTCCATATCTCCTTTCCCTCCCAGAAGAACAATTGGCTTGTTAATCTTATCGCAGAGTTCTACCATTCTTTTGAAAGGTAGCTTTTTGGTATGATGTTGGGCTCCAATGGCAAGTGCAACATACCCTTTTTGATGAGTTTCTGGCAATGAGGTAATGGCTACTTCATCTTTTTCAGGTATAAAAAAGTCAAGGCCTAGGGCATCCATTTTTATGCCTAAAGGTTTTACAGTCTCCATGTACCGGTCCACGATGTGAACATTTGGTAGCTTGTTTATCTTAAAGTTAACCAACAGCCATTTTTCTCGGTTCAACTTATTAAAGGAGTAGCTTTTTACCCCTAGCTGTAGTTTGATCAATAAGGTTCTTAAGTTGCGATGTAAATCTACAATTAAGTCGAACCCTTCTTTTTTTAAACTTTTGATTAAGTCCCTTAGAGAATTTTCAAAAACATGTATTTTATCTATATAAGCATTTTCAGCAAGTATAGACAGGTATTCTCTTTTAGTGCAAAAATGAATCTGTGCTTCCGGAAGTTGAGTTTTAAGGTTTCGGATCACAGGTGTGGCTAGCACAATGTCGCCAATAGAGGAAAAGCGAATTATGAGTATTTTACGTATAGTCATCTAGCCATCATAACCCGCTAATTGGGGGGATTGTTTCCAAGCTTTAACTGCAATAAATTGATAGAATCATTATTTGTGTAAATTTATCAAAACGAAAGTATTTACTCTTTAATGGAATCAAAATGAACTACTGGTTGATGAAATCCGAACCTGGAACTTATTCCTGGGATGACCTTGTCAGAGACAAAAGAACTTTTTGGGACGGTGTTAGAAATTATCAAGCCAGAAATAACATGAAGGATATGAAAGCTGGTGATTTGGCGCTTTACTATCACAGTGTCAATGAAAAATGTGCCTTGGGTATTGCCAAGATTGTCAGGGAGTTTTATCCTGATTCTACTGTTGATGATGAAAGGTGGATAATGGTGGATATTGAACCGGTGGAGAGGTTTAAAAAACCAGTGACCCTTGCGGAGATAAAGGCGGACGAAAGATTAAGTCAGATGGTGTTGGTTAATAATTCAAGGTTGTCTGTACAACCGGTTAAAAAAGAGGAGTTTGACATTATTGTCGGCATGGGTAACAGATGAGATCGGTACTGACCATATTTTGTACTATGTTGTTTTGCTGTGCACTTGCACAACCAAAACAGCCGGCAAGGTTTGAATTGGAGAAGGAAAATACGGACGACTATTTTACCGTTCTTCCTGCCGGGCAAGATGGTGTTATGGTGTTTAGAGATACCGAGGAATATAAAAAGGGAGAGGGGGATGTTTGGAAGATAGTTTCACTTAATACCGAACTGGAGAAGCGGTGGGAAGAAGAGCTGGCTATCAATGAAAAATACATTATCAGAGGTTATGATCTCATCAATGGACATTTATATCTTTTATTTCGAGAAGGAGAGTACAGCAAGGCCGATTATCATCTGATTCGAATTGGAGTGTTAGATGGAGCCATAGAGAGATATGATATTGAGAACGAGGTAGAGCTTGAGCTGAGTCATCTTACCGTTATGGAAGATAAGATCATTTTAGGAGGGTATGTACGCTTTAGTCCTACACTTTTAGCCTACACACTTGGGGATGATCATTGGATGGTGGTGCCCGGCTTTTTTAAAGACAAAAGTGATATTGTTGACCTAAAAAGCAATGAAAAAGGCACTTTCAACGCTGTAACCTTGGAAAAAGATTATACAGGCTACTTTTTAAGACTAAGAACTTACAGTAACGTCCTTGATATACTTTTTGAAAGAGAGATAAGGTTCAAAGAAGACTACAGGGTGCTAAGCGCTAAAACTACTGGGTTTGTGGATGGCAATATAGCCATTTCAGGCTCTTATGGAGCGCCAAACTCGACATATGCCCAGGGCATTTATTTTGTTGTTGTCAAACCACAAGGACAAAAAAATCTTTTCAGCTACCATTCATTTGCGGACCTTTCTCATTTTTTCGACTATATGAATCCATCCAGGGCAAGACGCTTGAAAGAAAAGGCCAAGAAGAAAGAAAGAGGTGGTAAATCCTATAAGCACACTACCCGGCTTAGGCTAAATGGAGTACAATGGGATGGAACGGGGTATCTTATTACTGCTGAAGTATATCATCCAAAGTTTGACTATGTCTCTAGGCAGGCTACATGGCACAACTATGGTAGCCCCTATTACGGTGTTAACAGTTTTACAAATAGAGCTAACTCCAGGTATGTAAAACAATCAAGTAGACTGTCAGGCGTAGATGATGCCAGTAGTTTTGAGTACTATGAATCTATTGCTCTGCATCTGGATAACAAAGGTCGTTTACTGTGGGATAACAGTATTCCTATTGATGACACGGAAACACTGTCGCTGGAGCAGGTAGTGGATGTTACAGCTGATAGCGGTAAACATCATATGGCCTATTTGGCAGAAGACAAGGTCCGTTATCAAACTATCCTACAGGATAGTGTGTTATCTCAAGGAGAATTAGATATCAAACTACTCTACGATTCGGACGAAATAGGACATACCTATGTTGGTATGGGCAGAGTAATGAACTGGTTTGATGATGTCTTTTTAATTTGGGGTTATCATAGGGTTCATAATAAACATGTTCCTGATCTGGACCCAAGGCGAAGTGTTTTGTTTATTAATAAATTGACTTTTGAATAGAACTTTTTCTGTCTTTATCTTATGCTTTTCGTTTACCCATGGTATTGCTCAAATTACGCAAACCGAGCGATTTGAAATCCCAATCCAGAACGGTGAAAACTACGAGATAATTCCAGCAGGTGAAAATGGCCTTTTCCTTTACCAAAGAGTTAAGGACCAGAGTAATGCAAATAATACGGTTTGGAAAGTGGTGAGGTTAGATGCCTCATTTGATATTCAGTGGGTCAAACTTTACGCTTTAAGTTCAGATTATGAGCTTGTGGATCACTACTATAACGATGATCGCGGACACCTGCTTTTTAATAATTTCTCTAGCAAAAACAGAAACCTAGAACTGGTCAGTTGGGACTTATCAGGTGAAATAGTCAGAATACCAATTAGAAACTATATCCCTTTTAACTATTTCGATTTTACTGCTACTCAAGACGCCGCCGTCATAGCAGGATATTTCAACTATCGACCAGTAGTTATTTTATACAACTTCAAAGATCGTGTCCCGCGGGTTTTACCAGGAATTTTTAATGAAAAGTCGACCATAGCAGAAATTAAAATTAACGGTAATCAAACTTTTGATGTAACCCTGGCAGGTAAAACAATTGACAAAAAGTATACACTATTTATAAACACTTTTGATTTTAATGGGAACTTGGTTAAAAAAGTTGAATTAGATACTGACAGAACGAAAAGTTTGTTATTTGGGCGTACCCAACAGATGGACGCAAGTGCCCAGTTGGTAGCAGGTGTTTACGGGCGGTTTAACTCGGAGTATTCCAGAGGATTATTCGTTTACAGTCTGAACCGGTTTGGTGAACAAAAGAGTAAGTTCTACAATTATGCAGAGTTAAAGAACTTTTTTAACTATATGAGAGCCGGGCGGGAAAAGCGTGTGAGAAACAGGATAGAAAGAAGAAAAATAAAGGGAAAGCGAATCAAATTTAATTATCGCTTCCTTGTCCACAGTTTAATCGAATACGAAGATCAGTATGTGTTGTTAGGTGAAGCATTTTACCCAAAATATAGAAATATTTCAGGTACCGGTGGGGGCAACTTTTTCAATCCTGTGGCTACGGTTAACCGTGGTTTATATAGTTCCAGCTTGGTTTTCGACGGGTATAGATATACACACGCGGTAGTGCTAGGGTTTAATAAATCCGGTGATCTGCTTTGGGATAACAGCTTTGAAATAAATGATATCGTTTCGTTTGAACTCGAACAATTTGTACACGCCTCTAAAAGTGGTGATAATATAGCATTATTGTATGTTTACGATAATCAAATTCGTTCTAAAGTAATTATGGAAAATGATGTTGTAGAAGGTAAGGAACTTCTGGATGTAGCTTTGAAGTATGACGGCGATGAGACTACCGAAGGGGGTACTAATTTAATAGGATTAAACAAGTGGTACGGGAACACATTTTTCATCTATGGCACACAAACCGTTAGAAATGCAAGTGGAGCAGCAGTAGTGCCCAAGCGTGATGTTTTCTTTATAAATAAGGTGGAGTATAAGTAGTCTTTATTGCTTTTTCTATCTTTGCTCCGGTTTGAGCACTAAACGTAAACTGATCCTTGATTCTAACCTCCTTGAGATAACTGTAAGTAGGTTATGTCATCAACTTCTTGAGGTCCACGAAAATTTTGAAAACACGGTCATACTAGGACTGCAACCACGCGGTATTTTCTTAGCTCAAATGATTCACACCCGCTTGGAAAGTGAAGTCGGAAAGAAAATAAACCTGGGATTTCTTGATACCACCTTTTACAGGGATGATTTTAGAAGAAGGCAGACGCCTGCAAAGGCCAATACTACTAAGGTAGATTTCATCATTGAGAGCAAAAATGTTGTAGTGATAGACGACGTACTCTTCACCGGAAGATCGGTAAGAGCCGCTTTGGATGCTATGATGGCGTTTGGTCGGCCGAACAAAGTTGAGCTTTTGGTGCTGATGGATAGAAAGTACACGCGTGACCTACCCATTGCTGCTGACTATGTGGGGAAAGAGGTGAATACTATTGAATCTCAACGTGTACTGGTAGAGTTGGAGGCACAAGGTTTTAAAAAGAATAAGATCTGGTTGATAAACACAGAAAATTAACATGTCGCAACTGAGTCAGAAACATCTGCTAGGCATAAAAGATATTACCCGAAAGGACATAGAACTGATTTTTGAAACGGCATCAAATTTTAAGGAAGTAATCAACAGGCCTATCAAAAAAGTCCCGTCACTTAGAGACATCACCATTGCAAACGTTTTTTTTGAGAATTCTACACGGACAAGGTTATCCTTTGAGTTAGCAGAGAAGAGACTTTCGGCAGATGTGGTAAATTTCTCTTCATCAACAAGCTCGGTAAAGAAGGGCGAAACTTTGCTGGATACGGTTAATAATATTTTGGCCATGAAAGTAGATATGGTCGTTATGAGGCACAGCAGCCCCGGAGCGCCTCATTTTCTATCCAGAAATATTGAAGCTAATATTGTAAATGCCGGAGACGGTACTCATGAACATCCTACTCAGGCCCTTCTCGATACGTTTTCAATCCAGGAAAAATGTGGTCATTTAGAGGGCTTAAAAGTAGCCATAATTGGAGATATTCTGCATTCCAGGGTTGCGATTAGTAATATTTTAGCTCTGAAGAAATTAGGGGCCGAAGTTATGGTTTGTGGACCCATTACTTTGCTCCCAAAGAACATTACCTTATTGGGCGTACGAGTAGAGCTTGATGTTCAGAAGGCACTGAATTGGTGCGATGTTGCCAATATCTTAAGAATCCAATTAGAGCGTCAGCAAATAAAATATTTCCCTTCACTTCGTGAATACTCGCTTTATTATGGAATAAACAAAAAGCTACTTGAAAGCCTGAATAAAGAGATTACTATTATGCATCCTGGCCCAATAAATCGTGGAGTGGAATTGAACAGCGATGTGGCTGATTCGGAGCACTCCATCATTTTAGATCAAGTAGAAAATGGAGTGGCAGTACGCATGGCGGTATTGTATTTACTGGCAGGGGTAAATTAAAAATCACTGTTTAACATAAATACCCTAAACATATCCCGTTTTTTATAGAGCTCTTCATAAGAGTTAAACTCTTCAGGTAAAGGAATAATACGCTTACCATTCATTTTGAAAAATTGATCGGCAAGTGGTGTTTCAGAAGACAGATCGGATTGAACTTGACGGGATATATCTACTCCGTTTTTGGTCCAAAATGCTGAATCATAGATAATTACAGGATTCAGCATCTCGTTATAAATAATCATACGCTGATCGTAATTCAATCTGACCACCTCATTCTTTTTAAACTCGCCACCTCTAATGGTTAGCTCTTCTTTTATTTCACTGACTCCGTCATAGGTAAAAAGTGATACAGAATTAATAAAATATTCACCTTCTAACATAATAAAGTTCACTTCAAAATTCGCTGAAGTTATTTCTCCACAGCCGACGCTAATTCTTTCGGTAATGTTGTTATCATGAACCTTAAGTGAAAGGAGTGCATTAGTTTGCTCATCTATCCATAACTCACCTGAATATTCTTTCTCTCGTGAATCAAATTTCACAACTAAAATTTCAGAGTTATTATTTGAAAATACGCTATCCAAATTGAAATCAAATTCACTTAACCTATTCAAAGGACCGTCAAAAATATATTCACTTTTGGCCATGAGTAGTTTATCAATAGCAATGGCTTTACCTAGTGTATCGCAATCGGATATTGATGAATACTCACTGCGTCGTATATTTTTCCATTGGGCAAGGTCGTAAGAAAAAAGCCGGTTCTTTCTATTGTATGAAGGTTGATAACCGGAAATATGGAGGACGCCATAAGCCTCGGTGTAACCTATATAATGACCACCCTGTTGAAGGGTTTCTTTATAAAAAGCGTAAAGGAAATACGGATTTTTGCCTAGATAGTCTCGTAAAAAGCGATCCGTAGCTTTAACTCTGTCTCTTGTATTTTCACGCTTTCCGGATATCACAACCTCGTCCAGTATCTTGAGATCTGGTTTAAGGCGTACTTCGTTCCTCCCAATTATATCTGAAACACTCATTTTTGATGTTAAATAACCGAGGCTAGAAATAACCATGCTGTCATTAGGCTCAAGTGTGTTCGTCTCTATAGAGAAGTAGCCCATCGCATTTGCGCTATAACCGACTTTCGAAATGGGGAAATAAATCGTAGGGAATGGGATAACCGAACCATCGCTATCGTCTACCACTTGAAATGATAGATCCTGTCCTTTTAAGGTTAATATAAAAGCAAAAAATACAAGTGCTGTTGTGCCTACCTTTATCATTCGATCTACAATTTAGTAATAAAAGAAGAATTGAGCAGACCGGTCACACAAATACTCATATTGATTTCACAAAATGACTGGTGGTATTCATAGTTTTGTATTCAGAAGTAAAACAAAGCGATATGTATTATAATTCGGTGATAGAAGCTATTGGAAACACTCCATTGGTAAAGCTGAACAGCTTAACAAAAGGAATTAAAGGAACAGTACTTGCCAAAGTAGAGTACTTTAATCCGGGCAATTCAATGAAAGATAGGATGGCGCTAAAGATGATAGAAGATGCCGAAAAAGTAGGAATACTTAAGCCCGGCGGTACCATCATAGAAGGTACGTCCGGTAATACGGGCATGGGTCTGGCATTGGTGGCCATTTCCAGAGGCTATAAATGCATATTCACGTTGGCAGACAAACAATCGCAAGAAAAAATTGATATACTTAGAGCTGTGGGTGCAGAAGTTATTGTATGCCCTACGAACGTATCACCCGATGACCCTAGAAGTTATTATTCTGTAGCTAAAAAACTAAATTCGGAAATTGAAAATTCTTTCTATCCCAATCAATACGATAACCTTTCTAATACTGCAGCTCATTATGAAACAACAGGTCCGGAGATTTGGGAACAGACGGAAGGAAAAATAACGCATTACGCAGCCGGAGTGGGGACAGGAGGATCGATGTGTGGCACAGCTAAATATTTAAAAGAACAAAACCCGGATGTCGTCTCGGTGGGTATAGATACCTATGGTTCAGTCTTTAAAAAATATAAAGAAACCGGTCAATTCGATGAGAATGAAGTTTATCCTTATTTGACTGAGGGTATTGGGGAGGATATTCTTCCTAAAAACGTTGACTTTTCAATGATCGACCACTTTGTTAAAGTCACCGATAAGGATGGTGCGATCATGACCCGAAAATTGGCTAGAGAAGAAGGGCTTTTTTGTGGCTGGTCATGCGGCTCAGCAGTGCATGGCGCGCTTGAATATGCAAGGGAAAATCTGGAAGAGAATGACCTTATGGTGGTCATACTGCCTGATCATGGTACGAGGTATTTAGGCAAGGTATATAACGACAACTGGATGAAAGATCACGGATTCATTGAGGCTCGTGAATTTGCTACGGCAAAAGATATCATAACTAATAAGAACGGTACCGGTAAATTATTTACTGTTGAAAAATCTAAAAAAATAGCTTCCGTAGTTAAAATGCTTAATACGCAGGGCATAGATCAGATTCCTGTAGTTGACGGCGACCATTTTGTAGGCAGCGTCAGCGCCGCCAAGCTTCTTGAAAAACTTATAGAAGCTCCTGAGATCAAAGATATGGAGGTAGGCGAGGTTATGGATGGTCCTATTCCCTTTGTGGGACTGGATAATACCCTAGATGTACTTTCTTCTATGATGAATAAAGACAACAGAGCAATACTCGTTAGAGATGAGGCTCACAAGGTACACATTATTACTCAGCACGATATTTTATTGGCAATGACAAACTAAATGGCATTATGATTGTTATACATATATAGGTTGATAACATGTTTATGTACGTAAGTTTTGGGATAGGCCCTGCCGTGGTTGGCAGGGCTTTTTTGTTGAATTAGCCCAAAATTATTACATTGAAAATGTTAAAAACAGCGAATTCATAACTTTGCCGAATGTCTTGGTCAAGGTTATGTTGGTTTTTTTACATTGTCTTTTTATCTCGCCTGACGAACGCACAACCAAACCAAATTGATAGTCTTAGCCTTCTGATTGACGAGGTAAACGATCCCATTTCAAAAGTAAGTTTACTGAATCAAAGAGCATTTTTGCTTATAGACGAAGAGCTTGGCAAAGCGACTAGAGATGTGACCGAAGCGATGTCAATAGCAAAGGAAAATGGCTATATAACAGGAATCGCTCGTAGCGAGAGTATTACAGGTAGTATCCATTGGGCGGTGGGTGACTATGATAGGGCTCTGGCTTCCTATTTTTCAGCTTTAAAAGACTATGAATCTTTAGGAGATTCTGTGGGCATCGCCAAGATTTATAATAATTTGGGTGAAGTCAATAAAAGGTTGGGTAACTACGAGCGTTCGCTCGAATTATTAAAAGAGGCGCAGATGGTAGCTGAATCCATCACTGAACCATTAACAATTTATATTAATCTAGGAGAGCTTTACACTTTACTAGAAGCGTATGATAGTGCAAAACTTTATTTTAAAAAGGCGGCAGCCAACCAAAGAATTTTGAAAAGCAAAAGTGAGTTTGCCCTGACTCAGCTTGGGTTTGCCGAGATATATTTTAAGACTGACAAGTTGCAGGCGGCTTTAAATACTGCAATATCTGCACTGGTTTCATTTCAGGAAGATGGAAATATACGGGGGCAAGCTTCATCTCAATTTTTACTTGCCAGAATCCATTTCAAATTAGGAAATGCAAAAAAATCTTCAAATTATTTTGATGAGACACTAAAGAACGCTAAAGCTGTAAGTGATCGAAGGTTGCAGATGGAAGTTCACAAAACTCTTTCTGAGATCTTTGTTAAGCATCGTGATTTTGAAGGAGCGCTTGAAGAGTATATCAGCTATGTGGCTGCTAAGGACAGCATGATCTCAGAATTGAAGACAGCTCAAATTGAGCGTCTCCAAGCAGAGTATGAGACGGATATTCTGCTTAATGATAAATCCAACGCTGAAATGGAGCTAAGGAATAGAAATATTGCGATTCTGGGTACCATCATGCTCTTAATTCTTTCTTTGGCGTTTGTTAAAGTACTTATATCTCAAAGAGGCCGTCAACGCATGATAAACCAAACGCTTGAAGCAAACAACCGTAAGATTGAAGAGCAAAATGAAAAGATAATAGCGCAGTCGGAGCAGCTGCTCGTACTTAATGAAAACCTTAAGTCTATGAACGATGGACTTGAAGTTAAAATCCAGAAGCGAACAGAGTTACTAAAGAAAAGGAATAGAACATTGGAAGAATATGCCTATGCCAACGCTCATGAACTAAGAGCGCCAGTGGCCAGTATTCTTGGCTTGGCTAATTTATTAGAAAATACACAGCTAAACCACAAAGAACAGGAGTTGTTAGGGCATCTTAAAAATTCTACTACGATGTTGGACGATGTTTTAAGATCGCTTCGTGAAAAGTTGTCTGCCCATTCTCAAGATTAATCACCAACCTCACAACACTTTCAAATTATTACCACCTTACTTCCTGGAAGTACCTCCGCTAACTCCGGGGATGGCCCCAGGTTTCTTTGCATAAAGTCATTAAATTCGTCACGTGTTTCTGATGATAATAGATGCTGGATTTGCTCAAGTGTTTGCCCACTTACCATATAAGGCATCTGGCTAAGGTTTAAAGAGTTGCCGTTGCATTGTGCGAAAATCTGATACTCGGTAACTTCCGATATAGGTACTTGACTTACCAGGCAGTTGTTTATCAAGGCTAAAGCGTCGCCAGGATTGGAGCTCATGATCTGCATGCGTTTACTGAAATCAACATTTTCTAGAAAGTATCGTTCTATCGATGCCATAGATTTCCTGGATATTGCCTTTCTAATGGTATCTGCACAGTTTGCACAAATAGCATATTCAAAGATTACCTCTTTAGCTGAGAAGCCATCATATTGTTTAATAGCTTTTTCTATGAAATACTCCGTTCCACCTTCAAGCAGATAACGGTCGCATTCTATACACCTTTCAAAAGGAAGTCCTGACGAATAGGAATAAAATTCCTTTGGGATATCAACTAAACGATTCGTTACCGACATACTCAAAACTACTTAAAGACCGCCGAAAAAGTGATGTTGCGGAAACCTTCATTAATCGATGTTGTCTTTTTAAGCATAACGAAAACGATTAATTATGAATTTTCATTCCCTTTTGCGTACAACTCTTTCATTTTTTGGTCTTTTTCTGATTCTCTTCATTTCCGGTTGTTACTTCGATTTTGACGACGACGACGATAACTGCATAGAAGGTAGAGGAACTTTTGTGACAGACGTTTTTGAGTTTAGTGAGTTTAATAGAATATCTAATTCCCTCAATGCACATATAAGAATTACAACTGGCAGATCAAACCATAGTGTGACAATCACGGCGCAAAATACTGTTTTAGACCAGATTAACATACGAACTCGTGGTGGTGAATTAATCCTTGAATCAGATAGATGTATCCATCGCGCAGATTTACAAATAGATATCTCATTATATGAGTTAACGGGCCTTTTTAATGCTGGAAGTGCAGATGTACAAGGTACTAATGTTTGGGAGGCCGATGGACTTACTATAAATTTAAGTGGATCAGGAAGTGTGGATGCTATTTTAGATGTCATTGAGTCAGATGTTTCTATTGCCGGAAGTGGACATGTGGATTTAACAGGTTCCGTTGAAAATGCTGAAATATCAATAGCCGGATCAGGAGATTATGAAGCCTTTGGATTAGCATCTGAAGACAGCGACATTACTATATCAGGGTCTGGTAACGCTGACGTTTTTGTGCGCGATGAATTAACGGGCTCTATTAGTGGTAGCGGGCGAATAAATTACAAGGGTAATCCTAGAATTGTTGATGTTACCGTTACCGGGTCAGGAAGGGTGGTGAACAGAGATTAGCATCTAAGTTTGAATCCTTACAGGCTTTTTTAGCTAATTTTAACTCATGAGGTTGTGTCTTTTATCAGTAGTTTTCTTTGTTTTTCAGGTAAGTTATGCTCAGAAGAAGCTTGAGTTTGGCGACACACCTACTACAAATGCCAAACCAAAATACAGTTCAAACCCAAAGGAGCATAAGAATAGAAGGGTAATTCACTGGATCAAGACCAGTTCTAAAGGCCTGCTATTAGGTAACCGATGCGTGGAGAAGGTAACTACTGACATGGGTTTTGTTTATCTGATTCAACCTAAAGGTCAAAAGGGCTACAAGAATGGATTTAACCGGTTTACTCACAACTTTGCCGCTAAGTTTCGAATACTTCTTCGGAACGGCCCCTTTTGGAAATTCAAGTTGAAAAAGAAAACCAATGAATGTCGCAAAGAAACAGGAGACTTTGTAGGTTGATCAAATACCCGTGTAGTTAAATGGTGTGATTGTTTTTAACTCTGCTTTTACGCCGTCCTTGATGTTTAAACTATCCACAAATTCGTGAATAGACCGTTGCGTGATCTTTTCGTTTTTTCGGGTTAAGTCTTTTAAAGCCTCGTATGGCTTTGGGTATCCCTCTCGCCTTAAAATGGTTTGAATAGCTTCTGCAACAACTGCCCAGTTATCTTCGAGATCCGCTGAGATAGCATTTTCATTAAGTTCAAGCTTATTCATTCCTTTTATTAAAGACTTAAGCGCAATCAGCATATGACCTAATGGAGTACCAATATTCCTCAATACAGTGGAATCGGTAAGATCTCTTTGTAACCTTGAAATTGGCAGTTTGATGGACATATGTTCAAATAAAGCATTGGCCAGACCCAAGTTGCCCTCTGCATTTTCAAAATCTATCGGGTTAACTTTATGCGGCATGGCTGAAGACCCTACCTCACCGGCTTTTATTTTCTGTTTGAAGTAATTCATTGAAACATAATGCCAAACATCTCGACTAAAATCAATTAAAATCGTATTGATACGTTTAAGATTGTCAAAAAGAGCTGCTAGATGATCGTAATGTTCGATCTGAGTAGTTGGATGACTGCGTTGCAGACCTAAATATTTGGTGACAAAATTATCTCCAAAGGCTCTCCAATCTACATTTGGATATGCTACAAAATGCGCATTAAAGTTCCCGGTGGCTCCACCAAATTTAGCCGCGTAAGGTATGCTTTTTAACAGCTTTATCTGATTCAATGTCCGCTCATGAAAAACTTCAATTTCTTTTCCAAGACGGGTGGGAGAAGCAGGCTGACCGTGAGTTTTTGCCAGCATGGCAACGTCAGCCCATTTCTTGGAAAATTTATTAAGAAGTTCAACTACTTCATTAAGAATAGGATAGACCGCAGTATCCAAAACTTCTTTTAATGACAGGGGTATGGAAGTATTATTGATGTCTTGTGAAGTAAGGCCAAAGTGGATAAACTCCTTAAATTTATTGATGTTGAGCTCGTCAAATTTCTCTTTCAGAAAGTATTCAACGGCCTTTACATCATGATTGGTAATCTTTTCAATACCCTTAATTTTCCTAGCATCATGAGTACTGAAATTTTTATAAATCTCTCGAAGAGGCTCAAATAGATTCTTATCAAAATCAGCCAGTTGCGGGATAGGTAATTCGCATAGGGCAATAAAGTATTCAACCTCGACACGAATCCGATATTTTATAAGTCCAAATTCCGAAAGATATTCGGCTAAGGGAGTCGTATGCCTTCTATATCTACCATCAATTGGTGAGATGGCCGAAAACTCATTTAATTCCATTTTACCTCATTAACTTGAAGTGCCCAAAGGTAATAAATACTTATCCGTTCATGTAAATGTTTAGGTCAGAAGATTTCATGGTAAGGCCATTTTGTAAGTTTGCAGCGTGAATCGGATAGTACTGTTTTTATTTATTTTTTTTAGTGTTATTCGGTTACACGGCCAACAATATGCCCAAAAATATCAGCTCATCGCCGCCAAGGTTGATGGCGAAATTGAGCTTGATGGAAAATTATTAGAAGATTTTTGGGGCAAGGCGAATTCAGCAAAGGACTTTTTACAAAACTTCCCTGACGACTCCTTAAAGGCCACGGATCAGACGATAGTAAAGCTTGCATTCAATGATGAATTCTTATATATCGGGGGAATTTGTTTCGAGGGTTCTAACAAAGATGATGTCATAACCTCGTTAAGAAGAGATTTTAGCTGGCCGAATAATGAGAATATTAGTGTGTACATTGATCCTTACAATGACTACACCAATGGATTTACCTTTGGTTTGACACCATTGGGAGTGCAGCGTGAAGGATTGGTAACCAATGGTGTAGATGTTAGGACAGACTGGGACAACAAGTGGTACTCGGCTGTAGAGAAATATGACGATCGCTGGGAATTTGAGATGGCCATACCCTTTAAAACATTACGTTATGACGAGGATAATGGAGACTGGAATATTGTCTTTTTAAGGAACAATTTAAAGCGTAATGAACGCTCAGCCTGGACTTTAGTACCTCAGGGTTTCCGTGCTTCTGCATTTGCGTTTGCCGGAAGGCTTACTTTTGATTCGCCGCTACCCAAGGCGGGGAGTAATTTTGTGATAATTCCCTATGTCGCCAGTGGCGTTGTAAAGGATTATGAAGATAATACACCAACCGACCGCGACTTTCAGATGGGGTTTGATGCGAAGATTGGAGTAACCTCTTCTTTGAACCTCGACCTAACGGTAAACCCTGACTTTTCTCAGGTTGAAGTAGACAGACAGGTTACTAACTTAAGTCGTTTTGAAATCAGATTCCCGGAAAGGAGGCAATTTTTTCTTGAAAACCAGGATCTTTTTGGAGAAAGTGGGTTTGGAAATACTCGCCCTTTCTTTAGCCGTAGAATTGGAATAGCTCAAGATACGTCCGGTAGTACTATTCAGATTCCCATTACTTATGGAGCTCGACTCAGTGGTAAATTAGGGCAGAATTGGCGCTTGGGATTTTTAAATATGCAAACTAAAAGTGAGGATACAGCTCGATTAACGGGAACAGAAGAAATCGAAAACTCCTTTAAATTACTGTCACAGAATTATACTGTGGCTGTATTGCAAAGACAAATCTTCGAAAGATCCAATGTAGGGATCATTGCGGTTAACCGCCAAGCTTTTAATTACAAAGAGAATGACTCTACGCTATCCACAAGTGAGTATAACCGGGTGATAGGAGTGGATTATAACTTGCTGAGCGCCGACGGAAGGTGGGAGGGTGATTTCTATTTTCATCATTCTTTTGATCCCGTACAAGAAGATGATGCCTTTTCGGGGGGTGCTTTTTTGCGTTATAACACAACTAAATTTAACCTCGGAGCCATTACCTCTTTGGTAGGCGATGGCTACAATGCTGAGGTAGGATTTATTCAGCGAAAGGATATCATAAGAATGACCACTTTCGGTGATTACAGGATGTATCCAAAACAAGGCGGGCCGGTAAACAACCATGGGCCAGGAGGCCGGTACAGTTACTTTGGCGATTTAAATTTCGACAGAACAGATTTGGAATATGAGATTAGTTATCAGGTAGAATTCAACAATACAGCCGGTGCTGAGTTTGAATATGGCTACACGTTTCAAAGACTCAGGGATGATTTCGAACCCATAGATGATTACGTGCTTATAGAAGGTACATCATACGACTGGAGATCATATAGCCTTTCCTTTAATACCGACAGGCGCAAATTACTTTGGGTAGACGCTGAAGCCAGTTTAGGTGGTTTTTACAATGGTAATATTCAAAATTATAATGCATCTATAAACTATAGGTACCAGCCCTTTTTGAATCTTTCTCTCACTTTTGATTATAACTTTATTGACCTTCCTCAAATCGCAGACTTGTCTGTCGTTTCCGCTAAAGAGGAGTTTTGGTTAATAAGCCCAAGAGTTGATCTGACCTTTACTGATAAATTATTCCTGACTACCTTTGCACAGTACAATGAACAGGCAGATAATGTCAATTTAAATGCCAGATTTCAATGGCGTTTTAAACCTGTATCAGATTTGTTTGTTGTTTATACAGATAATTATTTTCCAAATAACTTTGCAGCAAAAAGTAGAGCGCTGGTATGCAAATTGACATACTGGCTTAACATTTAACAACCGATGGCATTTAGTTTTTTTAAAAAAAATAAAGAGGAAAAAAAGGATACATCTTCTTCGCTACATTATTATGCTCTGGAGGTATCAGAAATTGTTAATGAAACAAAGGATGCAATTTCAATAAGCTTCAAGCAACCTGATACTAAGATAGATTATAAATCAGGTCAGTTTTTAACACTTATTGTACCTGTAAAAGGAAAAGAGGTGCGCAGAGCCTATTCACTTTGTTCTTCTCCATTTACAGACTCAGATTTGACCGTTGCGGTCAAAAGAGTGGACAATGGCTTAATGTCAAATTGGCTGCCAGACAATCTCAAAGTTGGAGATGCCATAAGAATTATGGAACCCATGGGTGTATTTACTACTGAATACAACGCATCAAACAAGCGGCACCTAATCCTTTTTGCAGGGGGCAGTGGTATTACCCCTATGATGTCCATTATAAAGTCGACGCTTAGTCAGGAACCAAACAGTATCATTTCCCTGATTTATGCTAATCGTAATATTGAGAGTATCATCTTCAAAGATCAACTGGATCAGCTGGCCACGGACTATGAGGGGCGTTTACATTTGATTCATATCCTTGATGATGCCCCAATGAACTGGCAGGGGCATTCCGGACTTCTAAATCACGATATGTTAGTGCAGATTTTGGAGCGTGTACCGAGTTGGGAAGACACTACCTATCTTATGTGCGGCCCTGAGGGTATGATGAAAAATGTGGAAAATCTGTTATCAGAGCAGAATATAGATAAGAGTAAAATCTTTAAAGAAAGCTTTGTAGCAGGTACAATTGATAAAACTGATGACGATGGGTCGAGCGCTGCAGAGGGAGCCAAAGAAGTGACTGTTGTTTATGACGGAGAAGAACACAAGTTTGCTGTTGAGCCTGATACTACCATTTTGGAAACAGCCCTGGATATGGGCATAGACCTACCTTATTCATGTCAAAGCGGTTTATGTACAGCGTGCAGGGGGAAATGTCTTTCTGGTAAGGTGAAACTGGATGAGGAAGAGGGGCTTTCAGAAGCTGAATTAGAAGAAGGTTATGTCCTCACCTGTGTTGGACACCCTATTACCGATGATGTAGTAATAGAAATTGGGTAATCAAAAATATTAGTTGCATGGATTTACATACAGATGTGCTTGAGCGTCCAAAACGCTCGTATATTCCTGAGTCGTTCACAATTACAGACTGGGATTCTCTTAAACCTTATTTTGATGACTTACTGAACCGGGAAATACACTCCCTTGAGAGTTTAAAGAAATGGTTTACTGACAATAGCGAGCTGGGAGCTATCATTTCGGAGGACGCAGGATGGCGATATATCAATATGACCAGGTATACTGAAAACAAAGAATATGCTGATGCTTATCAGTATTTTGTTCAGGAAATACAGCCGCCTATGGCGCCTTATTCTGATAAACTTAATCGTAAAATTAACGATAACCCCTTTCTTAAGAAGCTCGAAAATGAAGTAGGCTTTGATATAATGATTCGTGAAATGCGAAAAGATATCGACATATTCAGGGAAGAGAATATTCCGCTGTCTACAGAGGTGCAGACCGAAACACAAAAGTATGGTCAAATCAGCGGAGCCATGTCTGTAACCATTGATAAAAAGGAAATGACATTGCAGCAAGCTGGTGTTTTACTTCAATCTGTCGACAGAGGTAAACGTGAACTCGTATATCATACTATTGCAAAACGCAGGCTAGAAGATAAACAAAAGCTGGATGACCTGTTTGATAAACTGATTGACTTAAGAACTCAAATTGCAAGAAATGCAGATTTTGAGAACTACAGGGATTACATGTTCAAATCGATGGGTCGCTTTGATTATACTCCTGAAGATTGCTTTACTTTTCATGAGTCGGTTAAAGCGGAAGTGGCCCCGCTGCTTGAAGGTCTGGCAGAAGATAGGAAAGTAAAACTCCAAATTAAAAACCTGAGACCCTGGGATAAGGCGGTTGATCCGGAAAATAAGGCGCCATTGAAACCTTTCGATGGAGGGGAAGACCTTACCGATAAAACAATAGAGTGTTTTAAAAGGCTTGATCCTTTTTTAGGACAATGTCTTAGTATTATGAAAGAAATGGGACACTTAGACCTGGAGTCCAGAAAAGGTAAAGCTCCCGGAGGTTACAATTACCCACTTTCAGAAATTGGAGTTCCGTTTATATTTATGAATGCAACTTCTACGCTACGAGATATGGTCACTCTACTTCACGAAGGTGGGCACGCTATTCATTCCTTTCTGACGCGAGATTTAGAGCTAACAGATTTCAAGCACACCCCTTCAGAAGTAGCTGAATTGGCATCCATGAGTATGGAACTGATTTCGATGGATCACTGGAATATTTTTTTTACTGACCCTGATGATCTAAAGCGCGCTAAAAAAGAGCATCTTGAGCAGATAATTGAGACATTGCCATGGGTAGCTACCATCGATAAATTTCAACACTGGATTTACGAACATCCGCAGCACTCACAAAACGATAGAGTAGCGGAGTGGCGGAAGATATTCGATGAATTTTCAGATTCTTTAACAGATTGGAGTGATTTAGAGGAAAATAAAAACTATCTCTGGCAGAAACAGCTGCATCTTTATGAGGTGCCGTTTTATTATATCGAATATGGTATGGCTCAATTGGGCGCCATAGCAGTTTGGAAGAACTATAAGAAAGATTCCGATGCGGGACTTAAGGGGTACATAGATGCATTGAAACTCGGTTACACTAGGAATATTCCCGAAGTTTATAAGGCGGCAAATATTGAATTTAACTTCAGTAAAGATTACATAAAGGAACTTATTTCGTTTGTAAGAAAAGAGTTAGGAAACCTTTAATTGTTACGAACTTTATCTAAAAGTTGGTTCAGCTTTTTGGCCTCTTCTTGGTTTAGTTGACCGAGTGATTGATCTATTGTATCCATTTGGGCATCCATAGCTTCCAATAGCTCTAGGCCTTCATTAGATATTTGAACATCTACAAGTCTTCGATCACTTAAGCGTACTTTTTTTTCTGACCAAGCTTTTAAAGTGATTCTGTCCACTATTCGTGATACATCAGAGTTTTTATCCAACATGCGCGACTTAATATCAGATGTGGACATGCTGTTCGGATAGGAGCCTCTTAGTATCCGAAGCACATTATATTGTTGAGGCGTAATACCAAATGGCTTAAAAAAATCTTTATGTCGATTTACTAACCAACTTGAGGTAAACATTAAATTGAGGCTTGCTTTTTGAAATTCGCTTTTAAACTTTTTTTGACTTATTTCCTTCTCTAGCTCCATACCTTTCACGTTTGCTTCTTGAGCTAGAAACAGCACATACATATATAATGTTTGAACATTAAACAAAAAGAAATATAAAAAAACGGGACAAGCCCGTTTTTGAATATCTATAATTCGGATGAATTATCTTTCTTCTCTTGGATTCGCTTTTTTCACCACGATTGTGCGACCATCGAATTCGGAATCATTCAGATCGTTGATGGCAGATATAGCGGCTTCATCATCCGGCATCTCCACAAATCCAAATCCTTTGGATCGTTGAGTGGCTCGATCGAAAATGACCTTAGCCGAAGAAACCTCGCCGTATTCTTCAAATTTTCTTTGAAGCTCTTCGTCAGTCGTTCTGTAATTAAGTTTTGCTACAAAAATGTTCATTGTTAAAAAGAATAAATAAAATAATTAGATCCTATTGAGTATTGATGTAGCGGTATTATTTAGAATAACTGCTGCTCCAATGGCCCATTTATGTATAGTAAAGATAGATTAACAATATGATTTATACTAACAGGCGCCTGTTTTGTCAAGATAATACATCTCTGAGTTCCGGCCGTTTATCGAAAACACTCTTGGCAAAGGGGCATAGAGGAAGAACTTTGAACTTATTTTCCCGAGCGAAGTCAACCGCATCAAGCGCCATTTTAAGACCTACACCCTTGCCCACAAAGGCGTCATCAACCTCAGTATGATCAATAATGAAACGAGTATCGCCGGCAAAAACATAAGTCATTTCACCTGCCTATATATTGTCTTGAACTGCTTGAAAGCTGCCTTTTTGACCATTTATCTTGTGCCGTATTTCCATGATTTTTCTCCAATTTCACCAGTTATCCTTGTAATGATGTCGTTAAAACAAAAACAGATAGATTAGGTTTCATAGGTATTTAATATTACCCTCAGACCTAAACGAATTAATTTATGAAGCTTGTTTTAAGCATTGCCTTATTTTTTTGGATCACGATTGTTAAAGCCCAATCTGTGCCACCCGCAGAGGATCTGAGACATTATGATATCATTGATGCGGTTTCGGCAAACCGATTAGAAACTGATATTACAAAGCTGGCTAATTTCGGTACTCGCCATACGCTATCGGATACTCTTTCTAATGCGCGAGGCATTGGCGCGGCAAGACGGTGGATTAAAGCCGAATTCGAAAAGATTTCAAAAGATTGTAATAATTGCCTGGAAGTATCGTATCTCAGGAACCTTGTAAAGGGTAGCACCAAAACACGAATACCAAAGGATACGGAAATAGTCAGTGTGATGGCTGTTCAGAGAGGTACGGTCTATCCCAATAGCTACATAATCATGTCCGGTGATATCGATAGTAGGGTTTCTGACCCCTTAAACGGGACAAGTGATAGCCCGGGAGCAAATGACAATGCTACAGGAATGGCAGGAGCTATGGAAGCTGCAAGGGCGCTATCTAAATATACCTTTCCCACGAGTATTATCTATGTTGGTCTTTCTGGAGAGGAGCAGGGTCTTTTTGGAGGAAGATATATGGCAAAGGTAGCTAAAGAACAGGAATGGAATGTAATAGGTGTGCTAAACAATGATATGATTGGAAATATTGAGGGGGTAGATGGAGTAATTGACAATCGTTCATTTCGAATTTTCTCCGAACCTACACCTGTTACGGAAGAAGAGCGAGCAAGAAGGATGAGGCGTTTTTATGGTGGCGAGGTAGACGGTGTTTCAAGGCAACTTGCAAGGTATGTTCATAAACAAACTACTACCTACATGCCTGAGATGAACCCTACCTTGATTTACAGATTAGACCGATTTGGCCGAGGGGGACATCATAGGCCCTTTAATGATGAAGGTTTTGCGGGTATACGGATTATGGAAACACATGAAAACTACACAAGACAGCACCAGGATTTGAGAACGGAAAACGGGATTGCATATGGAGACGTATTATCAGGGGTCAACTTTGAGTATGCTAAGAAACTCACCGCTGTAAACGCTATTTCATTAGCGGGAATTGCATGGGCGCCATTACCCCCTCAAAATGTGTTGATTGGAGGCGCTGTTCAACCCTCTACTACACTTAAATGGGATAAATCAGATGATCTTAACCTCGCAGGTTATCGAATCTACTGGAGAGAGACTACTTCTCCTCAATGGAACTACTCCCGTTATGTTGGTAGTGTAAATGAGTTCACCTTAGAAGGAATTGTAATCGATAATTACCTTTTTGGAGTAGCTTCCGTTGGTAAAGACGGGAACGAAAGTGTTGTAGTTTTTCCCGGAGGTTTAATTAGGAGGTAGGTCTAAAGCCTTAAATAAAAATGCTTCGTCAGGAACTTATAACTATCTGTCCATTCACCGTTATCTAGGTAATGTATAAGTTCAGAGTTAGTAACTCTGGTAGGTTTACTTTTTGAATATTGTAAAAGCGCTCTTTCAATAGGTTTTCCTTTTTTTGGGCGGAAGGCTAACCTACGCTTAATGTAAAAGCCTTGATCAACCGCCGTCTTTTGAAATCGATTTTCAGAGGAATGGGGAATAATGACCGCTAGCGAACCTTCTTCTTTGAGCAATGAATAGCTTTTTTCAACTAAGCCCATGTAGGACAAGGAAGAGGTGTGTCTTGCCCTTGACCTATCTGCATTGGGAGGAATGCTACCGGCATCAAAGAATGGCGGGTTAGAAACCAGCAAGTCGAAATAATTCCTTTCTTCAAGTGCTGTCATTCCCAGACATTTAGCGTGAAGTCGCTCGCTCCATGGGCTGTTGGAAAAATTTGTTCCTGCTTCTACAACAGATTTATCGTGAATATCAATTCCTGTAACATTTAATTTAGAAAACCTTTGAGCAAGCATTAGAGCGATTATCCCTGAACCCGTACCAATGTCAAGAGCTACGCGAGAATCCTCCGCTTCCGTCCAGGCGCCAAGGAGCACCGCATCCGTTCCTACTTTCATGCTGCTTTGAGCATGAAGGACTTCAAATTCTTTAAAGCGGAATTTAGCTTTTGGGTTATTCATGAGCTGTAAAAGGTCGTGCCAAATTAGAAGAATATCTCTATTTTAGATCATACTCAATCACCGGTTTTATGTCAAGCTATAATTCGGATTTGGAAATTGCCCAATCGGCAAAGCCAGATCATATCCGCGAGATTGCAAGAAATCTTAAGATAGATGAGGATAAATTAGAGATGTATGGAGGCGTCAAGGCCAAACTACCTTTAAACCTGATAGACGATATACAAGTTGAAAAAAGTAATCTTATTTTGGTTACGGCTATGACCCCAACCCCAGCCGGTGAGGGTAAAACTACTACCTCAATTGGTTTGACTGAAGGACTAAACAAGATTGGTAAAAAAGCCATCGTAGTACTTCGCGAGCCGTCTTTGGGTCCGGTATTTGGAATAAAGGGAGGAGCTGCCGGCGGTGGTTATTCTCAAGTAATACCGATGGAAGATATTAACCTTCATTTTACTGGTGACTTTGCAGCCATTGAAAAAGCCAATAACCTACTGGCCGCACTTATTGATAATAATCTTCAGAACAAAAACGGACTTAACATTGATCCACGAACAGTAGAATGGAAGCGCGTGATGGACATGAATGATCGGGCATTACGTAATATTGTTTCCGGTATGGGGGGTAAGCCTGGTGGTATGATGCGTGAAACAGGGTTTAATATTACAGCGGCCTCAGAGATCATGGCTATTCTCTGTCTGGCAAAAGATATTGATGATCTGAAAGAGAAAATAGGGAATATTTATATTGGTGATACTTTCCATGGGGAGGCAGTATTTGCTAAAGATCTGAAGGCAGAAGGAGCGATGGTGACGTTGCTGAAAGATGCCATAAAGCCGAATTTAGTACAAACACTTGAAGGTAATCCTGCTATTATACATGGTGGGCCATTTGCAAATATCGCTCAGGGTACGAATTCAGTGATAGCTACAAAAATGGGTATGTCACTAGCCAATTATACGGTAACAGAAGCGGGCTTTGGTGCAGATCTGGGAGCCGAAAAGTTTTTGAATATTAAATGCGGCTATTCAGGATTGAGCCCCAAAGCTATAGTGTTGGTTGCCACAATTCGGGCGTTAAAATATCATGGAGGTCTGATGTTGTCGGACCTTTCTAAGCCAAATACAGTGGCGCTTGTCAAAGGAATGGCCAATCTGGAAAAGCATATTGAAAATGCTAAAACGTATGGTCTACCTACAGTGGTGTCTGTTAATAAGTTTGCAACAGATGCCGATCAAGAGGTAAAGCTGGTACTGGATCGTTGTAGTGAACTAGGTGTGAAAGCGGCGTTGTGCGAAGGCTGGGAAAAAGGAGGTGAGGGAACTATTCAGCTGGCCGAAAGGGTAGTTGAGGCAGTAGGTGAATTTAAAACCTCCTATAAACCGGTCTATGATTGGAATTGGTCCGTGAAGGAGAAGATTGAGGCAGTGGCGCGTAAAATATACGGAGCAAAAAGTGTAGAATTTTTACCTAAGGCCAAACAGAACCTCAAGAAGCTGGAGCGTATTGGCCTAAGTGATAAGCCCATCTGCATTGCAAAAACACAGAACTCACTTAGTGACGATCCTAAGTGGTTAGGTCGACCACAAAATTTTACACTGACCGTGCGTGAAATAGAGGTCGCTGCAGGCGCCGGTTTTTCGATACCCATTACCGGCAACATGCTACGCATGCCTGGTTTACCCGCTGTACCTGCCGCAGAGGGCATGGATATAGACAATGACGGTCGTATAACTGGATTGTCTTAACTTAACCGTATGCTTGAACAAGTAAAATCTGTATCAATTGACAAGATAACCCAAACAGATGCTAACTGCAATGTGTCGGATTTACTTGCTGTTGAAGAACCACTTGAGATCCGTATTGGATATGGGCCTGAGTCTCATCGCGAGCAGAAGAGCCTATCGGTTACCATGCGCACTCCGGGTTATGACCATGAATTAGCTTTAGGCTTTCTTTATACTGAGGGAGTTATTACATCTTTTGATAATGTGGAAGGGATAAGGCACTGCCAGGACCTCGGTAAAGAGGAAACTGGTAATGTTGTTCGTGTAGAATTGAGACCCGAGGTCCTATTGGATTTTAATAAACTTCAACGCCACTTTTATACCACCTCCAGCTGTGGAGTTTGTGGCAAAAGCTCTCTTGAGTCAATTTCAAAGGTTTGTGAACCCATTCAGTCTGAATTGGAGACACCTCCAAAAATAATCTGTCAAGCTCTTGAGTTGCTAAATATTTCTCAGACCACTTTCAAACATACAGGAGGAATTCACGCTACAGGACTTTTTAATGCAAAAGGAGATCTAATCATACTTCGCGAAGACGTTGGTCGACATAATGCATTGGATAAGGTTCTGGGAGCAGCCATTATGAAAGGTATGATTCCTCTTAAGGATTACTTTATTTTAGTCAGTGGAAGAGCGAGTTTCGAATTGGTTCAAAAAGCCGTTATGGCTGGGGTTCCTTTATTAGCTGCGGTAGGCGCTCCTTCCAGTTTGGCTGCTCAGTTGGCGTCAGAACTAGGTTTAACCTTAATAGGTTTTCTCAAAGAAGATAGGTTTAACATTTACTCCAGGCCGGAGAGGGTAATATTATGAAAATTAGGATTAAAGGAAATTCAATACGGCTAAGGCTGTCTCAATCAGAAGTAAACAAAATTAAATCAGAATCTTCGATTTCAGATGTTATACAGTTTCCGGAAAGAAAGCTTATCTATACCTTATCTAAATCAGATATTGATAGCGTTTGCGCAGAATTTAATGAGACGCAGATTCTGGTGAAAGCTCCTGTTGCATTGATTAATACCTGGGTAGGTTCAGGTCAGGTCGGTTTTGAGGCTAATCAGGACTTGAAAGAAGGTGAGTCTCTTTATATTCTTGTAGAAAAAGACTTTAAATGCTCCATAGATCGCAATGAGGATGAAAGTGATCTGTTTGACCCGCCAATTTGATACGCAAATACCGCTCATGTATTCCTTCTTTATCGAGTTGAGTTACTAAATTAACTTGAGTGATTATTTTTACCTAAACAAGAATCAATGAAAGAACCTAAACGGAAATGCAGGTACTTGATTTTGATGCTTTGGTTGTTATCGTTGAACTCGACAATACACGGCCAAGAGATCGATCTGGAACCGGTAACGGATACCTATGCCATTAGAAATGCCAATATAGTACAATCACCGGGACGAGTGATTAGCATGGGCGCTGTTCTAATAGAAGAAGGTGTAATTAAGTCAGTAGGCAAATCAATCAACATCCCAGCCAATGCAAAAATCATTGAAGCTGACTCAATGTACATCTATGCCGGTTTTATCGATGGGCTATCGCATATTGGCTTGCCCAAGCCGAAAGAAAAAGCGATTGACAGGAGTCAAATAAAAGACCCTGCCAACCCACCTAATGATTTGTCTGGAATACAACCTGAAAGGCTGGCAAGCGCCATGCTTGGCCCAAAAGATAAATCAGTTTCTGACATGCGGAAAATAGGTTTTACTACGGCACAAGCGGTACCTCATGGACTAATGCTTCCCGGGCAGGGTACCTTGATCTTATTATCAGGAGAAACTCCTGATCAGATGGTCTATCGCAAAGAAACTTCCATGTACGCTCAACTTGAAGGCGCCCCAAGGCGATTATATCCTAATACTGTGATAGGCGTTATGGCCAAATATCGGGAATTGTACAGACAGGCTGTGCAAAGCAAGGATTATTTGAAAAAGTATAATGCCAATCCTGCGGGAATGGTCAGGCCGGAACAGAATTTCATCGAAGAAGCTTTTTATCCTGTTATTGAAAAAAAGACACCAGTGACCTTCAGAGCCGAAAGTGTCTTGGATATACAGCGAGCGCTCACTTTGAAATCCGACTTAGGTTTCGATCTGATGCTGGGAGAGGTAAAACAGGGTTGGGATGTAATTGACAAGATCAAGGCTTCAAATGCCAAGGTATTTTTGTCTCTTGATCTACCCGAAATCAAAGAAGAAAAGCAAGACTCTGAGAAAGATGAAGTGTCTGCTTCCAAAACTGAATCTGATTTGGAAAAAGAACGCTTAGAAAAGCGTAAAAAAGAAATAATAGATCTGCATTACCAACAGGCATCTACTTTTAAAGACAAAGGTTTGAAATTTGGCTTCTCTACACTCGAGGTTAAACCAAAAGACATAAAGAAAAACCTTTCTAAGCTGTTGGAATACGGTATGACTGAGTCAGACTTAATCGCGGCTTTGACGACGCACCCCGCAGAACTTCTTGGTTTATCTACAGTTATGGGTACTATTGATCCGGGTAAAATGGCGAATCTGGTTGTTACGGATAAGCCTTATTTCGATGAGAAATCTAATATACGCTATGTAATTGTTGATGGCAATGTGCAATCATACGAGGTTAAAAAACCGAAGAAGAAAGGAACAGGTAAAGATGCAATGCCGAAAGGTAAATGGTCATATTCCGCAGATACGCCAAACGGTACGGTAACAGGAGAAATTATTATTACCGGTGAACCAGACGACTACTCAGGTACCATAAGCAATAGCCAAACTGGTCAAACCACTGATTTGACAGAGGTTTCTGTAGGGGGAGGCAGCTTGTCACTTAGCTTCCCTTTTGACATAGGAGGTAATAACATTCAAATACAAATTACCGCAGAAATTGACGGTAATACGTTTGAAGGTAACATGTCGGTGGGGCAGCTAGGAAGTTTTGAAGTAGAAGGGCAGAGGGAACCCAAAAATTAAATCAATCAACCATGAAAAAGAATATTTTAACTGCCCTGTTACTTCTGATTAGTGTGGGTTTGCAAGCTCAGGAAAAGGGTACTCTTTTAATAAAGAATGGAACCGTTTTAACGATTACCAACGGTATAAAAGAGAACTCCGATGTTTTGATCAAGGACGGGAAAATTCAGAAAATCGGAACCGGATTGAAAGCTCCGTCTGGCGCCGATGTTATTGATGCCAAAGGTATGTATGTGATGCCGGGTATTATTGATGCACACTCTCATATTGCACTTAGCGCCATTAATGAGGCTACCAGCCCGGTAACTGCGGAAGTTTCGACGGGCGATGCAGTGAACCCATTAGACATTGCCATATACAGAGCGCTGGCGGGCGGTGTTACTCTTTCACACGCCATGCATGGTTCGGCTAATGCCATAGGAGGTCAATGTGAAACGATCAAACATAGATATGGCACTGTTGATCCGGAAGAACTTAAAATGAAGGGTGCGCCCAGGACCATTAAATTTGCCTTAGGGGAAAACCCAACTCGTGTGCATGGCTCTGGCAATGGAATACTTCCAAGAACGAGAATGGGAGTAGAAGAAGTATTTAGAAATTCATTTTCCGAGGCCAATGAATATATGGCAGGTTGGAATGAATACAATGCCAAAAAGAATCAAAAGAGTTTTAAAGGGGTTGCTCCTAAATATGATTTAAGGTTAGAGACCCTGGCAGATATTCTTAAGGGTAATATAATTATTCACTGTCATTCCTACCGCGCAGATGAGATCTATATGCTTATGCAGGTTTGTAAAGATTATGGCATCAAACGTTTGGTATTTCAGCATGTTAATGAAGGTTTCAAGGTAGCTCCTGAATTAGCTGAGTTTGGCGCCATGGCATCCGTATTTTCTGATTGGTGGGCGTATAAGTTTGAGGTGTATTATTCTACAGCATACAATGCCACCATTCTTACAGAGAATAATGTGGTTACTTCCATTAATTCAGATTCAAGAGAGCTCATTCGACACTTATATCACGAGGCGGCAAAAACGCAAAAATACGGTAGTTTACCCAATGATAAGGCGCTTTCCCTGATTACAATTAATCCGGCAAAGCAACTAGGGATTGATGATCGGGTCGGTTCATTGGAAGAAGGAAAAGAGGGAGATGTTGCCATTTTTAAGAATCATCCGCTTTCTATATACGCAGTGCCTATGTATACAATAGTTGACGGCATTGTAGAATTTGACCGCGAAAACGATCCTGCTGATATGCGCATATACCCCAATCCTGAGGAGCAAATCGATGTGACCATCGCCGTTTCGGACAGTGAATATGATCGATGCATGCAGGATACGGAATTCTTATTTAACCATTAACAGGGGCTATGAAATTGATAAAAAATATATTGTGTGCTGGCGCTGTATTTATGGCTTTTGCCGGTTATGCACAAAGTTCGAAGGGTAAATCAGGGACTTTTGCGTTAACAAATGCCACCATTGAAACGGTTACGAATGGCGCTATTCAAAATGGTACGGTGGTAATCAGCGAAGGTAAGATTACCGCCGCTGGTACAGCAGTTACGGTTCCCTCAGGCGCTGAAATCATCGATTGTACTGGCCATGTCATTTATCCTGGGATGATCGAAGGCGGCTCCCGATTAGGGTTAACGGAAGTGAATTCAGATGCCAGAACCCGTGATTTTAGTGAAATAGGCGAGGTTATTCCTCAGATTCAGGCTCTTACCGCTGTCAACCCTAATTCGGTATTGATACCTGTAACCAGAGTTAGTGGGGTAACCACCTCTCTTGCGCTGCCATCAGGCGGTATGTTTCCGGGAACTGCGGCCTTGATCAATCTACATGGCTATACACCCGACCAGATGTATGCAGGCTTTAAGGGAATTGTGCTTAACTATCCCCAATCAGGCAGGCGCGGAAGGTTTGACAGACGTACGGACGAGGAGATTAACGAAGCGGCAGAAAAAGCGTTAAAAAATCTTAATGAAACCTGGGGTAAACTTGCAGAATATCATAAGCTTGACTCCACCATTACGGCTAGTGGGAGTAACGAAAAGTTAGACTACTATCCGGAAATGGAAGCGCTACTCCCTGTTTATAGAGGTGAAATGACCTTACTTATTGAAGTAAATGCAAGCAACGATATTAGATCAGCCATTGACTGGGTAAAGGATAAAAACCTGAAGGTGATTTTCACCGGCGTTTCCGAAGGTTGGAGGGTTGCAAAAGAATTGGCGGAAGCTAACATACCTGTAGTTACCGGTCCTGTGTTAAGCGTTCCTACCCGGGAATATGATCGGTATGACCGGCCCTACGCCAATCCCGGATTGATGCAGAAAGCCGGAGTTAAGGTGGCCATCAGAAATAATGGCGCTGAGAATGTTAGGAACTTACCTTACGATGCCGGCTTTGCCGCTACCTATGGTATGGGCAGGGAAGAAGCTCTAAAGGCCGTAACTATCAATTCGGCCGAGATATTTGGTTTAGAAAAAGAATTAGGCTCCATCGAAGTAGGTAAAATAGCGAACTTGTTTATAGCTGATGGCGATGTTTTTGAAACTAAGACTCAGGTAAAGCACGTGTTCATAGCAGGATGGCAAATACCAATGGAAAGCCGTCACACAAAACTTTATGATGAATTCCTGGAACGTAGCCCTGGGGTAAAGAAATAACCTTAAAACCTTCTCAAGTATTCAGCTCGGGAAGGTTACTTAACAATTCCTAACTTCAAATAGTATTTACTCAACCGGAATACTATTTTTGCAGCCATGGCAGAACAAATCCTGATCCTCGACTTTGGCTCGCAGTATACACAACTTATTGCCAGGCGCGTCAGAGAGCTAAACGTTTATTGTGAGATCCATCCTTACAACAACATTCCGGAACTCACCGATAATGTAAAAGGTGTTATTCTTTCAGGCAGTCCTTGCTCAGTCAGGCAGGATGATGCTCCGGATGTGGGCCTGGATCTGTACCGAAAAAAGCTTCCTGTACTTGGCGTATGCTATGGGGCTCAGTTGATGGCACAAAAGGGCGGAGGTAACGTCCTACCCTCAGAAATCAGAGAGTTCGGTCGTGCTAAGTTATCCCTCGTAGATCATCACAATGAGTTAATGAAAGAGATCAACATTGACTCGCAGGTTTGGATGTCGCATGGCGATACCATTTCAGAACTGCCAAGCGGATTTGAGGTTATAGCGAGCACATCTTCTGTGAAGGTCGCGGCCTACAAGGTTTATAATGAGCAGACCTATGGAATTCAATTTCACCCCGAGGTAACTCATTCCACTGACGGAAAGAGATTACTCAGGAATTTTGTTGTTCATATATGCGGATGTGCCCAAGACTGGACTCCGGATATCTTTGTAGAGTCTACCGTTGGCGAATTAAAATCGAAACTTGGCACGGATAAGGTGGTGATGGGACTATCAGGGGGAGTCGATTCTTCAGTGGCCGCTACGCTTATTCACCATGCCATTGGCGATCAATTACATTGCATTTTTGTAGATAATGGGCTTTTAAGGAAATATGAATTTGAGGAGGTGCTGGAATCTTATAAGCATATGGGACTTAACGTAACCGGAGTCGACTCGAAAGCCAAGTTTTATAAAGCGCTTGCAGGACTTACTGATCCTGAGGCGAAAAGAAAAGCCATTGGAAGAGTATTCATAGAAGTCTTTGATGAAGAGGCTAATAAGATCCAAAATGCGAAGTGGCTGGGACAGGGCACCATTTATCCTGATGTTATTGAGTCTGTTTCTGTAAAAGGACCATCAGCCACTATAAAATCACATCATAACGTGGGTGGCCTGCCGGACTTTATGCAGCTGCAGGTGGTAGAGCCACTGAATACGCTTTTTAAAGATGAAGTTCGCCTGGTAGGTAAAGCCCTGGAAATTGATCCTAAAATATTAGGAAGGCATCCTTTTCCCGGACCGGGGCTGGGTATTAGAATTCTTGGAGACATTACGCCTGAAAAAGTTAACATACTTCAGGAAGTGGATCACATCTTTATCAAAGGGTTAAAGGGTAAAGGGTTGTATGATGAAGTATGGCAAGCAGGGGCTATGCTCTTACCTATACAATCGGTGGGTGTAATGGGAGATGAAAGAACTTATGAGCGCGTGGTAAGTCTTAGGGCAGTTACAAGTGTAGACGGTATGACGGCAGACTGGTGTCATTTACCCTATGAGTTCCTGGCAGATGTATCCAACGAAATTATAAACTCAGTTAAAGGTGTGAATCGTGTAGTTTACGATATTAGCTCGAAACCGCCGGCTACCATAGAGTGGGAATAATCGTTTGAACGATACAGATACATGAGAAAACTACTACTTTTTGTCTGGCTATTACTGATTACTTCAAGCGTTTTTTCGCAAAATTTTCAACAGAGCTATCTTTCGGCAAAAGCGTTTTTCAATGAAGGCAAGTACGGCCTTGCCCGCGAAGCATTCAAACCCCTTATTGCCAAGAATGATTATAATAATTTCTCCTCATACGCAAGCTTTTACTATGCTGTTTCTTCGTATAGAGATGGTTTTTCCGCTCTTGCGAAGGACATGTTTTTGCAACTGAAGCAGTTGTACCCCAAATGGAGTCGCATCGATGAAGTAAATTATTGGTTAGGGCAGATCTACCTGGAAAGCGAGAGCTATGATTTGGCCATTAGCGCTTTGAGAGATATCCGAAATGATGAGATCGAATCTGATGCTGCTTTAATGAAAGCGCACTTTTTTGATAAAATTGAGGACTACGACCTTTTAGTGGAGCTCTATCAAACCTATCCGTCCGATAGTCAATTAGCAAACGCTTTGGCTTCCAAAATTGCCGAACAACCTTTAGTGAATCAGGACCATTATTTACTCAACGAGATTATAGATCGGTTTAGGCTTAGCCCGGATCGATTTAACATGGTAAGTATGAGTGAGTCAGTTTTTAAAGAAAAGTATCGAGTAGCAGTCCTTTACCCATTCATGGTTGGTGATCTGGAACCTAACGACAGGAGAAAATTCAACCAGTTTATATTGGATATCTATCAGGGTGTTCGATTAGCGGCGGACAGTCTCCAAAATCAGGGTATTTCCCTTGAACTCCTTAGCTATGATACCAAGAGAAATACGAGCGCACTCGAAAAGATACTTGAAAAAGAGGAGCTGAAAAGTGCGGATGTAATCATAGGTCCATTCTCCTCTAAGTTGACAGAATTGGTTAATGAGTTCTCTTTTAAGAATAAGATCAATATGATCAATCCCCTGCGAACCGATTCGGAAGTTATAGGTAATAATCCTTACTCTTTTTTATACCACCCTAGTAACGAGACGATTGGCAGACGAATGGGGGATTATGTGTTGAAAAATTCTGATCGCAGACCTGGTGTCATTATTTACGGTGGTAATAAGAGTGATTCAGTACTCGCCCATGCGTACAAGCAAAGGCTCGAAAAGGACAGCTTCAATATTATTATTACAAAGCGAGTGCACAAAGATTCTACCAGGCAAATACTTGACTTGCTTTTAGTCAAAGACACTAAGCTGGGCGGTGCGTCTTCAAGTGAAGCAAAAGCGCGGTATCAGCTGGCGCCAGATAGCATAAGTCATGTTTTTGTCGCTTCAGGTGATGCATTAATAGCTTCAAAGGTTCTTAGTGCGGTAGATACACGTGGTGATTCTATCATGGTTATAGGACCGGTTAGTTGGTTAGAACTTCCGGTTATTAACTATGATGTTTACAACCGCCTGGGTGTTTCTTTATATGCCCCAGTTTTCCAAACGAAGTCGACCGAAACATATGAAAAATTCCGATCATTTTATATTGACAAGCATCGTGTAGTACCATCTAGGTATGCAAACATTGGATATGATTTGATGATGCTGATCGGCCAGGGGTTGAACAAATACGGAAAATATTTTCAAGTAGGCTGGAGCAATGAAGAATTTCTGGATGGATGCTTTACAGTGGGGCACCGGTATGCCCGAACTAATGATAACAATATTGTACCCATCCTAACCTTTGAAGATAACGGTATAAAAATTTCTTACGATATACAGGACGAGAGATATGCAATTGAAGGGCAGTAAGCAATTATTCGAAGAAGCACAAAAGTTTATTCCTGGTGGTGTTAATTCACCTGTAAGAGCTTTTAAAGCGGTAGGCGGGGACCCTTTATTTATTAAGTCAGCCAAGGGCGCTTATATCTACGATGAGGACGATAATGCATATATAGAACTCATTAACTCGTGGGGGCCTATGATTTTGGGTCATGCCAATGAGTTAATAGAAAGCGCTGTTTTTAGTGCGATTAAAGGTTCACTTTCTTTTGGCGCTCCAACACGCAGGGAGGTAGAAATAGCAGAGCTGATATGCCAGATGGTCCCCTCGATTGAAAAGGTGAGAATGGTAAATAGCGGTACAGAAGCTACAATGTCGGCCATTAGGTTAGCCCGGGGCTTTACCGGTAGAGACAAGATAATAAAGTTTGAAGGTTGCTACCATGGCCATGGTGATTCCTTTTTGATAGCTGCTGGAAGCGGTGCGGTAACGTTGGGTATTCCTGATAGTCCTGGAGTTACAAAAGGCACGGCCAGTGACACACTAACGGCGCCCTATAACGATCTTGAGGCTGTCCAGCATCTTGTAGATGCAAATACAGGACGGATAGCAGCAATTATCATTGAACCGGTGGCCGGTAATATGGGTTGCGTTCTCCCTGAACCCGATTATCTTGAAGGCCTGCGGTCTATATGTGATAAAAATGATATCATCTTAATTTTTGACGAAGTTATGACCGGCTTTCGGCTAGCAAGAGGTGGAGCCCAAGAAGTACTTAACGTAACTCCCGACATGACTACTCTTGGAAAAATCATAGGTGGTGGTATGCCTGTAGGTGCATATGGAGGCAAAAAAGAGATTATGGATTATGTGAGCCCTGCCGGACCGGTTTATCAAGCGGGAACATTATCTGGTAACCCGATAGCCATGGCTGCGGGCATGACCATGCTCAATTACCTTAACGATCACCCTGTCGTTTATGAAGAACTTAATAAAACTACCCATACTATCGTCGAAGGCATTCAAAAAAATCTGGATAACCTGGGATTAACATTCACCATCAACCATATCGGTTCCATGTTCAGCCTTTTTTTTACCGAAAATAAAGTCACTGATTTTAATGTAGCCAAAACTTCTAATACAGAGACTTTTGGTTTATACTTTAAAGGTATGCTGGACAGAGGTATTTACTTGGCGCCTTCGCAATATGAGGCTTTGTTCATTTCCAGAGCTATAAAAAATGTTGAGGTTGAAGCTATCGTAGACGCCAATTATGAAGTCTTGACAGAGCTTAAAAAAGGAGGAACGATATAACTAACTCCACAAGAAAGAAAACAAATATACAGGTAACATAGGTGGCTCCGGTAAGATTAAACTTAACCAGCGTTTTGAACCAGCCTTGTTTGTATACGCGCAGAAAGGAAATAAAAGCATAGGTGGAAACGATTAAAAAGGCGCCAATGCCTATATAGCTGGCGTAATCTTCATCATCAATATTAAGCATAGCGATTAGACTTATACCATACAGGAAGTAAGCGAATGTATGGAGATGTAATGCATGGATTAGATGCATGATGTACAGATGCTTTCTGCGGATATAAAGTAATTTAATTACTATAGCAAATATCGGAATCAATAGAAGCATCATAAGAGGTAAATTTTTAGCGATGAACTCTGCGAATAAGGTTTCATCTGTTCGGTTCACTCTTATCAACTGCCTGATAACGTGCTCCTCGAACCCGGTTAAATTTTTAAGGTTTAGGGAGTCATAGATCTGATTATCTGTTATTGTAAGATCATTTTTGAGCTCATTCATTTTTTCAAAGTCGATCATGCCCAATACTTTAAAAATATTGTGATCCTCTCCGTCTAAATTAATATTAACATCATCATCAGGTTCGTCCTCTTTCATCGAAGTAGTATCAGGTTTGACTTTCAACATATCAATAGGACTGGTTTCAATGTTCTTTAAAGAATCGAGTATAGTTAACTCTGGAATAAACTTTAGCGCTCTAAGTGCGGAGCTGTCAAGTACCGCCAGTAATTCTTCTTTTTCTTTCTCGGTCAGGTTTCTTTCGAGCGCTTTCTGAACGTTGATCAGCTTACCTCCGTTCATATCTTGCTCAATAGTCTTAATACGATCTTTACCTAAGGTGTTCCGCAGCTTAACGATCTCTGCCTCGTCTAAACCATCAATATTCTTGAGATTGTATGTTGTTCTTACAATGCCACCTTCCTTGTCTTCGCTATCTTCAACCGATTTTTTAGTAGCTATGGTGAATACAAAAAAGAAAAACAGACTAATAATGAGGTAAAACCTAAACGGATGTGCAAATGTCATCCGTTTACCAGTAAGGTATTGATTAGTTAGAAAGCCGGGTTGAAATAGGAAAGGCTTAACGGACTTTGCAAATTTTGAATCTAGCGCAAAGAAAGTATTAAAGAAGTCTGCCACTAACATATTGAAAGACACCGTATTGTCGGTGTTTTCCTGACCACAGATGGGGCAATAGTTGTACACCTCATCCAGTAATGCTTTACAGTTAGGGCACTCGTTAGTCTTTCTCCTGATTTTCATAATTTACAACTTCCAAATTATAAAATACTTGGCAATTGCACTATAAAACAAATGGGCCAAGTTACCAACACCTGACTTTTCTTATTTAGAAAGAGTCGTGTCGAATATTACATTTAGCGCGCATCTATGCTAAATTTTATTATTTTTATGTTTTTGAGAGGTGTTTATTGTTTTGATTCATTCATTTTTTAAGTATAAAGCCGTGAAATCTCACATTTTTTTAACTGCCTTATTGGCGATTTTCTCTGTTCAAGTAGTAGCCCAAAATAGAAAAGATAAAGTACCTGTTACTTATGAAGAGCTATATGATGAGCCTTACGCTATTAATAAGCTTTTTGTACAGTTCCAGCCCATGTATGGAGAACTTTTTGTTTCGAATATAAATGCCGGTTTCGGTTTAGAGGCCACTTACTTTTTAAAGGATAAGTTCACATTCCGTGCTCATGGACGTCTTACGTATTTTAAACGTTTTGATGTTATGCGTAATCAGTCTCTAGACAACAGTGATGTGGACAATATTGCCGAGGTATATAATTATTATGAAGCCGGAGCCACCTACCATATTAAGGACTTCGAGGAGAGTTCGTCTACCAAGATGTTCTTATACAAAAAGAGTTACCGTGGAAATCGCTGGGCGGCGCGTGTTCCCCTAACCGCTGAAATTCCTAGCAAAGTCAGAAAGATATATGGCGCCCGGTTAGGAGGACTTATTTTCGATACTGAGGTTGACATCAATAGAAGCCTTGAGGAGCAGGATAAAACCACGGACATATTAGTTGATGCCAATGGGGCTCCTATTCCAGCGTCTTTTACAGATGCGAATGGTGAAGAGCAGGAATTGGGTTTGTTTAGTAGCCAGAGAACAGGCGCTATCTATGTGGGAGCTTCCATGACCTGGATACGAAATGTAGCTGTAGACTTCGATAATAAATATACCGAAGGTGTAGACGATCTCATCTTCACTGCTTTTGTGGACCTGATCGTAGCTCCATCTGTTCGAGTAGACGACATTTTGTATAATGGATCAGTCTATTCGGTTGACGGGCTTGATACCAGTATGATAGGTTTTAGAGCCGGTATCGATGGGAAATTTAACCGTACCTGGGGCTGGGCCTACGGCGGTGAAGTTGGAGTTCGTCCTGGCTTACAAGGAAGAGGCTTTTATGCGCTAATCAAAATCAGCTTTCCTGTTTTTAGCACTAATCTCGACTACTCGGTCGAGGCTTTTGGTAAGTAATCATTTCTTTTTTTAAACCTGATTCTGCCATGATATTACTGATTAAGAATATCAAGGGGCTTGTGCAAGTAAGGGATAGACCTATTAAGTGGGTCGCTGGTAAGGAAATGTCTATTCTCCCTGCCATTGAAAATGCCTTTTTGATTATAAAGGATGATGTTATTGATTCATACGGTACAATGTCTGAGTTCAATGATTCGGCAACGTTTGATTTGGAGATTGATGCTACGGGGCGGTTTGTATTCCCTGCATTTGTTGATTCCCATACCCATCTTGTATTTGCAGCCAGCCGCGAAGGTGAGTTTGTAGATAAGATCAAAGGGTTAACCTACACGGAAATTGCGGCTAAAGGCGGTGGAATTCTCAATTCTGCCAAGAAACTACAATCAATTTCTGAAGAAGAACTATTAGAAAGAAGCCTGTTACGCGCTAATGAGATAATGACCTTAGGTACTGGCGCTGTTGAGATCAAGAGTGGCTATGGCCTTACAGTGAAAGACGAGCTAAAAATGCTTCGCGTGGCAAAGTCTGTCGGTGATCAAACCCCATTGACGGTTAAAACGACCTTTTTAGGAGCACACGCAGTGCCCAAGGAACATACAAAAACGTCTTACTTAAATCTCATAATCAATGAAATGATCCCTGCCGTAGCAAACGAAAATCTGGCGGATTATATCGATGTTTTTTGTGAGCAGGGTTTTTTCACACCTGAAGAAACATTGGAAGTTGTTGAGGCGGGAAAAAAATATGGTATGACCCCAAAAATTCATGCTAATCAATTGTCACTTTCAGGAGGTGTTGAAGCAGGTGTGAAGGCAGAAGCTATTAGTGTAGATCACCTTGAATGTATTGGGCAAGATCAAATTAATTCGATGGCCGGAAGTGAAGTTATGCCAACAGCCTTACCGGGAGCCGCCTTTTATCTAAACAGTCCTTATCCTCCGGCACGGAATATTATTGATTCAGGATTACCAATGGCTATTGCTACAGACTATAACCCTGGCAGCTCGCCAACAGGGAATATGTCTTTAATGTTATCACTGGCTTGTATAAAAATGAAAATGACCCCGGAGGAGGCCATTAATGCGGCCACCATAAATACGGCGTATGCCATGGGCCTGAGCCAAACACACGGGGCCATTCGACTGGGAGCTCCGGCGAACTTCTTTATTACTAAGCCTATGCCATCATTGGCCTATTTGCCATACTATTTTGGCTCGAATTTGATCGATCAAATTATTCTGGCAGAGTTTAGCCCTTAATTTTTTTATAGCTCATTTTAAAAATCCTAGAAATTGTCGCCATTACGACTTTTAAAATATCAACATTGAATTGCATAACTCGTTCTGATCAATATTAAATGCGATTTAAATTTTTTTTATACCGCCTGAGTCGTAGAAATAGTTTTTTGCTAGTAGTTTTTTCAACAATCGCATTTATATGGATGTACCAGCTGGGATCGTCCTATTTTTTAGCTTTGAACACTGGGAGACAGGCTGTTTTACAACGTTTAGAAATACTCGCTAATTCAGCGTCGATGCTGCTGAACGGAGATGCCCATAAGGCCTTGACAGAGAAGTATAGTAATAGAGATGATATTATCGATAATACTCAGGATTCTACCTATTATGTTCTTCATTCTGTTCTGAGATCACTGGTCGAAAAGAATAAGGTTTCTACACCCATATACACTATGGTTTATAAAAAAGAGACTGATAAATATGAATTCATCGTTTCTAGTTCTGATCATCCGTATTTCAGACACACTTTTACAAACTATCCGGAGGAGCTTATCAGGAATTATCTTACTGGAGGCGTAGTAGATGTATACAAAAGTGAGAACGGCGCTTGGTTGTCTGCATTTCAGCCAGTTAAGAATAGTCAAGGTGATGTAGTAGCGGTGGTCCAGTGCGATGAAAAATTTGATGAGTTTATACAAGAGGCTCGGACCGCGCTTTTTATCAATATTGGCATAGCATTGATCATATTCTTTCCTTTTAGTTTTTTTCTCTACCGATATATCAAGCGAAATCTCGAGCATCAGGATTTTCAAAAACACCTTTTAAGAGAGAAGAATCAGGAGATCGAGGCTCAGAGCGAAGTAATTAAACGCTCACATGATCGGCTTGAGGAGGTGAATCGCATTATTCAAAAACGGAACGAAAGCCTGGATAAATTAGTCAATGAAAGAACTAAAGAGCTGATTAATACCAATAAAGACCTCCAAACATTTTTGTACCGCTCTTCGCATGATATTCAGGGTCCGATAGCTACCCTAAAGGGTCTTTTTAAGTTAGCTAACGTGGATAGTCAAAATATGCAGGTTTATTTTCAGAAAATATCACATGCAGTAAATCAACTGGACCTTAGGATCAGAGGAATAAAATCAGTGTTCGCTATTCGGGATAAGAACGCTACCAAAGAGAAAATCGAATTGAAGAATTTCGTTTCGGCCATAACTAAAACCGAAGCAGAGTGCATAGGCTGCTCGGAGTATTCTTGTCATTTTGACTTGGAAGATAACGATACTATTACGTCAGATAAGGAAATGTTAACTGTCGTCTTCAAGGAGCTAATAAATAATTCGATAATTTATAAGAATAGTGACGACCATGTTACGATCAAAATAACAGCTCGTAAAAGAGATTCGAAACACCTGGATATAGTGGTTGAGGATAATGGTGTGGGTATTCGGCCTGAGATACAGGATAGTATTTTTACCATGTTTAAAAGAGGGAATGAAAATTCACAAGGCTCAGGTTTAGGCTTATATGCTGTCAAAATGGCACTAAATAAGCTTCATGGACAGATCCACCTTTTATCAACAAAACAAGGAACAACTTTTCTGATCACATTGCCCAATATTTGATGCGATGTCCTATTTTCTGAAATACATACTTTTAGAAATAATAATAAGTGCAAACTTCATAGTTATAACCGTATTCAAAACCTCTATCCTTAATTAAATATACCAGTTAGAGTTAGGTATACTACGATCAGTATAACTGCTATAATTTGTGGTATTCTGGCTTTATTCATCTGTCTGTTGAAAGGGTTAGATTTATTCAAAAACGTACGCTACCATCATTATATAATGTAACAGACTACCTGCCATCACAAATAAGTGCCAGATAAAATGTGCCAGCCTCATTCTATAATCTATGACATAAAAAATAATGCCCGAGGTATAAGCAAGGCCTCCAGAAACTAAAAGCCAAAAGGCAGGCGCCGGAAGTAACGATTTTACCAGTTCAATTTTGAAAACAATGATCCAACCCATAAAGGCATACATTACCGTGGAAATGAAGGTAAACCTGCCGGTATAGAATATTTTGAACATAATACCTATCAGCGCCATACCCCATTGTATGCTAAAAAACAGCCACCCGGTAAATCCACCAATAATAAGCAGCAATACCGGGGTATACGTACCTGCAATAAGGAGATAAATAGCGCAGTGATCCAGGATGTTGAAAACATATTTGGCCTTTTTATGCGTTAGCCCATGATAAATGGAAGAGAAGGTGTAGAGCAGCAAAAGGCTTAATCCATAGAACATAGCGCTGAAAAGGCTCCAGTCTTTATTGCTTTGCACGCCAAGCACAATAAGCACGATCAGCCCGCCGATAGCTGTTAGGCCGGTAATGCCATGTGAGATAAGGTTAAACCATTCCTCTAAACGGGTCTGCTCTTTTGTCTTTTTGATAATAGAGAAATTATCATGTTCTTCTAAATAACTGAAGCCGGGTAACTGTTGAACTGGCCTGAGCGCCTATCAAAAGTTATCGCCACACTTCTCGAAAATTTCAGATTGTCTTCTTTTGGGGCTATTAATTATAATGTAGAAACGCTCCATTACTCTTAGTGCCTGATCTTTATTGGCCTGATCCAATCCTACAAAATCTTCATACAGTTTTTTAATGTTACTTTTTTGCTGTTTGAATTTCTTAAAAGAGGCCATAAATTCATCTATCGGACGGCAGAATCCTCTAAATTTTTTCTCCTGATCCTGATATGTATATTCCGCATCAACCAGACGGGAAAGATCAAAATCATAGGGCACAACAATGTGCTCCTCCGTTCCATAAACTTTAAAAGGCTTGACATTGTGATCCGGGAACGCCCAATCATTATTGCCAATCATGAACTGGAAAAGCTCCAACGTTGGGGGATTATGATAATTCGGGGTTTCTACGTAATAAGGGTCAACTTCTATTTCTTTTGCCCCCAGCCGCTTTCCCAGCTTTTTGACATCCTCAATAAAAAAAGTAAAGGCGCTAATGCTTTTACTTTTTTTAGTATCGACATATTTAATTCTGACCGGGCGCACCTTAAAACTACTGTCCGTAAGTAAATTGTACACTTTGTAGGCCAAATACTCCTGCATGACATACTGGTTATAGTCTTTTTTAACAGAACAAGGGTTCACAATTTTCATGCGCTTATGGCCTTGAAAAATGGTGCCTGCAACATTCCTATCTTTAAACTTGATCCAAAATGGTGGGAATTCACAGTTGTCTTGTGATCTCCTGAAATTGCCACGAACTTTAAGTTCACCTGGAAATGTAGACTGATTTCCATCAGTTTCGGTAACCGTTATCTTAGCATTATGGTAGTCTCGGTCCTCGTCGCCTCGATCATTTAAGAGTGTGGTCATGTCTGCTTCAATGGTTACCTCAACGACTTCGTCTGAAGAGAAGAACTTATCTTGTTCTTGCTTTAGTACAAATGAATCCATCAGGCCGTCAGTTACCGAATGAAATTCAAAACTTAAACTATCTGCGTTGGCTGTAGCAATCATGGCCCCGTGTCCGGCGTTGTAAGTTGATTTGATGTTGTATGCTGTATGGCGTTCTTCATGAAGATCATAAATAACATTACCACCTACTCCGTTTATGATGTAAGTAAGCCCCCGTACTTCAATGCGCTCATAAATATGGTCATGTCCACTTAAAATTATAGAAGCCCCCCATTTGGCAAAAGGCCACTGCATATCTGCTGTTTCTCCATGATCACCGGTAGAATAGGGTGGGTGATGAAAATAGACGACCTTCCACTTTGAAGTGGAGTTTTTTAACTTTTCTTTTAGCCACAAAGCCTGTATGGATTTGCTATCCCTTCCACTAGGTTCCGACTCATTGCTATTCAATGCAAAGAAATGAACATCACCTTTTACAAAATCATAGTAACGCTCGTTTCCGGGTAATTCAAAATAGTCCAGATAAGGATTCCCATTATCTGTGATATCGTCATGATTGCCTAGAGTGGGGAAGAACCTGTTTTCAGAAGCTCCAGATCCAAATTGGCCTTTATAAGGCGAAATAAAACCATGATAGTGTTTGCCAATATTTCTATCCATAGTGGAGTCCTCTCCATAGGGATAATTATTATCTCCAAGAGTCAAGATTATCTCGGGATTCCAGCGCTTCACCATATTGGCCACTGCCGCTTCATCAGGACCATCCAAACCGTAATCTCCAATAATGGCAAATCGTTGCGCTTCTACGAGCGAGTATGAACCTAATAGAGTTAATAAAAAAATTGAAAGGCGTATATACATAGCTAATAAGGAATATTCTTTCCAATTAAACTTCAAAGGTTAGCATTAGTTCAGCGAGTCCTATTAATTAGGCCAACGCTGGTTGATTATAAATCTTATTAATTTAAACAATTGGATTGGTGGATATCTCAAAGTGGTTGTTTTTTTAGGAATGAATTAAGGCTAATCGCACAAATAGCTCATGCTACAGTTCTTTCCGGATTTCCTTCTTTTTTAAAATCCGGCTTAGCCATGGGGCGCTAACACCAATAAAATTAGCAATGTGCTTCCAGGGAACCTCCAGTAATACTTCTGGGTAATATTCCTGTAAAAAAGTAAGTTGATGTTTAGTGTTGGAAATTGTTTTTATGGATACGAATTGTTTGTCCTCCAATACTATATTCAATATTTTTTTTCGAAAATAAAGCCCTATTCCGCCTGAGTGTAAGTAGTACTGCATAAAGACTTGACGTGGTATAAGGACGCCATGAGCCTCAGTGTTTGTAAATAATTGGTCGCTGCATTTTTTCTCTTTCAAGAAACTCACCACGTTGGTACACAGATCATTCTTTCTGAAGAACCTTGAAATGATCAGCTTACTACCCTGTTGATATTCTGATGCCAAAATTCCTGCAGAGACGAATAAAACATATCTGCATAGGCGATTACCAGGAAATACAACTTCTTCTTTTTTGAAAGCAACGGAAGTCAATTTACACTTAATAGCGTCCCATTCGTCATCGGTAAGACCCGGATAATAATGCTCAATGTCTTTTTTAAAAGTTGCCAGTTGTACATCCATAATAGCCTAAAATAGATAATTAATCCGATGCTATCTCTTGAGCTGCCGCTGCTATTCATCAGACTTTAACAAAGACAATTTTTTAAACTACCGGATTCCATATCATTAAAGTATTCGCGAAATCCAAGAATAGGGTACTAAAGAAGTGGCTGGCTCAAGTAGTTGAAGTGATGAGCGTTACCTCGTGTAAGGGTTTCGGAAAATCACCTAATTAAATGTATTCGATAATATGAATAAAGTAGTAAAGTCCTTAGCTCCGATCTTAAAAAGGGCCATACTGAGTGGAAGACTCTTTAAGGCGAAGGCCGAATTGGTTGAGCCGATTGAAGATGTTCTTCCCGAGTGGGATGTTAAAGTGAAAGTTTCAGATGGTTCTGCTATTCTTTTAAACATCTTTAAATCGGAGAAAGCCCTGGCTGAAGGCAGAGCGCTACCCGTAGTTATGTGCGCCCATCCGTATGACAATCACTTGGTTCCGGCCTTGGGAAAAACACCCCTTAAAGGTGCGCCGCAACAATACAGAATAATTGATCAGGTAGGGAAACCCAAATTTTCAACACTTACCAGCTGGGAATCTCCGGATCCTAATTTTTGGGTTGGCAAGGATTACATTGTAGTGAATATGAATATGCCGGGGTTCGCCGGAAGTACGGGAGATGCCACCACTTTTGGCAGAAATCAATCAAGGGCCTATTATGATGTCATCGAATGGGTGGCAGAGCAGCAGTGGTGCGACGGAAATGTAGGTTTGAATGGGGTAAGTTTTTTAGCCATCACACAGTATCATGTAGCGGCTTGCAGAGATTACGAAAATAAACCGCCCAAAGCCCTAAAATGCATATCTCCATGGGAGGGTATTACAGACATGTATCGTGATTTGTCAAACTTAGGCGGCATTCCGCAAGATGGATTCCCTTCTTTTTGGTGGGCAACAGAAGTTAAGCCTGCCATGACCGGGGACCCAAAATTATTTGTAGAACGACATGGAGGTGTGCCGGCAGAGTGGTTAAAAGGATACCCATTTTTTGATGAATTCTGGGAGGAAAAAAGAGCGCCGGTGGAAAACATTGAAATCCCAATTTTGACGTGTGTGTCCTTTTCGGACGTAGGGCTCCATTCAAATGGCGCATATCGATCTTTTACAGATGTAAAAAGCAAAGATAAGTGGATGTATACGCATAGAGGCGGCAAATGGGATGTTTACTACAGCAAAGAAGTACAGAAACTTACCCTTAAGTTTATGGACTATTACCTGAAAGGTGAAAAAGATAATGGATGGGACGAGACACCTCGTGTAAGATTAGAAGTACGGTCCAGCCGAGACAAGATTCATGAAATACGCAGTGAGAACGAATGGCCTATTGCACGAACGAAGTACGAAAAGTATTACCTGCAGAAAGATAATAAGCTTGCTTTAGGGAAGACGAATCAGTCTAATGAGATTTCGTACCATGGAAAAAAGGGAAACTGGGTTTTTAAGATCACATTTCAAGAAGACACCGAACTGACCGGGCACGCCATGCTTAATATCTGGATGTCGTTGCGCTCTTCCAACAAGAACCTGGATGACTTTAACGTGTATACCGTCCTGAATAAATATGACAAAAAAAATAAGCGAGTACCGTTTTACGGAACAGTTGGAAATGCTAACGATGTCATCACCCGGGGCTATATGAGGGCTGCCCTAAGAGAATTGGATGAAGAAAAATCAACCGAAGTAATTCCTTATCAATCTTTTAAGAGGTACCGGAAACTACACAGCGGAGAAGAAGTATGCCTGAAAATACCTTTTCCACTTACTTCAGTATTTTTTCATGCCGGTGAAATCCTAGAGCTGATGATTGCCTCATACGAAGTATTCCAGAATGCCCCAATGTTTAAAGATAATACACTAAACAAAGGTGGAGAACAGGTGATACACCTGGGAGGTAAGTATGATTCCTTTTTACAGCTTCCGGTAATTCCGAAGTACACGAATGGCAGTAGATAGAGCTTTTGTGCTTTATTGTTTGTACTTATTTAGTAATATGGCAAATTTTTATGATCTTAAAAAGTGGATAGTGTAATCTACGGCTTTCTGCATATGCACCGGTAGTACATCGCCAGTATAAGGGTGAGCGCCACCAAAAGAATGATTAGCGCCTTCAATAAGCTCTAACTGAACCAAGGAATTTGAGGCGGCTAACGGAATCGAATGTTTGTAATACAGCGTCGCGTCCTCCATACCATGGATGATCATCATATGTTTATCCATACGTTTTACTGCTTCGGGAATATTCAATCGATACTCATTGTTAAATACATCTTCCACTAAACTGTACTTCAGGGGCATTTCCTGCTGCGTTCGTTTATTCTGCACATAATATACGCCATCTTTTTCCCATTGTTCTAAAACTTCCCGGGGCCACCTTTCTTTTAAATCATGAATAGGCGCCCATGCGGTTACTGATCGAATGCGTTCATCTTCAGCGCCTTTCAGCAGCGCTAACCCTCCTCCGCGGCTGTGTCCGATGAGATGAATATTTTCTGTATCAACCTCAACTTGTGGTATGGGAAGATTTCCATTTTCGATTTCGTCTATTAAAAAACCAATATCATCTAATTCAATGCTAAAAGTATTGTTGCCAAAGGCCTCAAGATTCACAAAATCAAGAGGGTGTTCCGGTGTAGTTCCGTTATGCGAAAGGTTAAGTTTAACGAATACAAAACCTTGCGAGGCAAAGGTCTCTGCAATTAGATTCCAAAAGCCCCAATCCTTAAAACCTTTAAAGCCATGTACGAACAGTAGGCAAGGCTTCTTACTCTGTGATGGGTTGTAGCATGCATCGGCAATAAAGGGGCGGTCATGGCGCTTACTTTTTAGCAGAAAATCGCCGGTTCTTTTCATTTCAGTTGACATTATATATTTTGATTAGGGGGTTTTGCGGGCTAATATTGTATCTCATTTTTTCCTATGGTGCTTAGCTTAAAAGACATAAAATCTCCCATTGCCTCGGAGATGGACGAATTCGAGAAGAAGTTCCGGTCATCTATGAAGACAAAGGTGATGCTTCTCGACAAAATAATGAGTTATATCGTAAAGCGCAAAGGGAAGCAGATGCGTCCGATGTTCGTTTTTCTTAGCGCCGGTACCTGCAAGGTGATTACGGATTCTACCTATCGAGGAGCATCACTGATCGAATTGCTTCATACGGCTTCACTTGTTCATGACGACGTGGTGGATGACGCCAACTACCGCCGGGGCTTTTTTTCTATAAATGCACTTTGGAAAAATAAGATTGCTGTTCTCGTCGGCGATTATTTACTGTCAAGAGGCTTATTGCTTTCTGTAGACCACAAAGAGTTTGATCTGCTTAAAATAGTGTCATCAGCGGTAAAAGAAATGAGTGAGGGTGAGCTCTTGCAGATGGAAAAAGCGAGGCTACAGAATGTTACAGAAGAGGTTTACTATGAAATCATACGCCAAAAAACGGCTTCACTTTTAGCTTCTTGCTGTGCCGTGGGAGCCAGTAGTTCTGGTTGTGAAAACGGCACAATAGAAAAAATGCGTGAATTTGGGGAAAAGGTAGGTATGGCATTCCAGATTAAGGATGATCTCTTCGACTATGGGCAGGAAGAAATTGGTAAACCGCTGGGGATAGATATCAAAGAAAAGAAAATGACCTTACCTCTGATTAAGGCGTTAGAGTCTGCCTCGTGGTCGGATCGTAGAAGGATCCGCAGCATTATGCGCAGCGATAAAAAGAGCAAGAAGAAGGTGCAGGAAGTGATTGATTTTGTAAAGAAGTCGGGAGGTATTGAGTATGCGCAAAAGGTAATGCAGAAATTCTACGATGAAGCTATGGAGATCTTAAATAGTTTTGAAGATTCTGTGTATAAGCAATCGCTTGGTCAGCTTGTACAATTCACCATAGAACGCAATAAATAATGGAGCTGGAAGGTAAGGTGGCCGTTGTCACAGGAGTGAGTAAAGGTATTGGCTATGCTACTGTAAAAGCCTTATTGGATGAAGGCTGCAAAGTAGCTGGATGGAGCAGGAGCGCCCCTGACATCGAACACCCCAACTTTAAGTTTTATAGCACCGATGTGCAACGGTTCGATGCTGTGAAAGCTGCATACCAAGCGACGGTAGGTGATTTTGGTGAAGACATCCCCATACTGGTCAATAATGCCGGTTTGGGTTTTGAAAGCCCCTTGGTAACGCAAGATCATGAACAATGGCGGCAGATGTTTGCGACTAATGTGGATGGAGTGCTATACTGTTCACAGTTGGTGATACCGCAAATGCAGAAGAATGATGAAGGTCATATCATTAACATCGCTTCCATCGCCGGCGCTACCGGTATACCGGGAATGTCCGCCTACTGTGCTACGAAGCATGCGGTCAGGGGATTGTCCCATTCACTTTACAAAGAAGTTCGGAATGATGGGATTAAGGTAACTTGTATTTATCCCGGTTCTGTCAACACGAATTTCTTTGATGCCATTGATTCAGTGACTACCAGTACTAACATGATGCGCCCGCAGGACATAGCCGAGACTATTGTGCATGCTCTTCAAACCCACCCAAATTATCACCAGGTAGATATAGAAGTAAGGCCACTGAAACCTAAAGGTTGATCCCGTCCCTTAGTGGCACAGGTTACCTATTTGCCCCAAACGGATATTCTCCAAATTTCTCTTTTTGCTCATGATCCAATTATCAACAAGAAAGATCAACTTAACCTGAACAATAAATGATCATCTGCGGTTGGAACCGCAAAATCATAAAACAAGCACCCATTTACAACCTAGACTACCCGAGCAAAATTAGATTCTTGCCATATTTTGTAAATACATACACATCTTTTGGATCCCTTTGTTTCCATCTAGTAAAGAAGCCGGCGCTGCCAATTTACATTGAGAGAGAAAGACCTGGAGCGAGACAAAAAAGGGAAAATAAAGCAAATGAAGAAGGCGGTTAAAACCCCATTTTAGTTGTTTTCAGGCTTAATACTTATTGCACTCGCCGTTGGCTACTTTGGTTATGCCGGTGGCAAAAGCAAGGAGCTTGAAAGTTCTTGGAGGGGGACTCGTTTTTCGTTTCTCCAAATTCGTTTGGCTACGACGGTCTCCCTAGTATACTTGAACCGGGAGATGGTTTTTACGATGTTTTCTACGGTATCCATAAGAGCGAGTTGCTGGAAATGTATGACAAAGGGGAAATAAGAAAAGTGTTAAGATATTACGACGGCGAATCTACTGGGTTCAATCGGGTGGTGGCTTATCCACTTATAGATACATTAAATAATGTTCAGTGAGGTATTAGGCTTCATAGGAACGTCATTTCAAAAACACCTACAAAGCCTCTTATTGACGATGTTCTTTTGCCCAAATGAAACCACTAGCAGACAAATCTAATTTGTTTTATGCTCTGGATAGCATACTGCTTACCTTTGATCATATATAGCCAGAATCCACTTATTGAGTTTGAATTCACTGTGAATTCCTTATTAAGCCGTTAAGGCGAGGCCGGTTTCGGGCCGGAAACAAAATTTGCTCAAACGTGTTAGCCCAATAAAGATTATATGCGCTGGAATTTTGGAATTTGGTCTATTACAAAGGCCGTACTTTCTCTAATCGTTGTTTTTTTATTGGTTTTAGCCACTCATAAACTAGACAAGAGTCACTTTAGTATTGTTCAGCAGTCGTTTACATCCGTTTACAACGATAGACTAACTTCTAAGGATCATATCTACAAGATCAGTCGTTTGCTGGATCTTGAAAAGGTAAGCTTGTACACTCCTTCTGTAAAACCCAATTATTCTATTCAGGACTCTATCAATACTTTGGTAACAGAGTATGCTCAGACCCAACTCACACCTATAGAAGAACAAAAATTCAACCAGCTGCAGGTAGAGTTAGATGAGTTGTATTTGACCAAAGCAGAAGAGAAACTAAGTGCAGAGACCGGTACATTAGCTAATTCTCAGGTGATGAATAAAATTATTGATGTACTTGATGAGCTTGACGGCCTTGCGGAAATTCAAATGCGGGAGGCAAAGAGAGAGATGGAAAAATCTAATCGGATCATTGAAAGCAGCAACATGATTTCAGGCTTTGAGATGGGGGCTTTCGCACTGATTGGGGTCATCGTATTTTTGATGTTTGTACTCAAGCCTCTGGAATAGAATTCTTTATTAAAGGAAAAAAGGGTTTAATGTGTTTGGATTTAAGCGGTTTTAATCCTTGAAGCTTAAATTCTTAGCTTATATTCTTTTGCAAAATCTCGTATGTTCTTAAGTAGATTTTGAGCCAGTTCCGTAGCTTCCAACTTATTTTCCTCATCATCTAATAAGGATTGACAACTATCATGAATGTTGCCAATGAACTCCTGCATTTCAGCTCTAAGGTGCGATTCTTTTTTCAAGTCCTGTTCGAGTAAAAATTTTGACTCGTGAAGCTCGTCCAGTTCCTGACGTAATTTTTGTATGTGTTCTTCCAATGGTGATAAACTATTCATTATCGCTTTTGCTTTAAAAATACTACTTAGGTTTTCGTTTAAATAAAATGGTTTAACGCTAAGTGTGAAGTTCCTCTAGAACGAAGATACTGTTAGTTAGTATTTTCGCAGGAACCTGACTGGTAACTTCCAACCTTGGCTATCGAAGAGGCGGCTGGGGGATACCGCTTCCTAAAGACTGATTGCGGTTGTTTGTAAGTAAGCGGTTTATAACATAAGTGATCACCGAAAACGTAATTGTAGAGTAAAGGCACTAATTGGTCATGGTTATGAACGTACACAATACTCCGTATTTGTAGGTTTGCAAGATCCCACTAAGATTTGATGTTCCGGAAAAGTTTGAATAACTGGTGTATGGATGAGGAAGAGGATAGTAAACTATTCATGCTAAAAATTCCGAGAGAATTATTTAAGTAAATGCATATTATCATTAAATTACACTACACTTGGGCTTATTTAGCAGGTGATCAAAAGACATTATTTCTGTAATGTAGTAGTGGCAAAAAATAGCTCTTTGAAATTTTATAAAAATGTTTGGAAATTAGCAAATGCCTAAAATGGCCTTATTGGCCGGATGAAAATAGGGTGTATATAATTGTTAATCAACGGGTTATAAAATTATAGCCTTGAGGTGAGTATCTACCGAAGAGGTGACTGAGACGTTGACGCTCTTAGCAACATTGTGGTCAGATAAACTTGAGGTGAGTATCTACCGAAGAGGTGACTGAGACGTTGGCTTTTGAACGGTTGTTCTAGGAACAATCTTGAAGTGAGTATCTACCGAAGAGGTGACTGAGACTTTAGTTACACCTTGGATAATTACCTCGGCATCCACTTGAAGTGAGTATCTACCGAATAGGTGACAGACAATTATCAATTAAGAATGGTGAATTAAGAATTGGTTTTCGCTGAAGGATTATTGCTCATTCTTCATTCTTATTTGTTTATTGAAGAGGGTGAATATCTACCGAATAGGTGACTGAGACAAGGCCGGCAAAAAAGCCACGAAACCACTCTTTTCTATAAGTGAGTATCTACCGAAGAGGTGACAGACAATTATCAATTAAGAATTATGAATTGAGAGTTGGTTATTACTTAGCATTATTGCTAATTCTTCATTCTTAATTGTTTATTGAAGAAGGTGAGTATCTGCCGAAGAGGTGTTGGACAATTAGCAATTAAGAATTATGAATTGAGAGTTGGTTATCACCTAAGCATTATTGCTAATTCTTCATTCTTAATTGTTTATTGAAGAAGGTGAGTATCTG